>Ga0315900_10006602_pt1 | contig 15493 bp, 14 predicted proteins | sample LakEriMetagenome_FD_203521 | JGI IMG/M metagenome (GOLD analysis project Ga0315900, IMG submission 203521) | Freshwater fungal communities from buoy surface, Lake Erie, Ohio, United States - Buoy 12 MA114 | ecosystem: Environmental > Aquatic > Freshwater > Lake > Lake biofilm | place: USA: Lake...
CCCCACCGTTGCCGCATGTGGACCGCCCGCCGGGCGGCATTGCCTTCGGCGGGCTTCTGGGGATGATCGGCTGACCCTTCCAACCGGAATCCCCATGACCGCGCTTCCCCCCTTGTCCGACCTGACCATCGGCTTCGGCCACTCCGCTTATCGCCTGGGCGACGAGTTCGTGCGCCGTAATACCGGCATTCGCTTCGAGGAATTCCGCACGGCAGCCGAGTTCCACGCGCGGATCGACCAGTTCGACGTGGTCTGCGTGTCGGCGTTCTGGCGCAACGCGCCGCTGGAGAAGGCCGGCAAGCTCAGGTTCATCCAGTCGGTCAGCGCCGGCATCGACGTCTATTCGCTCGATGCGCTCAGGGCCCGCGGGATAAGGCTTGCCAGCGCCCAGGGGGCGAATGCCATTGCTGTCGCCGAACACGCCATGGGGCTGACCCTCGCCCTGTCGCGGATGATCCATACCGCCCGCGACAACCAGGCGCGGAAGCACTGGCGCGGGATGATTTCCGATCCCCTCGCGCGCGAGGACGAACTCGCCGGCAAGACCATGCTGATCGTCGGCCTCGGCGGCATCGGCGGGCGCCTTGCCCGCTTCGCCAAGGCCTTCGACATGCGCGTCATCGGACTGAAGCGCGACACGAGCGTCAAGGTGGACAATGTCGACACTCTCGTCGGTCCCGCCGATCTCGACCGGGCTCTCGGCGAGGCGGATGTCGTGGCGCTGACCTGCCCGCTGACACCCGAGACGGAAGGCCTGGTCAATGCCTCCCGGCTGAAGGCGATGAAGCCGACCGCCCATCTCATCAACTGCGCGCGGGGCAGGGTGGTGGACGAGGACGCGCTGATCGCCGCATTGCAGGCCGGAACCATTGCCGCGGCGGGCCTCGACGTTACCCGCGAGGAGCCGCTGCCCGAATCCTCGCCCCTGTGGTCGATGGAGAACGTCCTCATCACGCCGCATACGGGAGGTGAGACGGCCGCCTACGAGCGGCGGGTCGTCGACCTGCTGGTGGAGAATATCGCGCGCCTCGGCCGCGGCGAGCCGCTGGTCAACGGCGTGGTGTGACGGGCGGCTCGTAACGTCCTTTCTGTTGCCTTTCGCCCCCCGATACCACCCAATCGGGGGACCATGATTCGTTCTCGGCACCGAAGCTCGCTGAAGCGGCTCGTTGCGTTTCTGGCGCTGGCCACCGTGGCGATGGCCGCGGCCGGCGCGCAGGCGCGGGCCCAGACGGTCACGACCCTCACCTACCAGATGGCCGGCGGTAACCGGACAGCCCTCCTGGTCGATGCCTCCCAGGGCCGCCCGGCGCCTCTGGTGATCGTGCTTCACGGAGCAAACGGCACGTCGGAACAGGCGCGGCGCTATCTGACCTGGGACGAGATCGCGGCGCGCGAGAAGCTCATCATCGCCTATCCGCAAGGCGTCAGCGGCTCCTGGAACGACGGTCGTCCCACGGACGGGCGGCGGTTCAACCCCGTCAGCCGTGTCGATGATGTCGCCTTCATCCGCCGCGTCGTCTCCGAACTGGAAACCCAGGCGAAGATCGACCGCCGACGCGTCTATGTCGTCGGCATCTCCGCCGGCGGCCACATGACCTATCGCCTGATCTGCGAGGCCGGCGACCTCTTCGCAGCGGCGGCGCCGATGCTCGCGACCCTGTCCGTCGTCTGGAAGCGCTCCTGTCCCGGCCAGCCCCTGCCCGTGGTGATGATCAACGGCATGCAGGACCGCATCTCACCCTGGGGTGGCCAGCCGGCGGGTGTCGATCCGGATGGCGCGCTTCTGTCCGCGCCGGATACCTTCGCCTTCTTTCGCGCCCGCAACGGCTGTTCGAGCTACGGCGAACGTGCCCTGCCGGAGCAGTCGACGTCCGGCGGCTCGCGGGTCTTCATCATGGACGGAACGATCTGCCGCCGCGCCATCCGCCTCTACCGCATCGAGGGGGGAGGGCATCACACGCCCACGCGCTACGACCGGCGCATGCGGCCCGTGATCGGCGCCATGCTGGGCCAGCAGAACCATGACATGGAATCGGACGAGGAAGTCTGGGTGTTCTTCTCCGACAAGACACGGTCCTGACGGATCGACCGGCGTCAGGGAATGAGCTGTGCCTTGACGACCGGCCACTGCATCTCCGCGCGATCGAGCGCCTGCGAAGGATCCGCCAGGAACGCAGTCCGGTTTTTCTCGGAATGAAAGACGTAGAGGCGCTGCTGATAGACGGTCCAGATCGACGGGTGGCCCGCCGTGGGTACTCCCGCGCTGACGGCGATCGGATCGTAGCCACCGAAACGGGGCTCGTAGGTGTCCGGGTCCTGCATGAAGGCGTCGCGGTTGCCTTCGTTGAGAAAGCGCCAGGTCGCGCCGGCCCAGGACAGTTCGTAGGTGGAGGAACCCTGCCGTGGCTCGCGTTCGGTGAAATAGGCGACCGGGTCGAAGCCGTAGATCGCGAGGCCGGTCAGGCGGTCCGTCACCACCCTTTCGGTGGTGGCGGCGCGCGAGGCGGTCTCGCTGGTCATGCCGATGAGCACGGCAATGCCGGCATAGAGCGCCGTCACGGCGAGGGTCCAGGCCATCGGTCGCAGAAACTGCCTCAACACCGACATCTTCTCTCCTGATTCTGGAGCTCTATCGATTCCGGACCATGGCGCCGGACGGTAACCAGTTCCTTACCGGCGCCGGCGAAATCCCGGTCTGGTGACCAAATGGTTACCATCGTCTGTCTAAAGTGGGTCGAGGACACGGTTTGCCGCACCGATGAGCGGCGAGAGCATTTCGAGAGGTGAACATGCGTCGTCCCACGTCATTTGATCGCCGTACGATCGTCGCCGGGCTGGGCGCATCGCTGCTGGCCGGCCTCCATCGCCCGGCGATGGCGCAGCGGACCTATGAGTCCCAGTCTCCGCGCACCTTCGCGCCCAACGAGATTGTCTCTGCCGGCCATCGCTTCTTCGGTGGCACCAGCCGGGGCCTCGCCAATCTTGTCGAACGCGCCACCCAGCAATGGGGCCGCCCGTCGGCCTATATCCTTGGCCAGGAGGGGTCCGGCGCCTTCGTGGCCGGTCTGCGCTACGGCGAGGGCATGCTGTACACGAAGGACGGCGGTGACGCGAAGGTCTACTGGCAGGGGCCATCGCTCGGCTTCGACTTCGGCGGCGAGGGCGCGCGGACCATGATGCTGGCCTATCGGGTGCGGGACGTCCGGGATCTCGAGCGCCGCTTCATCGGCGTGGACGGTTCGGCCTATCTGGTCGGCGGACTCGGCATGACGGCGCTCGGCGCCGACAACATGCTGGTGGTGCCGATCCGCACCGGCGTCGGTGCGCGCCTCGGCATCAACGGGGGCTATCTGAAGTTCACCTCGCGTCCGACCTGGAACCCCTTCTGACGGCTTCTGCCTGCGCGGGACGCCGCCTTCGTGATTGACGTTACGGTCGCGGTACTTTGCGCGGCCGTTTCCGCATGGCAAAAGGGTGCCTCGCTGACCTGCAGGGAGTCGGGCCGTCGTGACGATCGAGACCGCCATGGTCTTCGTGCTGGGTTTCGTCGTGGCGGCGCTTCTTTCGCTCGCGCTGATGGGTGCTGTCTGGCGTCGCGCCGTGCGCCTGACCACCCGGCGGGTCGAGAACGCCGTTCCGTTGTCGATGGCGGAGATCAAGGCGGAAAAGGACCAGGTGCGGGCCGGGTACGCCCTTGCGATTCGCCGGATCGAGGTGGAAGCGGACAGGCTGCGCGAGGCGGCCAACCACCAGACCATCGAGATCGCGAGGCGCACCGAGACCATCCGTGACCTGAATGCCGAACTCGATTCACGGGCCGCCCGTATCGCGGGGCTCGAGGGTGCCAAGGCGTCCCTCGAGGAGGCGCTGGCCGAGAGCCGGACGACCGTTGCCGCAAAGACGGAGGAACTGGCGCGCGGGGCCGCCCACCTCGCCGAACGGGAGGCGGCCTTCGAGGCTCTCACCCGTGAGCATGCCGGAAAGGTCGCCGAAAGTGACAGCCAGCGCGTCGAGATCGTGGCGCTGCGCACACAGGTCGACAACCAGCGCAACCAGATCGGCCAGCTTTCTGCCGAGCTCGCCACCGCCGAGGGCGACCTTGCCGCGCACCGGTTGTCCTACGCCGAGACCTCCAACCTGCTGACATCGGAGCGGCAGCGCATCGCCGATGTCCAGGCCGCGCTGAAGCGCGAGCAGGAAGGCGCCGCCGAGCTGCGTGCCGAGATCGCCGAGACTCGGCGGGCGCTCGCGGAGACGACAACCCTGTTGACCGCCGAACGGCGCAAGGCCAGCGAGCAGCATGCAGAAATCACGACGCTGCAGGCCAAGCTCGCATCCGACGAGAAGCGTATTGCCAAGCTGGAGCGCGAGCGGACGAAACTGGAGACCGCCCTCGCCGAGCAGAAGGAGGCGGCCGGCCGCGAACGGCAGGCCCGCGACGAGATCGAACGGAGCGTGGCGCGGATCGAGGCGGAGCGGGACCGCGTGCGCCGGGAGATGGACGAGGTGAAGGAGCGTAGCGCCGAAACGGCCCGTCGCCTGCAGATTGCTGCCGAGACCGCGATCGCCGAGAAGAACGTCCTCGAGGGCTCTCTCGCCAAGGTGCGCGAGGACCGCACCCGTATCCAGCGCGAGGTCGCCTCGCTCGCCCGCGCCGCCGAGGGCTCCCTGCTGCGGGAGACCAAGGACACGGCCGCCCTGAGGGCCAAGATCGACGAGGTGGCCATCGACGTGGCCCGCGTCACGGCCATCCTCGAGGGACCGGGGTCACGGATCGAGGAGATCCTCGCAGCGGCTGCCGCGGAGAAGGCGCCGGCAGGTGGACGCCGGCTGCGGGGTGAACTGCCGCTGGCCGAGCGGATCAGGGCCGTTCTCGGTGCGACCCGCGGGCGACAGGCGGCGGAGTAGGTCGGGGGGCGTCGGCCCGAGGCGGGATCACGCCTTCGGGCCTCTGCGTTGTTACGCGCCCCGCCGGCCGAACTTCGCCACCCGCTCGATCTCCGAGCGGTCGATGCCGAGGTCCTTCAACATTTCAGGGCTGAGGTCCTGCAGGGCCGCGGTCGCCTGGCGGATGCGCAGGTGTTCGCGCAGCGACGCCACAAGGTTGTGGACAGGACGGAAGAGGGCGGCACCGGACGTGGCGGTGGCTGCATGAAGGGTCGTGGTCGACATCGCATTCTCCAACGGTTCGGAACAGGCTCGCGTCAGGCGGTGATCGCCGCGCGTCTCGTGCCGTTGGTGGGATCGGGATCGCGGATGGTTCGACCCGAATCCATCAAGAGTTCTGATGCCATCCATCAATGATGGTGCGATGCACCATCGTCGGACACGCCGCGCCGGACAGAACCGGCGCGGCGCCTGCCGTCATTTACGCGAGAAACTCTGCCGAATCTCCTCAAAGCTCTCTTTCATCCGGTCCTGAATGACCCGGATGGCTTCGGCATTGGATTTCTGCATCAGTTCGGCCATGTCGCGGGTGTTCTTTACCGCGGCTTCCATAGCCTTCTTGGTGAACTCCGTCTGCGCCGCCATCATCTCCTGGGCGCTGCCGGGGAGCTTGAAGTTCTGCGCCGCGGCCTGAATCTCCTTGACGGCCGCCTCGATGATCTCCTTCTGGCGCGTCGCGATGGCGGTGGCGCCTTCAGCCGCCGCCTTGCCGCTGGCGGCCAGCGCCTCGAGATTCCTGCGGTGATGGTCGACGATCTTCTGCATGTCGACGGAGGGCACCTTCATGTCCTCGCCGAGCTTCTTGAACATGTCGATAATCGACTGGGGCGTCTGGGTCATGTCACTCCTCCGCTTCGCATCACGGCGTCGGCCTGTCGCGTGAAGGCCAGGCTCACGCCGGGCGCATTCGAATGCCGCGCAGGCACTGGCGCATCCTCGACGGTAGGCCTGTCAGGTGGCCGGATCAAGAATTCCGGATCAGCACCTCGATCGTGTGCAGCACCAGACCGGCCAGTCCGCCGATCAGGGTGCCGTTCAACCGGATATACTGCAGGTCGCGGCCGATGTTCAGTTCCATCAACCGGATCAACTGCTGCATGTTCCACGCCTTGACCTGCTCGGCAATGAAGCGCGAGGCTCCGCTCTTCTGCTGCTCGACCAGGGTGGACAGCGTCACGACGAAGCCCTCGTTGATCTCGGCCTTCATGCGAGTGTCGGCGGCGAGCTTGGCTCCGATCTCGGTGAGCACGAGCGTCATCTGCGCCTCGATCTTGGACTCGGGCGATGCCGCGTCCCGCTCGACATAGCCGACAATGCCGCGCCACAGCGTCTGGGCGATGTCGCGCAACTCCTGCCGGCCGAGCAGGTCCTGTTTCAGCTTCTCGGCGCGGGCGGCATAGTCCGGGCTTTCGCGCAGGCTGACGATGAAGCCCTCCACGAAGCGGTCGAACTCCAGCCGCAGGGCGTGATCGGGGTCCTGTCGCACCTCGTCGAGGAAGGTGTTGGTGGATTTCAGGATGCGGTTGAGCAGGTAGGCGTCTGCCTTGAACAGGTTGAACAGGGTCGGCAATTCGTTCCGGATCTTGTCGCGAATGCCGTCGACAGTCGCCTGGTTGCCGAGGATCTTCTCGACCGCGTCGATGAGTTCGTCGAGCAGCCGCTGGTGGCGGCGGTCCTCGGTCACGGCGCCGAGCAACTGGGCAGCGAGCGGGCCGAGCTTCACGGCGCCGACCTGATCGGCCAGCCGTTCCGCGAGGAACTCCTTGATCCGCGACTGATCCATGCCGGCGAGCGCGCCCGGCAGAAGGTTGACCGCAAATCTCGCCACCGCCCCGCTCCGCGACGTGTCCGCAAGCCAGGCGGCGATGTGGGAGGCGAAGTCCACCTCGCGGAGCTTGGCACCGACCGGTCCCGGGGCGAGGAAGTTGGTTTCGACGAACTTGCCGAGGCTGTCGGCGATGCGTTCCTGGTTCTTCTGGATGATCGCCGTGTGCGGGATAGGCAGGCCCATCGGATGCTTGAACAGGGCGACGACCGCGTACCAGTCGGCGAGGCCGCCAATGGTGGCCGCCTCGGCGAAGGCCGCAACGAAGCCGAATGCCGGGTGGCGATGTTCCAGGAGTTTGGCGACGATCATCAGCGTGACGCTGAAGAGCAGCAGCGTGGTGGCGACGAACCGGGCGCGGCGCAGCGCCGCCTGCTTTTCCGCGTCGCGCGCCGAAAGATCCTCCTGCGGGCGGGCGAGGTCGGCCGGCGGGGGCAGGGCCATAGGCGAAAGTCTCCGGCGGGATGGGAATTCTCAGATAGGTGGAACTCACTGTCTGAGAAAGGGTTCAGCGCAACCATGACTGCCGATGATGGTGCATTGCACAATTTATGTTGCAATGCACAATAAACTGCCCTATGTTTCTTTCACTCGCCGGGCCTCGACATGGACGGCGGGCCATGGCTCGAACGAGAATGGAGACACCAATGTTCGATCAGACGATGAAGACCGCCGCCGAAGCCTATTTCGGCCAGATGAAGCAGGCTTTCGAAGGCCTCTCCGCGACGCCGCGCAAGCTGGATGTTGCTCCCGCCATCCGTGAATTCGCCACCCGCCAGGCCGAGACCGCCAAGGCGCGCCTCGCCGAGGCGCAGAAGGCCTCGCTCGATGCCGCCTCCGGTTTCGAGAACGCAGCCGTCGCTGCGTCCGGCTTCGGAGCCGGTCTGGTGCGCAGCGCCGTCGAGGGCACGGTCGCCAACACGACCATGGTCATCGAAGCCGTCAAGGAGATCGCCGCCACTGCGAGCCCGCAGGATGCGTTCCGCCGCTATGGTGATTTCGTGAAGGCGTTCGGCGAGACCAATCTCGCACGCGCCAGCGACGGCTTCGCGCAGCTTCGCGACGCCGCCACCGAAGGCGCGAAGGTCGTTCAGGCAGAGGCCGAGAAGCTGGTTTCCCGTGCGGCGAAGGCTGCCTGAGCCGGCGCCATCTACCAAGAAACGTTCCCCTCATGCAGAAGGGCCCGCCGGTCTCACCGGCGGGCCCTTTCTTGTCACTGCAGCTTGAACAGGTGCTTCAGACCAGCGCCGGCTCGACCTCGCGATGCACGTGCCGACGCGGAGCGATGCCGTCAGCATCCGTTACCGGGAGAAGTCCGGTGACCTCGCCGCCCTCGAAGGTGAAATGGGCCCCGAACTTGCGGGCCAGTGCGCGCATCGCGCGGTTGGCGGCCGTGGACGAAATGCGCAGCATCGGGTAGCGCGAATAGCGCGCCGCAGCCATCACAGCCTCGAACAGGCGCGTCCCGATGCCCATCTGCCGAAACTGCGGCTCGACCGAAAAGGCGATGTCGGCTGGGTCGTCGAGGGTCGGAGGGTGCAGTTCGGCGGCGCCACGCACCTGACCATCGCGGTCGAGCAGCGCGAAAACGCGGGTGCGCCCGGCGAAGCACGTTTGGGAATAGCGGTGGATGAACCTGTCGTCTGCGACGCCGTTGAACCGCTCGCGTCGTCCCGCCGCGTCCAGCCTCAGCAGGTGGTCGCGATGGAGTTCTGCATCCGTCCCGGTCAGTTCGCGAAGTGTGCCGAGCTCGTGAAGGGCTCGTGCCATTGGTGATCTCCTCGTGATTGTCGTCCCGAGGCGTTCACATCCCTAGAGGTTCTATATTGTGCGGTGCAGCATGAGTGTCAATGCGCTGGATGCATATCGTCTCGGCAACAGCCCGCGGGGCTGAGACTGGCCCGCCCCGTCAGCGGGCTGACTGGGCGCGGCGCGGCGCCTGGCGGGCGGGCGGCGCGGCAGGGGTGGTCGGCGGGTCGGCCCATTCGGCCTGGGCGGCGACCTTGACCGCGGCATCGGGCTCGGTCCGGGCGGTGAAGGTCTGCACGGCGAGGCGGGCTGCCACCAGGGTCTGTGGATCGAGGCGGGCGGCCACCTCGTCGCGCTTCTTGCCCGCGTCCTGGTCGCCGCCTGCAGCCGCAAGCGCAAACCACTTGTAGCTCTCGGCGAGGCTCTGGTCGACGCCAAGGCCGCGCGCATAGAGGATGCCGAGATTGTACTGGCTGTCGGCCACACCATGCTCGGCGGCGCGGCGGAACCACTGGGCAGCCGTCTTGTAGTCCGGCCGCGGCGTAGCCTGGCCCTGGGCGAACATGACGGCGAGGTTGTGCATGGCCTTGGCGTTGCCCGCCTCGCCGGCGCGCTCGTAGAGGCGGCGCGCGCGCTCGTAGTCGCGCAGGACGCCGGTGCCTTTCTCATAGAGGCTGCCGAGGCGGTACTGGGCCGGTGCGATGCCGGCATCAGCGGCGCGCTGGTACCACCGGGCCGCCTCGCTGGCGCTGACGGCAACGCCGCGCCCCTCCAGATAGCGGGTCGCCATCTCGTAGGCCGCCAGCGGATCGCCACTGTCGGCCGCCGCCTTGAGGGCCGCCGGGACGGACAGGGCCCGGCCGGTGCGGGTATCGACGGGCTGCCAGCCGGTCGGGGACACGGTGGTTCCCGAAGCTGGCGGGGTGCGCGCAGCGGTAACCGACCCCGTCGTTTCGGGAGCGGTGGCATCCTGCGCGGGGACCGGCGTCTGGGGCGTGCCGGCCGGAGGCTCTGTCAGGGTCTGATCGGCCGATGGCGGGACCAGTTCGACCGGGCTGGAGGTCGCCGATGCAGGGGTGGGGGGCGCAGGAAGCGCGGACTGCGGCGCCACTGCCGAAGGCGTCTGGGCGGGCGTCTGGGGCAGGATGGCCTGCTGTCCGCCCGTGGCGCTGATCAGGCTGCGGATCTTCGGCATGGTGGCGATACCAGCCGCGAGAACGAGCAGCGCAGCGGCGATACCCATCAGGATCGTCTTGCGGTTGACCGAGATGACGGGCCTTGCGGAGGCATCCACGGCCGCATCCATGTCGGGCACGAGCGCGACCGGCTCGGTCACGGCCGGCACCGGGGCAACGACAGGTGTGTCTTCGGCGACGGCGGGCCGCTTGCGCCAGCGAGGCGCCTTCGGTTCCGCATCGGCCGGACGGGTCTCGGTCTCTGCCTTCGGAGCACCGCGGAACCGGGCGAAGAAGCCGGCCTTGGCGGGAACGTTCAACTCGTCCCGCTGCGACGGTTCGGCCGCCGCAGCCTTGGCCGCACGACGGGCGGCGGCAATGAAATCGGTCTTGGCGCCGGTTGCCGGCGCCGCGCCCGGAGCGGGAGGACGGACGCGCGGTGCGCCTGTACCAGGTTCAAGGGGAAGGTCGCTGCTGCCCGTCGGACGCGCCGGGGCAGGCTGACGAGCCGGTGGCGCAGCCGGGCGCTCGGAAACGGAGGGTGTGGCCGCCGGGATCCTGATCTTGTCGACAACCGGCTCCACGGCCTGGGGAGCAAGAGGCGGCGCGGCGGCGGGTTCGATCTCGGCGATCCGGCGCGCCACGCGCTCGAAGGTCTGCTGGACGGCATCGACGGTGCCGGCACCCTTCTGGTCGATGGCCTCGCGGGCGTGGCGCATCTCTGCGATCTCGCGGCGCAGCGCTTCCACCTCGGCGTCGCCACCCGGAGAGGGCATCGCCGTCACGGCGTTGCGGGCGGCGCGCTCGGCAGCGTCGATGGAACTCGCCCGGATCTCCTCCATCTGGGCGAAGAGGTCGGACAGGCCCCGCTCGATTGTGCCGAGCTGGGCGAAGCGGCCGTCGGCCGCATCGATCTTGGCGGCGAGCGACAGGATGTGCTTCTCGATATCGGCCAGTGCGCCGGGATCCTCCGGGCGGGCGTGGCTGTCCTCGAGCTTGTCGGCGAGGCGGCGCAGCGCCTCCTCGAGCTGGGGGTTGGAGGCAGCCGGAACGGCCTGCCGCGGGGCGGCCGCCAGCCGGTCGGCGATCTCGCCGATGCGCGTCTCGATCGCCGAGGTAATGGCCTCAATGTCGCTTCCGCCCTGACGGGGCGCCGCCATTTCGTCGATCCGTCGGCCCAGCGCCGCGATCTGCGCGGCGAGGTCCTCGATGGCATCGCGCGAGACGGTGTCGGCCAGCATGGCGCGGATCGCCGTCGTCTCGTCGGCGAGCTTCTCCATCAGGCCGCTGGTGATGCCCCGCGTCGCCAGCGTGTCGATGCGGAAGGAGATCGCCTTCAGTTCGTCGGCAATACCCTCGGCCGGCATCATCCGGGCGATCGTCTGCTCGAACTCGCGCACGAGAGCCTGCAGCGGCTCGGCCGCCAGTCCCTGCGCGCTCGCCTGATCGAGGCGGTCTGCGAGGGCGTGGACCTCGGATTCCAGCGATTCGACCGCCTTGCGGGGAGCGAGATCGGTCAGTTGCTCGGCCATGGCCGCGATGTCAGCGCGCAGCTCAGCCACCGCATGGTACTGCTGGCCGCTCTCGCGTTCAGCGATTTCACGGCGCATCTGCTCGATGCGGCCGGACAAACCCCGGATTTCGCGCTCCAGTCCGTCGCCCTGCGGGGGTCCGAGAGCGTCGATGCGCTGCGACAGCCGGCCGATCTCACCGACGAGAGCGGAGGGTTCGCCATGGCGGGATGCTGCCGGCCGCGCCTGGGCCAGCACGGCCTCGATCTGGCGGGACAGGGTATCGAGCTTCTCGGCAATCGGCGCCATGTCGGGTCCGGGAGGCGGAGCCGCCATGACCGGGATGGCTGCAGATGTCGGCAGGGGCTCGGCGCGGCTGCCGGCAAGGGCCTTCTGGCGTGCGGCGATCTCCGCCACTGTCTGGTCGATGTCCTGACGCATCGCCCGTCGCGGGGCTGCGGTCAGGCCATCGCTGCCCGGGCGGGGCGCGGCTGCCATGTCGAGCTCGCGGATCGACCGGGCGATGGCGTCGAGCTGGGCGGTATGGTCGGACCGTCCGGGGACGAGAGGCGGGGCGATGGTCTGCTGGACCGGCTGCGGGCTGACCGTGGCGACCGCGCGCGGGGCGCCGATTCGCTCGACAGCCTCGATGGCCGCTGCCGAGCGTCGCTCCGAGATTTCAGCCAGCCGCGCGACGGCGTCGAGGGCGCGCACGATGTCGCCGTGATCGCTCCGACCGAGAGACATATGGGGAATCGCGGTTCCGGATTCGCGGCGGGTGACCGCATCCAGCCGCTTGGAGATCGACTCCAGCCGGCGCGTGACGGTTGCAAGGCCCGTGTCTGGCTCGGGCGGCGGCGTGTCGGCCGCCTGGTCGCTGATGACGGTATTGAGCCACTCGCCGAGGGACATGCCCGCGCGGCGGGCCGCCTCCTTGGCGGCCTCCCTGGCGTCATGATCGACGCCCTTCACGCTCCAGGGCACGGTGTGTCGCATACCGGGTCCACACACTTGGCGGTTGGACGCACCGCAACCGCTCGTCTCTGGACGACCGATTGCGATCGGGGCATTCTCAAGCGCGAATCCATGATGCGCCTCGAGAACACTCCCGCCGTGCAATCTTGGCGCTCATGGTAAATGGAGGGTTAACGCCGCGTTTTTTTGTTCAAACCGCAGCGGCGGGTTTAACCGTTAAACTGCTGGTAAGTGATCGTGGGCGTTGCTGGATGGTGCGCGCTGCCCTGCCCTAACGGTAAGTAACGTATCGGAATGACCCGTATGACTCCCCCGCGGCGGCACTCTCCGGTATGAGAGCGGCCATCCACGAATGAGGTTTCCTCGCGAGCGAGGATGGAGCAGAATATGGAACGGAAGGCATTCATGACTCGCAACAATGACGACGACGTCTTCTGGATCGAGGATGACGCCGAGGCCGCCAAGGCGGGCCCGGCTGTCTACACGATCGGAGACCTCGCGCGCGAGTTCGACGTCACCCTGCGCGCCCTGCGCTTCTACGAGGACAAGGGCCTCCTCTCGCCCCGCCGCGAGGGTCTGGCGCGCCTCTACAGCGCCGCCGACCGCGTGCGGCTTCAGCTCATCCTCAAGGGCAAGCGTCTCGGCTTCACCCTCGCCGAGATCTCGGAGATGGTCGAGGCGCACGAGCGCAACGACGCGGGTCCGGACCAGCAGCTGAAGCTGTCGCGCGAGAAGTGCGTCGAGCAGATCGCCCATCTCGAGCAGCAGAAGCGCGAGATCGAGGAAGCGATCGTGGAGCTCAAGCGGACCCACGACACGCTGACCCAGATGATCGACCGCAGCCGCTGAGGTCGTGTCGCGGGGGGGCCGGCCATCCGGCTCCCGCGTCCTCCCTCGAGACTGCCGCCGGCGCAGGCGAAGTCGTGACCTGACGAAGGCGGACTTGCCCGGGGCGGCGCTTCCTGCCATGCGGGGGCCTTCAGGCAGCCGTGCGGAACCCCTCCATGACGACCTCTTCCAAAGCCGTCCGACCGGGCGCCCGCAAGGCGGCGCTGTCGCTGTCGAAGGACCGCATTCGTATCCTCCTGCTGGAGGGTATCTCCGACACGGCGGTGGGCGTTCTCGAACAGGCCGGCTACACGGCCATTGAGCGCCTGCCCAAGGCTCTCGATGGAGCCGCTCTTGCCAGGGCCATGCGCGGCGTCCACCTCCTCGGCATCCGTTCGCGCACACAGATCACCCCCGAGATTCTCGAGGCAGCCGACCGCCTGATCGCCATCGGCTGTTTCTCCGTGGGCACCAACCAGGTCGACCTCGTCGCGGCCAACCGGGCCGGCGTGCCGGTGTTCAACGCGCCGTTCTCCAACACCCGCAGCGTTGCCGAGTTGACGATCGCCGAGATCGTCATGCTGTTCCGCCGCATCTTCCCGAAGTCGGTGAAGGCGCATGCAGGCGCCTGGGACAAGTCCGCCGTCGACAGCACCGAAGCGCGCGGCAAGGTTCTTGGCATCGTCGGCTACGGCAATATCGGCTCGCAGCTGGCGGTACTGGCCGAGGCCATGGGCATGCGGGTCATCTATTTCGACCACACCGACAAGCTCAGGCATGGCAACGTCGAGCCTGCGGACGACCTTTACGATCTTCTTGGCCGCGCCGACGTGGTGTCGCTGCACCTGCCCGAGACGCCGGCGACGCAGGGCATGATAGGCGCCCGCGAGATCGCCGCGATGAAGAAGGGCGCCTATCTCATCAACAATGCCCGTGGCACCATCCTCGATCTCGAGGCGCTGGCCGCGGCGCTGACATCGGGCCATCTGCGCGGCGCAGCCGTCGACGTCTTTCCCGTCGAGCCGTCCTCCAACGCCGACGCCTTCGTCAGCCCGCTGCAGGGCCTCGACAACGTCATCCTGACACCGCACGTCGGCGGTTCAACCGAGGAGGCGCAGGAGCGCATCGGCGCCGAGGTTGCGCGCAAGTTCATCGACTATTCCGATATCGGCTCGACCTGGGGCGCGGTGAACTTCCCGCAGGTGCAGCTGCCGGTGCGTCCGGCCGGCACCCGCTTCATCCAGGTGCAGCGCAACCTGCCGGGCGAGCTCCGGCGCCTCAATGACGTCTTCGCCGAGCGCGGCATTAACATCGCGGCTCAGTACTACCAGACCGATGGCGAGATCGGCTACGTGGTCCTCGATGCCGACGGCTCGGTGGCCGATGCCGAGGCGGTGCTGGAGCAGATCCGCGACCTTCCCGGCACGATCCGCGCGCGGCTGCTCTATCGCGGGAGCTGAGGGCCCCGCCTATGGCGTGGCAAGGAATCGTTCACCACGATCGAGACGATTGTCTGAAAATGCGATGCAGTCCGGGTGCCCGGACGCCGCCCGCGCGTTGACCTCTCAACACGAGGAGCGTTCCATGCCGCGTATCCTGCTGATCGTCACCCTGCTGGTCACCCTTTGCGCGGTGGCCGCGATCCTGGCGGCCGCCGGACCGACGAGCCAGCTTGCCCTCCAGATGGGCTGAGGCCGGTCTGCCGCGGAACGCAGGGTCTCTCGGCCCTTCGGCACATTTACAGGCCGCCATCGCATGCTAGCGTTCCCGAGACCTGAACGCAGCGCCCGGAGAAACGGGCGCGCCCTGGACCCGAGGACATGCCATGGACACCTTCTCGCCCGCCCGCACCACCCATTCCTGGCGCCTGAACGTTTCCTGCGAGCCGCTGGTGCTGACGGAGGAGGCGCGCCCGGTGCCGAAGGGGCGCGAGGTGCTGATGAAGGTCAGCCATTGCGGCGTCTGCCACTCCGACCTCCATATCCGCGAGGGCAAGTACAATATCGGCGGCGGGAAGTCGCTGAACCTGTCGGATCGTGGCCTGAAGCTGCCGCTGACCCTTGGCCACGAGATCCTCGGCACGGTCGAAGCCGTCGGGCCTGACGTGACCACGGTGAAGCCGGGCGACCGGCGCCTCCTCCATACCTGGATCGGCTGTGGCGAGTGCCCGCTGTGCAAATCGGGGGATGAGAACCTCTGCGCCCAGCCGCAGTTCCTCGGCGTGCAGGCACGCGGCGGCTTCGCCGAGCACGTTCTGGTGCGCGACGAGGAGTTCCTCGTCGATGTCGAGGGGCTCGATCCCGCCCTCGCTGCCACCTATGCCTGCTCCGGCGTGACCGTGTTCAGCGCGGTCAACAAGATCCGCCCGCATCGCGAGGGCGAGAAGATTGCCGTCTTCGGCATCGGCGGCCTTGGCCAGACTGCGCTTCAGCTCCTCAAGGCCCTCGGCATGGGACCGGTGATCGCCGTCGATCCCTCGC
>Ga0315900_10006603_pt1 | contig 15492 bp, 36 predicted proteins | sample LakEriMetagenome_FD_203521 | JGI IMG/M metagenome (GOLD analysis project Ga0315900, IMG submission 203521) | Freshwater fungal communities from buoy surface, Lake Erie, Ohio, United States - Buoy 12 MA114 | ecosystem: Environmental > Aquatic > Freshwater > Lake > Lake biofilm | place: USA: Lake...
CTTTGGAACAAAAAATTCCAAATCTGAAGAATAGTTTGTGATTTTTAAATTTTATTATTATCTTTGTGATTATGAAAAAATTTAAGTCATTCTCACCAAAAGTAGATTCTAAAAGAAGATTAGTACTGACGCGTATTTATACAGGCGTAAATGGTTCTAATTCTTTTTGTTATCAAATCAATCACATTACAAAGCAGGGTCGTTTAGATAAACGATTTAAAACTCTTTTTTCCTATGGAACAGATGAATTTGATTCTGTTTCTAAATTTTTCCATAGTGGGAACGGAGAAGAAGTAAAAGTTTTTAAGAAGCCTTTTAAGTCGGTATTCGGAGTTAGAGATAAAAATAATCCGGTTGTGGTCTGGAAAGAGTTTGAGGATTAAATTCCGATATCTCTTAATTTTTTGTTTCTGAAATATTCTTTAAGTTTAGGTGGTTTAATATTTGCATTGAATAAAATATCAATAACTTCATCTGAAACAGAAATTTCTAATATCTTTTCTATTTCCATAATTAACTCAATGCAATCTAAATCATCAAAGCCATTTTCTGAAAAAGTTTTATTGAAATCCAAAATGAGACCAAATTTTTTTTGAGAAACTTGAATGATTACCTCTTCAGTTATTTTTGTCAAGTCTGGATATTTTTTTATGATATCATCAATATTCATTTAATTCTAATCTTCTTTTCAAAGGTTTTTACAACTATTGTGTCGTAATGTTGCCAACAGAAAGTGTCTGTGTCATAATATAAACATTTCCAATTACAACTATCATCTTCAAAATGAAGATGTTCACCTTCGATTGTTATTTCTTCCTCCCACTCTATTGGATATTTTTCAATAACCCATATTTCATGATATATCTTTGTGCAACTACTAAGTAATAAAATGCTTAGTAGAATAAAAATTTTAAAAATTTTCTTCATTGTCAATAATATTTGGATTAGATTCTTTTTTTTCGTTATAAAAATATTTGTAAGTTTTAGTAGAAATAATAATTGAGAGAATAGCACAAAATAAAACACCTTTAACCATAAAAGGTAAACCATAGTTATCTATTACAATTTGAATTAAATTAAATTTTTCCATTTACAAATATATTAATTTATTTATAATAAGTTATAAAAAATTTAATTTTTTTTATTACAAACAAATTATACATCTTAAAATAAAACCATAAAAGTAGAAAAGATGTCATTCACTGAAATTAAAAATACACTCATTGAATTTTATAAAAAAAATTTAGATTACATAGTTAAACTATTAGTAATTTTTATATCAGCTGTTTATCCATTTATTCTTTTATCATTGGGTGGTGAAATGAAATCTCTTTCGCAATACTGGAACACATTTTTACAGCCAGTTTTTATTGTGGCAAATGTTATTACTGGATATTTCTTTTTTTCAACTGAAAATTGGCGAGTACCTTCATTTCTTTTGGTATTATTAACCGCATTCTCAGTAAAATTATACCCAATAACTCATGATATAATAGCGACAGGTTTCTTTCTTAGTTGTCTATATCCGCTATTCAAAAGTAAAAGATTCAGATTTTTTTCATATCTTTATTTAATTTCACCTATAGTTGGTTTATTTTATGGTTTATTATGGTTAGAAATATGGGGTATTCTAATTCTTTGTGCTTATCACTTCACATCAATTGCTAACATATTATGGATACTTTATAAAAAAAGAGGAATAGAATCAAATTTAGATTAGTTTTATTTTATAACAGGAATTTCTTTCCCATCAGTTGTCCAATTTTTTGATAAATAATCTCTTCTTGTCATCCATAGTTGTGATTTAACTTTTGGCTTTTCGAAATGTAAAATTTCTTCGATAAATAAAATATAAAAAAATTCCTATAGTAAAAATTTTTTTTAAAATAATTTTACTATATTTGTAATAAATAAAAAATATTATATGAAAGTCATATTTTTAGATTTTGATGGTGTTATGTGTCTTGCTGACCAATGGGGCGGACGAGCTAAAAAAATGCTTAAGTTTCAAAAAGAATTTCCTGGTTCAACAGAAGATGATATGCCTGCTTGGATTAAACTAGACAACTTTGATTTTAAAGCAACTAAAGTTCTTAATTCTATTTTATTACATCATGATGTTGAGATTGTTGTTAGTTCTGATTGGAAGTTATTTGCTAGTTTGGAACAATTACAAGAAATGTTTGTAAAATATGGTGTTATAAAATCACCAATTGATGTTACTCCAAGTTTTCTAAAATATCAGTCAAAGTTTGGTTTTAGTAAAGATGATTTAGAACAAAATAGAATATCAGAAATAAAAAAATGGTTAAGTAATAATCCCCAAGTTACTCATTGGGTTGCTGTTGATGATTTAGATTTAGGTGAAAAATTTGGACCTATTTCTGGAAACTCTAACGGTGGTCTAACCAACTTTGTTCATACTCCTAAATCAACACAAGGTATTAAACAATCTGGAGTCAAAGAAAAGATAATTAAGTTTTTAGAATAATATATAGATTATGAGTTTAGATATTCTAATAAAAAACTATAAAAAAAAACTTGACTCAGTTAACTCAGAAGTTAGAGAACTTGATTTAAGAAATATAGAAGATATAAAACTGCAAAAGAAATTAGAAATAAAAATTGATTGTTATAAAATATTTATAACGGATTTGGAAAATTTATTAAAAGAAAAAACCTCTTAATCAAGAGGTTTTTCACTTAAAAATTTAAAGAGCCTACCTTTATAAACTATAAATTTATTTTCATCACCTTCTTTTATTGAAAAGGTTTCAGCAAAACCATTTTTTTTTAAAATAATTTTAGTTTCAGTAAATTTAATTTTAGGTAATTTTTCAGTCATAAATTTTTTTTCTTTTATATATCAAAAAAATTTTTTTAAAAATAAAATATATCAGTATGACATTAACAGATATTCCAATCGGTAAAGAAGTAACTATAAGTTATTTAAAGGAAAGTCATATAAGAATTTGCTTAATTGAAAGAGGCTTCTTATCAGATTCTAAAATAACTAAAATACATAGTATTTCAAAAAACGGTCCATTTATTTTTAGTATAGGTGGTTCTAAATTTTGTCTAAGAAAAGACGAATCAGACCTTATTATTATAAAATAAAAAAGCCAGTATATACTGGCTTTTTTATTTATTTTTGATAATTTAAGAGTAATTCTTGATTTTTTTTAATTCTCTTTAAATTTTTTGCCAAATTTTGGCGATTTCTCTTAGGTTTACCTTCTTTTTTTGCTTTTGCCATAGTGATTAACTTTTTCTTTTATATATTAAAGACTAAATTAATTTTCTATGTAATTTATCAGAACCACATATACTACACTCAAATTGATTTATATCATAAGAGGAAAACTCACAAAAACAATCATCGCAGATATAGTCATAAAGAGGATTTTCTTTTATAATTTCGACATTGACTGGTCTTAATTGATTAAAGTGTTTGTTTGTTCCGACATAAATCTCGGATTCAAATATTTTAAATTTAAAAATCACATAGTATATATTTAATCTATATACATCATTTCTAATTTATCTAAAGTTCCTCTTTGAACCATTTGAAATTGTTGTTTATTGTTGAGTGGTTTTGCTTTGTTCCAATCATCAGTGAAGTTTGGATAACCACTTAATAATCCACAAAAGACTTGTGCAAATTCATTGACGATTATAAATTGAGGTTGTTTTTCCTTTATAATTTTTTTTCTCATTTAAACATTTTTTTACTTCTTCTTTTTCTATGAAAGTCTAGTGAAAACCTATGAACTTCATTTGATATATGTGCTAGTTCACTAAAACCTTTAATTGGTATATCATTTGTTTTTGTATGAATAGTAAGTGGTTTGTGCTTATCGTCTTTTGAAATAGATATCAAATCGATTTTATCAATTAGTCCTAATTTTTCAATTACACTAATTGCTAAGTTTAGTTGTGGTCTAGCACCATCAATTAAAATTAAATTTGGTAGCTGTCTCTTTTCTTCGATTAGTCTTTTAAATCTACGATTAAGAACTTCTTCAAAAGAGGCGTAATCATCACCACCAACTCCAGATTTTATAATAAACTTTCTCCATTCGGATTTTTCTGCTTGTAGTAATTTAAACCTGACTAGTCCACAAACTGCTTCACTTCCGGCTGTGTGTGAATTATCAAAAGCATCTATAATTGTCGGATTAAATTTAAATCCTAAAGATTCTTTTATGAGTTGTGTTTTATTTCTTAGTTCTATTAGTTTAAGTGGATTTATCAACTTTTGTAATTGTGATAATTTTTCTAATTTAATTTTATAATTCTGAGCAATTTCAAATTCTAAAGAATTTGAATGTGTTATCATTTTCCTTTTAAAGAAAGTAGTAGAGGTTTTGAAGTTATGTGAAAATATATCTTTTATTAATTTTATTTTGAAAAGATAATCTAATTTTTTTGCTATTCCTAAGCATGGCGCTTCACATCTTTTTAGGTGATATTCTAAACAGGCTTTAAACTTTTTATCACTAATTGATTCTTGTGTCAAGTTATATGAGCAAGTCCTAATCTCAAAAATGTCATGTAATATTTGGTAAACTTCATGAGCTACTCTACCTGAGGTAAATTCAGCTAATATTTCTCCTTCAAATTCTTCTTTTGGAAAAAACAATTCTAATTTTTTCCATTCACCTCCGGTCAATACCATTTTACTACGAATGGTTCTATCATCTTTTCCTTTGATATTAAATTTTGGCTTGTATAGCTTTATTAGGTCTTCTTCGAGTAGTAGTGCATCATTTTCAGTATCAGTTGAGATAAAATCAACATGTTTAATTTCAGTTACTAAATGTTTTGTTTTTTTATCTTTATGATTTTTTTGAAAATAACTACTGACTCTTTTAGGTAAGAATTTAGATTTTCCAACATAAATAATCTGGTCTTTACCATCTTTAAATAGGTAACAACCGGCTGTTTGAGGTATTGAAAAGTCTTTAATATTCATTTTGGTAAATATAATAATTATTTACCAATTTTTATATTATTTTCTATTTTATAATTTTGCCAATCTTCAGCATTCATCATATCTGGAAATCTCTCTTCACCATTACAAGATTCAGAGACATAAAACTTTCCAGGTAGTGAACATCCACAATATCTACAATAACCAGCTGGTATACAATCATCTTTGCAAAATTGTGCCCTGTATATTACTTGCTCTTTCATATGTCTTGGTAGAATTTTGAATTCATTACCGAGCCATTTGAAATGTCCTTCTAAGAAGTGTAATATATTTTTTGGTGTAATCTCTGGTTTTGGTCTTTCCATATTTTAAATTAATATTGTCTCTATCACATACGGATAGTAAATCATTTCTAACTTATTTATTTTTTCTTTTAGACTTTCTAAAGTTTCATCTTCCTCTATATCACATTTAAATTGTGCAATTATTTCACCTTTATCATACTCATTACTAACAAAATGAATAGTTATACCTGATTCTTTTTCTGAATTTTCTAAAACTTTTTTATGAACATTATCACCGTACATACCGTGACCTCCATATTTTGGTAATAGTGATGGATGAATATTTAAAATTTGATTACTAAAATAATTTACAAATTCTTCTGGTAGTTTTCTAAGAAAACCAGCAAGTGTGATTAAATTTATGTTATACCAATTAAGGGTATCGATAAGAAATTTTGAATCGTTTACTTGTTCATTATTTATGACGATGACTTCAACTCTAAGTTTTTTTGCTGCCTTTACTACATCGGCTTGTTGGTTGTTACATATAAGAAGTTTTACGTGAATATCTTCAGACTTTTTAAATTGATTTATAATATTAATTGCATTTGTTCCTCGACCTGATGCAAATATGGCTATATTTTTATTCATTTTAATTTATATTAGTCAATTAAAATTTGGTTGATTTGTTTAATATATAAATTTCTAAAAATTAAATTAATAAATGAAAGCACAAATGTTTAATTACCAAAATTGGATTGAAGAAACCAATCCATTTGAATTAAGAAAAAAATATGACACACAATTAAAAGAAAGCGGATTTGGAGTTCTTAGTTTTGTAGAATATAATTTTGAACCACATGGTTATACAGCTCTTTGGTTATTATCAGAGAGTCACTTTGCAATACATACGTTTCCGGAAGAAGGAAAATCATATATTGAACTATCATCTTGTATTGAAAAACAATATGTAAAATTTATGGAGTTACAAGGTGAGTCAATTGAACAATTGTCTTAATTTAGCATCTCTCAATTCTTCTATGACTCTTTCTTTTGGAAAGGAATATGAGGAATTCTTAGAGATATATTTATCTTTTTCCCGTGTTCTGTGAATGTATCTAATGGTTATCTTATCCTGTCTTATATTAAAACCATCATATATCCAACCTTCGGAAATAACACCTTTTGATTTCATCCAGTTAAAGTACCATTCTATATGTTTATCTTCTATCATTTTAAAAGCTGTAAACAGGCATTTTCCCAATCAAAATAGTTTATATTTATGGCTTTGCATTTATCACCACTTTCAAAAATGGCCATTAACTCGTATTCATCATCATCTAAGTGAAAGATAAAATCTTTATCTTTTAAGAATTCTATTTTGTCTACGTGGTCTGTGAATTTAATATTAGTTATACCACATTCGTCGGCTACTCTATATAGTTCTTCATTTTGTTTTTTTATCCAAGTCCATCCTCTTTTTAATGCGTCTTGTGTGTTAGTTCTTGATGTGACTATCCAGACATCAAAACCATCCTCCACTAATTTAGTTGCAAATAATTGGACATTTTTTTTATCCAATGTGCCATCAAAATCAAAACTCACCTTTCTCATAGTAGTATTTTATCTGTTTTCCAAGTTGAAGATGATGACCATTCGGAAATCTCTTCTGTTTCTTTTATTCTTATGTTGCATATTTTAGATGGTAGTTTTTTTCTACAATCATTAATATGTAACTTTGACGTTTTTATTATTGATTCAATACAACTTTTCAAACTTTTAGTTGAAGTAGATTGGATATTGATATCTTGACCACAATGTGGACATTCATCAAGTGTAATCAACCAATTTTTTTTATTCATAAATATTTTTTACAAAGTTAAAAAAAAAATTACAATATATAAAATATGATATTTATAGATTTAGATAATAAACATTACGACATATGCTTTCTTGAAAAAAGATTGAGATATTTAATTTCAATCGAAGAATATGAAAGAGCCATGGTGGTAAGAAATTGGATTAATGACTTAGCGTGGTTACATCATGGCGTCAATTCTGAACAATTGAATAAATTGATTATCGCAATCTAATTTAGAATGTTGTTTATTTTTTCATTACGTAAACTTGATAAGTCTAAATCCACTTCAACAACCTCATAAAATGAAATAGTAACCATTTTACAATATTCATTTATTTCATCTAAATTTGCTTTAGGATGAAGTCTATTTTCTGTATTATCCCAGGAATATTTTGTTTCAATTTTTCCATATTTTTCAACTAAGGATTTATTAAAATTATCAAATACATCCCACTCAACATTTACACATTCTTCATATTCATATGAAAATTCTGTTATGGAATTTGTTTTGTATTCTTCTATGTTTAACTCTTTAGTCTTTTGTATTGCATCTTCTTTTGAGAAGCAAACAGTTTTTGGAATACCACCTTCAGTTTCGTTATAAATATTATCATCATACTCATAACCTTTTTTCATTACGATGTAAGCTTTTTGCATTTTTCAAAAAATTATTTAGTAAGCACTTCTCTATTATAGTAATCATCAAACCCTTCGAGCATTTTTTCCATCGAATGGTCTCCAATAACCTCATCAATTAGACCAAACTGGAGAGCTTCGTGTGAGTTAAACCATTTATCTCTACGAGAACTTTCAATCATTTCCTCAAAAGTTTTCCCACAATTATCAGCTAACATCTTAAATAAGATATAGTTATATTTGTGACCTTCAATGTGTGAGATTGTTGTATCTTGAATGTTTCCTTGCATTCCGTGACTGACTTGGTGTGTCATAACTCGTGAGTTAAGAAGTGAGGAACGTTTTCCTTTTGTTCCAGAAGAAAGAAGAACAGAGCCCATAGATGCTGCCATTCCTGTATTGATTGTTTGAATATCTGAACTGATATAATTCATAACATCAATCATTGATAATCCACTTTTTACCGATCCACCTGGTGAATCAATGTGCATTGTGATGTCTCGTTTTTCAACTGAGTCCAAATACATTAGTTGTGCTTGAACAACCGTCGACATTTGGTCATTTACAACACCAGCTACCCAAAGAATTCTATCTCTCATTAATCGAGAGAAGATGTCCATTTGAGTTACTCTCATTTCTCTTTCTTCGAGAATGTAGGGTGTCATTGAGGCATCAATTTGTTGTTCGTAATAATGAAGGTTCATTGATGAAACACCTTCACTAAGTGCAAATTTCTTAAAGTCTTTTCCGTAATCCATAATATTAAGTTTATAAATTTAATATACGAAGTTAAGAAAAAGTTTAGAAAAGTGTGATAATACTTTTTAACAAATTGACTTTATCTTTTCCAACCAGATAAACTTAGTGACCACTCTGGGTTATTTTTTTGATATTCTTCTAAAGAGCCTTTCAAAATTTCCGAGACATCCCATCCCTTTTTCCATCCAATTTTTTTAAGTTTAAATGATAATTCATAAAGGTCGTTTTCATTTAAATCATCAAACAACCATTCTATTAAGTCACTGTTTTGTCTTAAACCAAATTCTAAATAAACTGACCAGAAATAATCTTCACTTTTTATCTTATCAAACACATTATAGATTGCTTCCTCATCAGTTCCTGGTCCATCCATAGCCTTAAAGAGTATTTCAGCGTTTTCTTTACCAAAATCTTTTAAATGTTCTAAGCTATGTCCAAATCTTTTACTAATATCATCATCTGCAACATCAACATATTTATTGTATGACTCAATCCATTGACTACTAATGTATTTCTTAAAGTCATCTATAGTTTCTTTCTCCCAACTATATTTAATAAGTTCTATCTTTTCATCACCTACTTCTCTTATTTTTTCAATTGGTATAATAGGTAATAATAATTTTCGTAAGTAAGGTATTTTAACCATTTTGTCAAAATCAAATCCTTTTGTCGAAGATAAATATTTAATTTTTTCAACTCCATCAACCTCTCTAACAAATGCATTTAGAATACTAGAAAGATTTTTAGATATAATTTTTTTAGTTTTATAATCTTGGGATTGAAAATAATCTTGGAGAGTATGAACATCATTTGTTGATTGTATTTTTTTATCTTTAGATATTTTATTTATAAAATCAAAAAATTCTACCGGATCCATTAGTTTGTTTTCATTAGCTCCCGCTTGTTTTATTTTTTTCACACATGACCAAACAGACTGAGCTACTGATTTGAGTTTAGCAAAAATAACTCCTTTTTTCAAACAAAGGAATAGAGCAGATATGAAACCTAATCCACTAGATACAGCAATTAACTCTTTTATAGCGATGATAGCAGCGATAATAAGTACAATTGAAATTACCGCAAAAGTAAATTTACCGGCTTTGTAAGAAGTTTCAAAGCTAGCACCAAATACTTTTCTTGCTATCCAGAAAATAGCTTTTTCAAATAAATCAAATATATATCCTACTGGTTTAGTAACCCACTTAACAATTTTAACTACTATGTGCCAAATCTTTTTAATTTTCGAAACAACTTCTGTGTGTGTATCATGTGGAACTATATCATGACCTACCGTTTCAATGTGCTCACCTGTTTCAAAATTTGCTTCAATAGTATGTAAGATAGATTCAAATCCTAAAGCACCGGCACTTTCATTTAGTGAAGACTCGATGCTACTTTTAGACATCTCAATACTTTTATTAACTTCTGGAGTCTGCTCAATTTTATTGAGTAATTCTTTTGCAATTTGTTCCTCATCGGCTTTTACATCTAAGCCTTTGGATTTAGATATTTGTTCAATATTACTTATTAAATCTATTAATTCATCTTCTTTATTAGATTCTAAAAATAATTGATAAGATCTTACATACTTCATATTCTTATATATTAAAAATTATCTTGGTATTCCCCACATTTCATCTACTTCAACTCCAAATTCAGAAAGTAGGTTTTCTAATTCAGCATGGTTTACATCATTGTAATTTAGAATTAAATGGTCATGAAAATCAACATTAAAATTAGCCGATACTCTTTGCTTTACACCTGCTTCACTTTGATAAAAACAAAGATTAAATTGACCGCTAAAATTATTAAGAGATATGTAAATCCAGTTTGTTTGGAAGTTTTTATTTTCAACATCTGGAGTTCTTCTAAACCAGTCTTCTTGAATATCCGTATGGACTTCAATTCCTGAAAGTTCTGTATCGGGGGATCCAATTCTACCACCTAATCCAGTTGTATCAATTTTATTTACCGTCTTGATAACTATTCCTTTATAGACCTGGCTTATAGGAACATCTTCAGTTGGTGGAGTTATTTTTCCGTTCCCAAAAGCTTTTACAATATCCATCATAGACTGAAATCTTTCAGTTCTATTATCAGAAGTTATATTCTCATTAAATCTTTTTAAGTGTTTCATAATTCAGGTTCTTCTTGTTCTCCCCAGATTTCTGGATCCAGTTTATCTGCAGCTGGATTCATTTCATCTCGGATTTTTTTAATTCTTGATAATTTAATATTTCTATTATATACTTCTTCTGTTAAATCAAAAAAGTCTTCTGCGATAGAAGGGTTACAAACAATATGCTCTCCAACATACTCAGCTATAATTCCAAAAAATGTATGATTGTCTTTCTTTATAGCACCATCTTTAATCCAAGCTTCTTGAGTTTCCTCATGCCACCCTGATTTATATTTTTTATCAGCCACTGCTTTTGTGATTTTAATAATAGTATCATCAAAAAATATCTTATATCTTGTGAAATAACTTTCCCCTTCTTCAGTTCCTTCGGTATCTTTTTCAATTTTATACGGAGATATACCTTTAATTCTTTGTAATCTCTTCATAAAGTCTAAAGCAAGTTTATCATCTTCTGATTTTTTTCTAAAGAAATCAAAAAGACCTTCATATGTTTTTAAGTGTTTCACATTGTATATATTAAATTTTTTATTATATTTGGCGTAATATGAGAATTATATCAAATAGTAGTGGAGATTACTTCCAAGTGTTGGAGGATCTTAAGTGTCCTTTTAATGAGAAAAAAGATCACATCATCTTAAAAGATGGTGAGATTATTTATTGGCAGAACGCTAGTAACTATTACATCGATAAGAAATTAAACATCGAAATGATGAAAGAATATATCGATGAGATTGATGCAACTAAATGGAGAAGTGAAACAAGAAGACAAAAAACTTTAGATTTCTCCAGAGAAACTTTAAGTAAGATGATTGCTTATAAGAGGGAATTAAAAATAGATAAAGTCTTACGAGACGAAAACGAATATCAATATTGGGTATGTTAGATTTAGAAAAAATGTGGAAGTGTGCCAAAACAGAAGCCGAATGGTTAAAGTATTATGGTCACATTGATAGTAGGTTAGCTGAAGAGTTTAGTGATGTTAATTTCTATGACCGGATAAAATCAATTGGTTATACTAAGAAAGTTATCTCACTTCATGGAAGATGCACAATGATGAATGTTACTTCAGATAAACCAGTTTTAGAGTCTAAGATAGATGAATTAAGAATTTGTAATTCTTATAGAGATCATAATCAAAACATTTATACGGCTTTAGAATATTTTATTGGAACAGGTATGGCTAAAGAGCAACTTATTAAAGTTATTAGAGGTGAATAAGTTAGATATAAAATATTTCTATGAGAAGCTTTTACAAGCATCTGGTGTTCCTAAATACCATTTTGGTATCAAAAACATAATTAGAATGCATAAAATAAAAAGGATATATGGCAATTGATTATAACATATCATTTAAGGCCTCAAAAAGTTTAATCTTTTTAAGTTGGCTTCCTGAGCAAAAGGATTTTATGGACTTAACATCTGATGATTTTTTCACAATTGATGATGTCGCAGTTTCAGAAAGTGATGGTATCATTACCTATTCTCATATTGAAGAGCCTCAGTTTTATAAAACTATGCCATCAAATTTATCAGAAGTCACTGAAAAGTTTCATTTCATAGTTGAGATTACTTTTGAAAAAGTTGATTACTTTAAGACAACATTAGTTACTGGAAAAAAGATGCAGTCAATTAGACTTATGACTTATCAGATTTTATCAAAAGATAAAACCAGTGAAGTTGTTGGTGTATTTGAGGGCATTCCTGTGAAGTCTTATCCTCTAATGAGCAGAAACCATGGTAATATTAGAAAAACTCACACTTTGGAAATTAGACCAATTAAAGTTTTAGAGAAGGATTGTGAAGATGGAAAATATGAATTAAATTTGCTTATTAAAGAGTTTTTAAGAGATAGTAAATTAGATGATTTAGGAATATGAAAGTAGTTTGTATAGATACTGATTTTAATGGAACCTCGTATGGTCGATTTGTTCCTGGCTTAAACTCCCAATTGGAATGGGGTAAAGTATATGAGGCAAGTTTTGTTTTTTATAACGAAGATTCAAAAGCCGTAGAGTGGGATAAAAACTTCTTAAACTTAGAGGGATTCAGTGAGGTTGACTGGTTTCCAACCAAAAACTTTGTTACCTTAGATGTTTGGAGACAAAAGGTATTAGATGAGATATTATGAATAATTTAGTGAGATATGGAGAACTTGTGGTCTGTGTCAAAGTTGGTAAAATCAAAAATCTTACACCTGGTAAGACCTATACTATTGTAAGACAAAATATGGGAAAACATGACAACTCAGATAAAGAGTATAATAATATTTGGGTCGTAAATGATTTAGGAATTGAAAAACATTATAGTAGAAAAAGATTTGTTTCGGTCGCAGAGTTTAGAGATATAAAACTAAATGAGTTAGGAATATGAAATTTAATATAGGAGACCATTTACAGGAGATAGGTTCTCATCGCCACGGTGTTACACATATCAATTATGATAGTAATTTTAGAAATCTTTGGTATCTATTAGAGAATAGTGAATTAGATTTAATAAATCACTGGGTTCCTGAGAGTAAGTTAGAATTACACAAACAACCGTTAAGAGAACAAAAATTAAATGAATTAGGAGTATGAAATTAATTTGTAATGAAGATGAGTCTAAAGAACTTTGTCAGATAATGTATGATTTTGATAAGCATAGATCCGTTTATGTAAAAGTAAATCATATTGAATTTACAAAACAAAAGGTATCAAGAAGATCACATATTGGAGCTCCAATGCTTCAAGTAGAAACCAACTGTATAAAAGTAAATGGTTCAGATAAATGTTATGATATAATAACAACCGGAACTCGCTATGTTTATGAAGGTGATAAACTTTATACAGAAATTCGCAGGTGGTATGATAATCGTTTGCAAAAAAGAAGAGATGAAAAATTAGAAAATATAGGAATATGACTTTAGAGGAATTGAAATCATTACAACCTGGTGATGTTGTTGTTATCACTAAAATAGATGAAAACTTAAATAATGGAACAACATCTAAAGATTATTATGTTGGAGAAGAAATGACTTTTTTGGTTTGTGATAGATGGTATGATTTTCTTAGACATAAATCCCTTAAACAATTAGGAACAATAGCTCACTTTAGTCACGGAGTTAGTGAATATATAGAAAGAAAAGTTAAGTTAGTGAGAGAAAGAAAATTGAATGAATTAGGAATATGAAATTATTAAAGGGATATATTGACCAGTTACCTAAAGACTTAAAGTTTGATACTTTTGAGTTTATAAAGAAAAATATACTCTATCTAAATGAAGATTGTAAAGACATTCTATTAGAAGATTTAATTAGAATTGATTTTAATAATCTTTATCCCAATATTATTGTAGGTCTTTACAATGAAGGTCTTATTGATAAAGAGTGGGAAAGTGATATCAAACAACTAAAATCATTTTTAGAGAATATTGATGAATTAAAAAAGAAAAGTCTATCACCATACCCAGAAGATCCTCTCTCCTACAAGGCGGGAAGAACTCATGCTAATGCATTATATGCTAAAATAAAATCTCCATTAGTAGTTGAGTATTTACATCTAATTTATACCGACTTAATTGAAAAGTATAAAGATGATATTGTTTATATTGATGTTGATATGATTATATGTAAAAAAGATATTGATATTTCTAAAATACCTGCAAAATCTGAAATGTCTAAATTAGAATACTTTTATATTGAAAATAAAAAAAGATATATTCTTTTTTACAATGGTCAATTAGAAACAAAAGGTCATAGTAAATTCACTAAAGGAGATTTACTACAATTAGTTAAAAGTGAAATTAGAACCCGTAGATTAAATAAAATAGGAATATGAAGTATTTTTTAGAAATATCAGTCGATAGTAATAATCTATACTATATCACGGAAAAGAATTGGTATGATTGGAACAAACAAGGTAATTGGTCGAATATTGGACTTAAAGTTGGTAGTAAATATGAAATTTTCTGTGAATTGAAGTCATATTTACGGTTTAAGAAAGTGGAATATGTTTTTGGTGAAGAACACATAATTGAATATCTTAGACAAGAAAAGTTAAAGGAATTAGGAATATGATTGAAATTTTTATAAAAGCTGAGTTAAATCACCATAAAGTAAGGTATAATTTACAATTTTCCGATGAAAAAACATCTGAAATACTTAATTATATCAAAGAAGGTGTTTATGCTTTTCAACTTATCTATAATGAAAATCAACAAGTTATTTTAGTTAAACCTTTAGATTGGACTAAAGTATTATCAACTTTAGATTGTTGGTCGTATGATGGTGGAAAAAATTTTAAATATTCATCAATTGAAACATTAAAAATTGATGTGGTGAAAATAAGAGAATTAAAATTAGAAGAAATACTATCTTAATTTATTATTTCTAAAACTCTCAAATGTCTTAATCCATCTTTTAGACTCCATAGTTAAATTTGGATTCCCAGTCATTTGTTTAATAATTTCTAAAGCCTCTTCTTTAGTTTTTCCAGTAGTAGCTCCAATAACTTTACCCATCATTGGACCTGGTTGAACTCCAAATGCCATAATCTCTTGAGCAGAGAAAGGAGGTTTTGGTTTTTCGGCTTTAATCTCAACTAGTTCTGCTTTCTTAAATTGGTCTCTTAAAGGACACTCTTCATCCCAATTATCATAGTTTGGATTATCCCATCTTAAATTCTCATAGTTGAAATCATTTCCCATATTATCCATTTTAGAAAACACAACAAGTTTCCAAAATGCTTTTGCTTTTTCATTATTGTCTGCGCCTGGAGCATCTGAAAATATCTTAAACTTAGTTGATGGGTTAAGTGTTCCACCTTCTGAAGGACCACCTGTTAAATCAGACATCCATCCTTTGATAACCATATGTTTAGCACAAACATAAACAACTACTTCA
>Ga0315900_10006604_pt1 | contig 15490 bp, 10 predicted proteins | sample LakEriMetagenome_FD_203521 | JGI IMG/M metagenome (GOLD analysis project Ga0315900, IMG submission 203521) | Freshwater fungal communities from buoy surface, Lake Erie, Ohio, United States - Buoy 12 MA114 | ecosystem: Environmental > Aquatic > Freshwater > Lake > Lake biofilm | place: USA: Lake...
GCTGTCTTTCTCGCCGGCGCATCCCTTCGGGCCTGCTTCGGCTTACGCGAGGCTCGCCTGGAGGGCGAGCCATCGCAGGTCGAGACACACCTTGGCTGTGTCTCCGACCTGCCAAGCCTGCGGGGGGCTGTCTTTCTCGCCGGCGCATCCCTTCGGGCCTGCTTCGGCTTACGCGAGGCTCGCCTGGAGGGCGAGCCATCGCAGGTCGAGACACACCTTGGCTGTGTCTCCGACCTGCCAAGCCTGCGGGGGCCATGGATGGCCCCGCAGGCGTGAAACTAGACCCTCACGCGGCGGCCTTCGGCCTGGCTGACGGCGGCGGCCTGCACGATCTCCAGGGCCCGGAGCGTGTCGTCGAGACCGCTCATGTGACGTACCAGGCTCGTCACCTTGCGGTGGAACTGCAGCAGCATGTGCTCCCCCACCGGCCGCTCGCTTTCCAGTTCTTCCTGGTGCCGGCCGGCGGTGTCGAACGACACCAGGCTCGCCGGCAAATCGACGAAGGCGATGCCGTTCTCGCACACGACCTGGAGTGCCGGCGGCGGGCGGAATCCGACCGCCTCCACCCATTGCCGCGGCATGTAGTAGCCGCAGCTGATCTGGGCCAGCGGTCCATCGCCGGGCCGGCCGTTCGTCGCGAAGTCGAGGCTCATCATCTGGTAGTCGTCGGTCGCGGCCCCAGGCGCCTCGGCATGGCGGACAGCCACCACGCTGGTCGGCTCGGTGCCGACCACGTAGCGGCACCAGTCGACCAGTTCCATCAGGTCGCGGGCCTCCGTGCCGCGGTCCCGCTGCGGCTGCACGGCCGTCGTCGCTGCGTGGGGCACGCGCCGATGGCAGAACAGCATCCGCGGCCGGCCCAGACGGGTGGCGATCAGCTCCTTGAGGCGGACCGTCGCGGGCGCGTGCCGTCGGGGGAGCTCGGCGACGAAGGCGATCCCCGACTCCTCCACACGCCGGCGGAGCATGCCGGCCTCGGCCGGGTCGAAGGGCAGCGAGATGGCGGAGTAGATCGACTTGCCGTGCTCGCAGGCGGCGAGGATCGGTGTCGCGCCATACCACTGGTCGGCCAGATAGAGCAGGGCGTCGATGTCGTCCCGCGCGGCGAGCGCCCGGAACCCGTCCACCGGGGTCGCGTTGAGCTCCGCCGCCGCCCGCGCCGCCCGATGGGCCACCTGTTCGCAGATGCCCCGCACCTCGAAGCGATCGGCGAGGGCGCGGAGGGCCGGGAGATAGCGTGACTCCCACTGGCTGCCGAGGCCGACGATGCCGACGCGCAGCTTCATGCCGGTTCCTCGACGGCGACCGCGGCCAGTTCCCGCTCGCGGTGCAGGCCCTTGTCGGCGATGTCCTTGCGGCACCAGGCGCCCGGCCAGCGGATCTCCTTCACGCCCGTGTAGGCCTGGAGCTTCGCCCGGGCGAGCGTGGGGGCGGTGGCCGTGACGGCGAGCACCCGCCCGCCGTCGGTGACGATGCCCGCCTCCGCGGCCCGCGTTGCGGCGTGAAACACCTGCACGCCTTCCACTCCCGCCGCGGCCTCGAGCCCGCGGATCGGCCGACCCTTTTCGACCGCTCCGGGATAGCCCTCGGCCGCCATCACCACCGTGACGCTGGCGCCCGGACGCCACCGTGGCGGCTCCACCTCGTCGAGCCGCCGATCGGCCGTCGCGTCGAGCAGTTCCAGGAGGCTCGAATCGAGCCGGGCCATCAGCGCCTCGCACTCGGGGTCGCCGAACCGGGCATTGAACTCGAGGACCTTCGGCCCCTGGGCGGTGAGCATCAGTCCGCCGAACAACACGCCTTGAAAGGGCACCTTGGCCCGCCGCATGGCGTGGACCGTCGGCACGAGGATCCGCGACTCGATCTCGGCGAGCAGGTCGTCGTCCACGAACGGCGCGGGGCAGTAGGCGCCCATGCCGCCGGTGTTCGGCCCCTGGTCGCCGTCATGGGCGGCCTTGTGATCCTGCAGTGGCGGCAGCGTGACGATCGTCCGGCCGTCGGTGATCGCCATCACGCTCACCTCGATGCCGTCGAGCCGCTCCTCGATGAGGATGCCGGAAGCCGCGGCGGCGAACTGCGGATCGCCGCCAAGCGTGGCCACCGCGTCGAGCGCCGCGGCGCGGTCATCACACACGAACACACCCTTGCCGGCGGCGAGTCCGTCGGCCTTGACGACCACCGGCATGTCCTCGCGGGCCTCGAGATATTCGCGGGCCCGGGCGGGCGACCGGAACTCGCGAAACATCGCCGTGGGCACGTCACCGCGGTGGAGGATCTGCTTGCAAAACAGTTTGCTGCCCTCGATCTGGGCCGCCTTGGCCGTGGGGCCGAAGACCCGCAGTCCGGCGGCCGCGAAGGCATCGACGATGCCGGCCACGAGCGGCGCCTCAGGTCCGACCACGGTGAGATCCACCTGCCGCTCCCGTGCCAGCGCGACGAGCCCTGCGATGTCGGTGGCCGCGATGGCGATGTTTTCGCCGACGGCCGCGGTGCCGGCGTTGCCGGGCGCGACGAGCACCTCGGCACCGTCGCGGGCGAGTTTCCACGCCAGCGCGTGCTCGCGGCCGCCGCTGCCCACGACAAGGACGCGGCGGGATCGGTTCACGGGTGCGACTCCTGTGGGGGTTGGCGGGTGTTGCGACGTTTGGGGCGTCGCGGGACGCCGAAAGTTGTACCAACCGCTGCCGTGAGTGTGACGGCGGCGGCCAACAAACCCCCCCGGCTGCCCAACCCGAGCGTCGATCGACGGGCCGCCCGGCTGGCGTGCCCAGCCGGGTGGCCGACGTTGACAGTACGGGCGGTGCCGATAAAGTGGAGGGGAGTTCGTGAAAAAAATCACGAACTCTCAAAATCGCGGTCGAAACCTGCTTTTTGACTTTGGGTCCGCATGCACGCCCGTATGGAAACGGGCGCTGGAACGCGAGCCTTGCCGGGGCATTCGATGGCTGAAAAGAAGAAGATGTCGGTCGCCGAGATTTTGGCGGCCGCACGTGCGGCCGACGGTAAGGGGGCCGCCGCCACGCCGGCGGCGCCGGAACCCGTTGCGGAGGAATCCGCCGCCGCGCCGGCGCCTGCTGAGCAGCCGGCGGCCAAGCCCAAGCCGGCCGCGACAGGGGCCGGCGGGAGGCCGAGCGTGGCGGACATCCTCGCCATGGCCCGCGCGAAAAAAGAGGGTGGGGAGCCGGCGGCCGCCAAGCCCGCCCCCCCGAAGCCGGCGGCGAAGCCCGCTGCCAAGGCCGCCGCGGCGAAGCCAGCCGCCCCGAAGGATGGCCCGAAAACCGGCGTGCAGCGCGACACGGCCAGCATTCTCGCGGCCGCCCGAGCCGGCGCGAAGCCGGGGCCGGTGAGCAAGGCAGAGGCTCCAGCCAGGCCGGCGCCGAGGCCCAAGCCCGCCGCCGCCGAGAAGCCGGTCGCCGCGGTCCCGCCGCGGCCCGTGAAGCCGGAACCAAAGGCGAAGAAGGCGGGCGATGAAGAGGATCGCCGCGGCTTCCTGCAGATCGCCCTGGGCACGGCCATGGCCACCGGCTTCACCGCCTTGTCGGTGACGGGCGGCCTGTTCACGCTCGGCCTGGCTCGATTCCTGTTTCCCAACGTCCTCGCTGAGCCGCCGAGCAAGTTCAAGGTGGGCTTCAAGGACGCTTTTCCCGCGGGCAAGGTCGAGACCAAATACGTGCCCCAGTACGGCGTGTGGGTCGTCAACGGCGATTTCAACGGCCAGCAGCAGATTTACGCCCTCAAGACCGTCTGCACGCACCTCGGCTGCACGCCGAGCTGGCTCGAGGCCGAGCAGAAGTTCAAGTGCCCGTGCCACGGCAGCGGGTTTTACAAGGACGGCATCAACTTCGAAGGGCCGGCGCCCCGGCCGCTGGAGCGGTATGCGATCCGCATCGCCGACGACGGCCAGCTCGAGATCGACAAGAGCCGGGCCTTTCAGGAGGAGCTCGGCCAGTGGGCCGACCCCGACTCGTTCGTCACCGTCTGACAGGCATTCGTCACGCAGGACCTTCATCGCACCATGGCCATCGGCGAGACCATCCGCAACTCCCAGATCTGGAAGAGCATCTTCCGGCATCCGATGCCGCTTGACCGGCGGAATCGGATCGTGGTCATGCTCACCAACTTCTTCCTCCACCTCCACCCGGTGTCGATCAAGAAGCAGGGCATCGCCCTCTCCTTCACCTGGTGCATGGGGGGCGTGACGTTCTTCCTGTTTCTGGTCGAGACGGTCACTGGCGTGCTGCTGATGTTCTATTACCGCCCCACGCTCGAGTGGGCCTACAACGACATTCTCGCCCTGCGTGACGTGACCAGTCTGGGGATCCTGCGCGAGCTCCATCGCTGGGGGGCGCATGCGATGGTGATCACCACCTGGCTGCACATGTACCGCGTGTTCCTCACCGGCAGCTACAAGCCGCCGCGCGAGTTCAACTGGGTGGTGGGCGTGATCCTCCTCCTGCTCACGCTCCTGCTGTCTTTCACCGGCTACCTGCTGCCCTGGGATCAGCTCGCGATCTGGGCGATCACGGTCGGCTCCAATATGGCCCGCGCCACGCCGGTGCTCGGCTATGAAGGGCCGGGGCAGCAGCTGCTCACGATCGGCGGCATCGACATGATTACCGACGCCTCCGACGCCCGTTTCGGCCTCCTCGGTGCGCGGTTCGTGGGCGAGGAGACGCTCAACCGCTTCTACGTTCTGCACTGCATCGCCATTCCGCTCGCCGTCGCGCTCCTGCTCGCCATCCACTTCTGGCGGGTTCGCAAGGACGGCGGGATCAGCGGCCCGCTCTGAAGCCATCGCCATGCACAACCCTTTCTTTCTCAAGGACGTCGCCGGCTTTCTCGGCGGCTACTACACGTTCCTGGCGATCATGAACGCGGTCGCCGCGTTCCTGCTCTGGCGGAAGAAGGGGCAGACCGGCTGGGCCCTCGTGTGGACGGTGTTCGCCGGGGTGATGATGATCCTGGCGAGCATGGCGCTGTCGGGTTCGGAGTCGCTCGTGCCGGCCCTGCCGGAGGCGGCCCGGTCGTTCGTCAACCGGCTCTCGGGGCCGGTGGCCTACACGGTCGGCACCACCGCCCTGTTCGTCATCCTGTTCGTGTTTCGCAAGTTCTTCGTCCAGCCGATGGTGGCCTGGTCCGTGCTCAACATCGCCCTGCTGCTGATGGGGCTGGCGATGGCCAACGAGGACTTCGCGGCCATCGTCATGAAGCCCGACAACGTGCCGATCGTCGGGCTGGTGTTCCTGCTCGCGTTCTTCACCTGGGTGGCCACCAAGCAGGCGGTCGTCAACGACGAACGGATCGCCCAGGGCCTGCCCCCCATGGAAAAGCTCGACGACGAGAAGGTGCTGGTCTGGCCCGATCTGGTGTACACCGAGCTGATCTGCATGGTCGCCGTGGCGGCCTTCCTGCTCGTGTGGGCCATCTTCCTGCCGGCCCCACTCGAGGAGCCGGCCAGCAGCGTGAAGACGCCGAATCCCTCGAAGGCGCCGTGGTACTTCCTCGGCCTCCAGGAGATGCTCGTCTATTTCGACCCGTGGTACGCCGGTGTCGTCCTGCCGAGCCTCGTGGTGTTTGGACTCATGGCCATGCCCTACCTCGACTTCAACAAGAAGGGGAACGGCTACTACTCGATCGAGGAGCGGAAGTTCAGCTACCTCGTCTATCAGTTCGGCTTCTTCGAACTGTGGATCACGCTCATCATCCTGGGCACGTTCCTGCGGGGCCCGAATTGGAACTTCTTCGGTCCCTTCGAGCATTGGACGCCGTACAAGGTCGAGGTGCTCAACAACGTCGACCTGAATCAGATGTTCTGGGTGAACCTCCTCGACCGGCCGTTGCCGCGGGCACCGCAGGGTGCCGGCACGCTCACGCAGATCGGCACCATCCTTCTGCGTGAGGCTCCGGGGCTGATCGCCCTGGGTGTCTACCTGATCGTCCTGCCGCCGCTGATGGCGGTGACGATCTTCCGTGGCTTCTTCGCGAAGATGGGCTTCATCCGCTACATGATCATGGCGAACCTGATGCTGCTCATGCTGTCGCTGCCCATCAAGATGATTCTGCGGTGGACGTTCAATCTGAAGTACATCCTCAGCATTCCGGAGTTTTCGCTGAACTTTTGAATGCCGGCCCGCTGTGCCGGGCGCCAGCGGCGGCCTACGATTTTTTGGCGATGGAGCCGGTTGACCACGACATATGCCTGCAACTGAACAGACCTGGCGGAACCTGAAGATCCTGCACGTTGTGTTCGCGGTGGCGGCGTTGCTGCTCCTGCTGGCCACGGTGCTGATGCTCACGGCCGACCACAACCGGCCGTGGAAGCAATACGCGCGGGGCTTTCGCAATTTGGAGACCTGGTCCGCGGCCGCCCGGGTGCAGGAGCAGGAGTCGACTTCGTACGCCGCCCGCGCCGCCGAGCTCGAGGCGGCGTTGGCCGAGGCCCGGCGGGCGGTGGTGGATCCCGCTGCGACCGCTAGGTTTCTCGAGACGGTTCGCAGCGTGCCGGCCGATGCGCAGGCCGCGGACCTGGCGGCGGTCGACCTCGACCGGCTGCGGTCGCAGGCCGATCCGGAGCAGCGGCTCGTCGATCGTGGAGACCTGCTCGCGCGGTTCCGCGACATCGTCAAGCGGTGCAAGTTCCGGGAGGATCAGCTCGCGGGAGCCCTCAAGCTTCGCAAGGCGGAGCTTGACAAGAATCGGGCCGATTACGAGCTGGCGGTCACTGACGGCCTCCCGGCGGACCGCCAGGCCGAGCTTCTGGCGCTGGCCGATGCGAAGCGGGCTGAAGTCACCGCAGCGACGCTCGAATTCCAGACCGCCAACACCCACCGCAAGTCGCTGGAGTCCCAGTTGGCGGCGCTCACGGCGGGCGAGGATGCGGCGGCCAAGGCCGTGGCCGATCATCGGTCGAAGCTTGCGCAACTGCAAAAGACGCTCGATCAGCGTCGTCCCAATGCGGGCAAGACGGTGCTGGAGCTGCCGGTGCTCGACGCCTTCAACGGCCCGCTGCGGGTCGATCAGATCTGGCTGCCGGAGCTGACGCTCAACAACAATTTCCGCAACGTCGCCCGCTTCGACCGCTGCACGACGTGCCACCGGGGCATGGACAAGACCGAGCCTGGAGCGCCGACCGAGCCGGCGTACTGCGAGGCCCGGACGGTCGAGTTGACGCTGCCGACGCCGGCCGCGCGGCCGGCGTCGACGGCGATCGAAGGCGACGGCAATGATCAGCTCGAGGCGATTTACGGTCTGCGGCTGGCGCCCGTCGGTCTGTTCTCGGCCGACGACCCGACGGTGAGCGTCGTCCGCCCGGAGTCTCCCGCCGCCCAGGCGGGGGTGCAGGTGGGCGACGTGATCGACGACATCGACGGCGGCCGCACGCTGGCCCGCAACGTCGCGGTGTCGGCGCTCGTCGAGACGCCCCGCTGGGGCAGCCCGCTGGCGGTCAAGGTGCGCCGCGGCGTGCCGCAGCCCTATGCCTCGCACCCCCGGCTCGATCTGTTCGTGGGCGATTCCAGCCCCCATCCGATGAAGACCTTCGGCTGCACGATCTGCCATCAGGGGCAGGGGAGCGCCACGAGTTTCAAGTGGGCCTCGCACTCGCCGAACACGCCCAAACAGGCCCACCAGTGGCATGATGACCACGGGTGGTTCAACAACCACCACTGGATCTTCCCGATGCTGCCGGAGCGGTTCGAGGAGTCGAGCTGCCTGAAGTGCCACCACCAGGTCGTCGATCTCGAGCCCTCCGAGCGGTTCCCCGAGCCGCCGGCCCCGAAGCTGGTGGAGGGCTATCACCTGATCCGCCAGTATGGCTGCTACGGCTGCCACGAAATCAACGGCTGGGCCGGCCCCGAAGCCCGCATCGGCCCCGACATGCGTCTGGCGTCGAACTTCCACGAGGTTGCCGAGTCACTCGCGGTCGATCCCGGCATCAAGGCGCTCGGTCCGACGGTGGAGCGGTGGGTGGCCGACGTCCGTTCGGCACCCGACAGCCGCCAGTCCCGCGACCGGCTCCGCGATGCCATCGAACGCGATGCCGCGGCGGGCGCCGAGGCGAAGCTGTCGCCCCGGTCGCATGACTTGGCGGTGCTCCTCAAGGACCCGGAGACGCCGGGCACGTTGCCCAAGGTCGGCCCGAGCCTGCGGCACGCCGCCGCCAAACTCGGCTTCGATTGGACCTATGCCTGGCTCCGCAATCCGCAGGACTTCCGCCCTTCCACGAAGATGCCCCGGTTCTTCGGCCTCTGGGAGCATCTCGAAGGCAAGGGGCTCGAGGAGTCCATGCGCTACGAGCCGCTCGAGATTCGCTCCATGATCCACTATCTCGCCGGCGCCAGCGCCCCGTTCGAGTACGTCAAGCCTTACGCGGGCATCACGGCGGCTCCGGACGTGGCCCGCGGCAAAAAGGTGTTTCAGGTCCGCGGCTGCCTGGCCTGTCATCAGCATGCTGACTTCCCCGAGGCGACGAGCACGCACGGCCCGAACCTGTCGCGGATCGGGGCCAAGGTGGCCGACCATCCGCGCGGCAAAGAGTGGCTCTACAGCTGGCTTCGGGAGCCGGCCAACTACCACCCGAAGACCCTGATGCCGAACGTGTTGCTTGAGCCGGTCACGCTGGCCGATGGCACGGTTTCCGATCCCGCCGCCGACGCCCTCGCCTACCTGATGACCTCCACGGAGAACTGGAAGGCGGAGAACATCCCGGCCCGGCAGCTCTCGGCCGACGAGCGGAAGGCGCTCGATGAGTTGGCCTTGATGTACCTCAAGGACCGCTTCTCGGTGGCCCGCGCCGAAAAGGTTCTGCAGGAGGGCATCCCGGCCGAACAGGCTGACATCAAGGGGGACGAGCGGATGCTGCTGGGCTTGGCGTCGGCCGATCGCGACGCCGTGCTCTTGAACTACGTCGGCAAGAAGACGATCGCCAAGCTGGCCTGCTACTCCTGCCACGACATCCCCGGCTTCGAGGATGCCAAGCCGGCCGGTGCGGCGCTCGCCGACTGGGGTCGCAAGGATCCGTCGCGGATCGCCTTCGAACAGGTGTCGCACTTCGTGATGCACCAACTGGCCGGCAACCACGGGCATGTCGGTCATTCCGGTCATGCCGGGCATTCCGGTCATGGTGGCGGCCACGGCCATGCGGCCGAGAAGGCGGTCGACGGCAAGGCGCCGGCGTCCGGCGACATCCTCAACCCCGACCTGGCATACGCCGGCGCCGAGCACGACGAGGCGCACGTCGATCCCGAGTCGGTCGATCCCGACACCGGCTACTTCTTGGAGAAGCTCGTGGGCCACGAGCGGGAGGGCTTCCTGTGGCAGAAGCTCCGCGCCCCGCGGAGCTACGACTACAAGAAGGCCGAGAACAAGACCTACAACGAGCGGTACCGGATGCCGCAGTTCCCGTTCGACCAGAAGCAGCGGGAGGCGGTGATGACCTTCGTGCTCGGGCTCGTGGCCGAGCCGCCGGCGCCGAAGTACGTCTACCAGCCGAGCCCGCGCGAGCAGGCCCGACTCGACGGCCTGGTGGTCGCCGAGCAGTACAACTGCGGTGGCTGCCACGTGCTGGAGACCGACCGGTGGGACATCCGCTACAAGCCCGGTTCGCTGGGCGAGGCCACCGAACTGGCCGACTATCCGTTCCTCGCTCCGCACTTCACGCCGCAGCAGGTCGCGGCCTCTTTGGCGACCGACCGGCAGGGGCGGCGCAAGGCGACGCTCCACGGCATGCCGGTGCTCGATCCCGAGACGGGCAAGCCGCAGCGGGTCGATGAAGAGGGAACGCCAGTCGCTGCCGATGATCCGGAGGCGACGGCCCGGACGTTCATGCTCTGGAAGGACACGCTGGTAGACGGCGCTGCCCGGGCCGTCGGCGCCCAGAATCTGATCGTGCCCGACGACGCGCTCGCGGCAGGCAAGCACTATCCGGCCAAGGGTGGCGACCTGGCTCGGCTGCTCTTTCCCGTGGTCATCGCCGACGAGAAGCAGGTCAACCCGAACGTCAAGCCTGACGACGCCTGGGGCTGGCTGCCCCCGCCACTGGTGGGCGAGGGGCACAAGGTGCAGTCGCCGTGGCTGCACAAGTTCCTCCTCAACCCGCACCCGATCCGGCCGCCGGCCGTATTGCGGATGCCGAAGTTCCACTTCGACTCCGCGCAGGCTGCGAAACTGGTGGACTACTTTGCGGCCGTGGACGGCGCCGAGTACCCGTATGTCGCCGACCCGCGGCTCGACGAGAGTTCACTGGCGGCGGCGGAGCGGGCCTACCCGGGCCACCTCCAGGGCGCTCTGAAGATCGTCACCAACACCAACTACTGCGTGAAGTGCCATCTCGTCGGTGACTATACGCCGCCGGGCAGTGTCAAGGCACTGGCCCCGCAATTGGCCCGCGTTCACGAGCGGCTCCGGCCGGGTTATGTCCACGACTGGATCGCCAATCCGAAGCGGTTCCTGCCTTACACGGGCATGCCGGTGAACATCCCGTTCGACAAGCCGGTGAGTCAGGACCTCTACAAGGGCACGAGCGACCAGCAAGTGGCGGCCCTCACCGACCTGCTGATGCACTTCGACACGTTCGCGAAGAGCAACCTCCGCCCCGTGCTGGAGGCGTTTTTGAAGCAGGCGGCCCCCGCCGTCCCGCAGACGTCCGCCCCCGCCGCGGAGCGGCCGCCGGCGGCCGCCACCCCGGGTCCGCAGTTGCCCGACGCGGCCGCGGGGCTCTCGAGGCCGCCGCTCGGCTCCTCGCCGCCGTCGGCAGCCCTAAACTGATGGTGTCCCTCCCACCCTTCTGTCCCGCCCGGAGCCATGCCATGAAGATCCTGCCGTTCCGCCTCATCGCCGTGCTCTGCCTTCTCGCTGCTCCCGCCGTGGCCGACGAGTGGGGCACGATCAAGGGCAAGTTCGTGTTCCAGGGCGACGCTCCGGCTGCCGCCGCACTGAAGGCCGACAAGGACGTCGAGGTCTGTGGCAAGCACAAGCTGCTCGCCGAGGAACTCGTGGTCGGGGCTGACAAGGGGATTCAAAACGTCGTCGTCTTCGTCCGCGACAAGGGCGTGAAGGTCAATCCCGAGGTCGCGGCCGCGGCCAAGGCCCAGAAGGTGGAGCTCGACAACAAGGACTGCCGCTTCGAGCCGCACGTGGTCTTCGTGCAAACGGGGCAGGAGCTCGTCATCAAGAACTCCGACACCGTCGGCCACAACAGCAACATCACGTCGCTGAAGAATCCCCCCTCGAATACGCTGATTCCGGCAGGGGGCACGGCGCCCGTCAAGTTCAGCGTCGAAGAGTCCATCCCCGCCGGCGTGACCTGCAACATCCATCCCTGGATGAAGGCGTGGGTGGTCGTCCGTGGGAATCCATACGCCGCCGTCACAAAGCCCGACGGCTCGTTCGAGATCAAGGGCGTGCCGGTGGGCGAGGTGGAGTTGCAGCTGTGGCACGAGAAGGCGGGCAATCTCGCCGAGGTCGCCACCGCCCAGGGGAAGGCCGACAAGAAGGGGCGGATCAAGGTCAAGGTTGAGGCGGCGGGCACGGACCTTGGTGCGATCCCCGTCACGCCGGCCGCGTTCAACAAGTGAGAGTCCGCGTGAGCGTCATGCATCGTCTCGTTGTGTTCGTGTTCGCCGTCTGCGTCTTCGCGGCGGGCTGTGGTCCGGTGCGGGTGTCCACGCCCGCCGCCGACGTCGCAGTCGCCGAGAAACTTCGTGAGACTCTCAAGGCGGCGTCCGGCGGCGGCGCGACGGTCGAGGCGGCCGCCACCGGCACCGGCTGGGCGACCCTCAAGGGGCGGTTCGTATTCGCCGGCACGCCGGGCGAGGCCAAGGCGTTGGTCGCCGACAAGGACACCGAGGTGTGCGGCAAGGGGGCGAAGCTGTTCGACCGCTCGCTGCTCGTCGATGCCTCGAGCAAGGGGCTGGCGAACGTCGTGGTCTTCGCCCGCAAGACCAGCCGCGTCAGGAATCCAGTTCCCGACACCCAGGTGGTGTTCGATCAGAAGAACTGCGAGTTTCTCTCCCCCGTGTTCGCGGCACGTGTGGGCCAGCCGATTGACATTCGGAACAGTGATCCGGTGGGGCATAACACGAACATCTCCGGCAGCGACTTCAATCAGTTGATCCCGGCCGGTGGCGGCATGGTGTATGCCCCGAAGGCCGAAACCGGCATGCCCACGATGGTGACCTGCAACGTGCACCCGTGGATGAAGGCCTACATGGTGTTCCGCAAGGACGGCTACGTGGCCGTGTCGGCCGCCGACGGCTCGTTCACGATCCCCGATCTGCCGGCCGGGGAGGTGCTCGAGTTCCAGGTCTGGCACGAGCGGTCCACCGGGGCGAACGGCGCCCTGGGCCTGACCAAGCCCGATCTCAAGTGGACGCCCAAGGGCCGGTTCCAAATCAAGCTCGAGGAGAACGAGGTGAAGGACCTGGGCACGCTGGAAGTGTCCGCCTCCGCCATCGGCACCTGACCCTTATCCTGAAGCCGCCATGTCGACGACGCATTCTCGGATCCGCCGCCTGTCGCAGTTCTTCCTCGTAGGCATGGCCGTCGCCGTGTCCGGATGTGGCGCGACGCCGCCGGCCTCGTTCCGTGCCAACCTCGTCGAGGCCACCAAGCAGCGGCTGACGCCCGACCAGGAAAAGCAGGTGGCCACGATCCTCGAAGCCATGTTCGGCACGCCCGACAGGCCCTTCGTGCTGCCCGAGACCGGCCTCGATGTCGCCAAACTTGAACTCGCTGCCGGACCCGTGCGCAGCGACATCGTCGGTCGGAAGAACGGCCTGTACCGCGAGCACTGTGCCCATTGCCACGGCATCGCCGGCGACGGCATGGGGCCGACGGCCGCGTTCCTCAATCCCTACCCCCGCGACTACCGCCCGGGCGTGTTCAAGTTCAAGAGCACCGAGCGGGCCGACAAGCCGTCCCACGAAGACCTCGTCCGCATCCTGCACAATGGGATTCCGGGCACATCGATGCCGTCGTTCGCCCTGCTCAGCGAAACGCAGGTCGACGCCCTGGCGGAATACGTGAAGTATCTGGCCATGCGGGGCGAGACTGAATTGGCGCTGATGCGGGCGTTCTTCGAACTCGACGACGCGGACCAGGGCAAACTGCCGGAGACCCGCGAGTTCCTCGTCGGCGAGATGCTCACGGCGGTCGCCGATCGCTGGAAGTCCGCGGCGGACGCGGCGATTCCGGTGCCGCCAATGCCGGCCGACATCGACCTGGCGGCGTCGATCGCCAAGGGCCGCGAGCTGTTCTACGGCGACAAGGCCAACTGCGTGAAGTGCCACGGTCCCACCGCGCTCGGCGACGGCCAGGCGAACGACTACGACGACTGGAACAAGCCGATCGTGGAGTGGAAGAAGGAACTGGCCAGCACCGAGGACCGTGCCTGGGCGTCCCGGGCCGCCGGCGTGCTTGCCGGCGACGCCCTGGAGCCGCGGACCATCCCGCCGCGGAACCTGCGGCACGGCATCTATCGCGGCGGCCGTCGGCCGCTCGATCTGTATTACCGCATCCACGCGGGCATCAACGGCGCGCCGATGCCGGCCGCCAAGGGCACGATCTCGCCCGAGGACATCTGGCACATCGTCAACTACGTCCGTTCGCTGCCCTACGAGCTCGACGGCGAGCTGGGGGCGGATCGACCGATGGTCGCGCGGGACCGGTTCTAGTCGGAGCAGGGGAGTCGAATCGTGAACAGCCGCATCGCCGGGATCTTCTGGGCCCTGTTGTTTCTCCTCGTGCCGATCCTCGGCGTGGCGGTGTTCGCCGTCGCCCCGGCGTACGACCACTGGCTGCCGAGGAACGTGGCCGCCCACGGCCCGAGCATCGACGGGCTCTTCTACTTCATCCTCGCCCTCACGGGCGTGGTGTTCATCGTCACCGAGTTGCTCCTCTTCTGGTTCATGTGGAAGTACGACGCCGCCAAGGCGCAGGGCCCGGCGACCTACGTGCAGGGGAGCCACACGCTCGAGGTGGTATGGACAATCATCCCGGCGGCCACGCTGCTGTTCATCGCCATCTACCAGATGAACGCCTGGGCCGACGTGAAGATGCGCCGGCCGCGAATGTCACCGACCGTCGAGGTCGTGGCCCGGCAGTTCGAGTGGCGGCTGCGGTACCCTGGTCGCGACGGCACGCTGGGCACGCCCGACGACCTGTTCCTCGTCAACGATCTCCACGTGCCGGTGGACGAGGATGTGCTCATCCAGCTCAAGAGCATGGACGTGCTCCACAGCTTCTTCCTGCCCAACCTACGGATCAAGCAGGACGCCGTCCCGGGCATGAAGATCCCTGTCTGGTTCAAGGCCACCGAGACCGGCTCCTACGACATCGTCTGCGCCGAGCTCTGCGGCTGGGGCCACTACAAGATGAAGGGCCGGATCACGATCGAGTCGCGCGAGGACTTCAACCGCTGGCTCGACGAGCAGTACGCCAAGCAGGAAGCGACGCAGCCCGAGGCCGCGGCCGGCGCCGCCGCCGACTGAACACGTTTTCCCGGAGGACCGAGGCATGAGCACCGCCACCGCCACGACGCCCAGCCTGACGCACGGCGCCGCCCACCACGGCAGCCCACAGGGTGGGCTCGCACACTTTCTGTCCACGTACGTGTTTTCGAAAGACCACAAGGTCATCGGCCTGCAGTTCCTGTTCTCGACGCTGCTCTGGTTCCTGGTCGGCGGCCTGCTGGCGCTCGCCGTCCGTTGGCAGGTGGCCTGGCCGTGGTCCGACGTGCCGGTGCTCGGCAAGCTCTTCGCCCAGCAGGGCGGGCAGATGGCGCCCGAGTTCTACACGATGCTGTTCACGATGCACGCCACGGTGATGATCTTCCTGGTCATCATCCCGATCCTGGCGGGGGCCTTCGGCAACTTCCTCATCCCCCTCATGATCGGCGCCGACGACATGGCGTTTCCAACACTCAACATGCTGTCGTACTGGTTCATGTGGCCGGCCTTCTTCGCCTTCGGGGCGAGCTTCTTCGTCGAGGGGGGCGCCGCCTCGGGGGGCTGGACGAGCTATCCCACGCTCTCGACGAACGTCGCCTCCTCCCCCAGCAGCGGCTGGGGCCAGACGCTGTGGCTCGTCGGGCTGACGTTCGTCGGCGTCTCCTCGATGCTCGGCAGCGTCAACTACATGACGACGATCATCCTCATGCGGGCGCCGGGCATGACGATGTTCCGCCTGCCGATGACCATCTGGGCGATGTTCATTACCGCCGTGCTCCAGGCCTTCGCCCTGCCGGTGCTGACGGCGGCCGGCTTCATGCAGCTTTTCGACCGGACCCTCGGCACCGGCTTCTTCTCGCCGGAAGGCAACATCGTCAACAACGCCGTGCCCGGCGCCGGCGGCGGCCAGCCGCTGCTCTGGCAGCACCTGTTCTGGTTCTACAGCCACCCGGCCGTGTACATCATGATCCTGCCGGCGATGGGCATGGTGAGCGACATCCTCACCGTCTTCGCCCGCAAGCCGCTGTTCGGCTACCGGCCGATGG
>Ga0315900_10006607_pt1 | contig 15486 bp, 13 predicted proteins | sample LakEriMetagenome_FD_203521 | JGI IMG/M metagenome (GOLD analysis project Ga0315900, IMG submission 203521) | Freshwater fungal communities from buoy surface, Lake Erie, Ohio, United States - Buoy 12 MA114 | ecosystem: Environmental > Aquatic > Freshwater > Lake > Lake biofilm | place: USA: Lake...
CACACCTGCAAGCGAACGGAACGAGTCCGAAGGCCATCAGCAAGACCGCCCCCTGCTGCAGGCCTGCCTGCAGCACCACGGCGTACACGCCGAGCAACCAGACCAGCGCTCGCGCGACGACGATTCCCGGGGACGCTTGGTCGCTCATCGCGGTGGGGCAAGCGCAGAAGCCGGGCCATTCGTGGCAGGCGCATCGGCGCACGCAGCCAGTGCGAGCCACTCGGCAGGGTCGTTCAGCTCCACGACATCGATCCCCGTTGTCCATGGGGTCGAGCGGGCGTGTACTCCGCCGCGAACGATGCCCATCGACTGAAGGCGAGGCAGGAGGGTATCTGCCGCGGACTCGATCTCATCCGCCGTCCCGCAGTGGCGGGCGATTTCCCGCGCGCCGGTCCTCCACACCAGGAAGAGCCGGCGATCGATCCACCACAGTCGACCTTTTCGCCGATTGACCCTCCAGCACCCGCTTCTCACCAGTTCGGCCATCGCCGCGGTCTCGGCGCAACGTGGAATCACGGGTACCTCGCGCAGTTCCCGCGCCCGCGCCAGTACCGCCGGCAGGTCGTCTCCGCCGTCGCCCGCGAGGTTGCCGATTACATGCGGCGGCAGATCGCGGATCAGCCATGCGAATGCGGACTCGGTGCGATCGGCCCGGGACCCGTGGCCGGACGGTCTGTGCTGCGCGTGATAGCGGCTCAGGCCCAGCCGCAACACACAGGCCGACAGCGGCTCGGCTCCGCCACCCATGCGACGACCTTCCGGACCCACCGCCATCCACTGTTCATCGATCCGGGCACTACCGGCCACCAGTCCCGCCGCCAGGGCGCGAACCTGCCGCTGGACGAGGTCTTCCCGGCGAAGGCCCGGCGCACTCTCGAGCGCGCGGATCGCCTGCAGGGCGAGCGACAGGGCCCATGCCATCCCGCTTTCGTTCCCGGTCGGGATCGGGGACGGAAGCCCGTCGATCCGGCGCATGATCGCGACGATCGTGGGTACCACGATGCGACGGAACCACGGCAACGGCCACTCCCCGGCCGACGCGATCGCGCCCAGTTGCGAAGCATGCTGGGCCAACCGCTGCTGCAGGCACTGCGCCGGGATGACGATGCGCGGCATGGTCAGCCGCCGGGCGCCACCGGCAGGCGGGGACCGGCCGACTCGCGCGCGCGCGCGGACATGTCGCGACGTTCGGCCATCCGCAGGCTGCGGCATACCGGGCAGCGCTGGTTCGGGAGATCGGATCGAAGCGCGAGGTGCTCGGCCCGACATCGGTGGCACGTGACGAGCTGGAAATCCGGGTGCCTTCGTGCACGGACGACAAGCGCGGCGGCGTTGATGTCGAAGCTCGCCCGGTCGCCGAATACCCTCTGGTAGGTTCTCCACGCACCGAGCAGGGCGTGCGAGGCCGGGACTCCGGCGTTGAGCAGGCGACTCGCGGTGACCACGAGAACGCTCGACTGGAGTCGCAGGCGCCCGGACGACAGGATGTGAGCCCCGAGCTGCGGAAGCGCACCCTGGCGCGGGCGTTCGCCGGCGACCTCGATGTACAGCTGGCGGAGAACCCCGCCGGCTGGCAACGACGTGAGGTGTGCGACCACGGGTAGCCTGGCGCCCTCGGCAATCAGCGCTTCGGCCACCCGGAACCGGTCGGCCAGCGTAGCGAGCGCATCCGAGGGCTGCCAGCGCCAGCCTGCCCTCGCGTCGCCGCCCGGAGCCGAGGCCTGTCGCCGATCCGGTGCGGCAGCCGAGGTCCCGAGCGGAGGATGGCAATGCGGACACCGGGGATCGACGGCCGGCGCGAGCGGCGGGGAGTCGATGGACGGATCCGCGCCCCGGTCCCTGCACATGATGCCGCCCCGGGCGACCGAGGGCCCTGTCGGCATTGCGGCGGCCTCGTACCAGTGCGCACGGCAGCAGGTGCAGCGACGGACCACCAGCTGGTAACGTTCGCGGGCGAGGACCCACGCATGGTCGATCGTGAGGCGGCGTACCTTCAGCCGCGGCGGACTCGGGACTCGGGTGGCCTCCCACGCGTCGGCCAGGGCAAGTCCGGGATCGTGGCCCGCCGCACGCAACTGATCCCAGCACGACAGGAAGGCCGAGGCTTCGAGCCGGATCGCTCGCGTTCCGAGCAGTTCGCCGATATCGCTTGGCAGGGGGCCACGTGGGCGATCCGGCCGTCGCATCGCGCGATGCATCCGCGTGACGAGCACCCGCAACGCGCCACGAGTCTCGAGCGCCTCGTTCACGACCGACGAGCGGGCGCCCGCCCGGATCAGGCGCTCGGCGAGCGCGAGCCGGTCGCCGAATCCGGCGACCGGGCCAGTATCGATGCGCAGCCGGATGCTCACGTGCGCGGTCTGGACAGGAGCAGCCGAGACTCGAAGGCCGCGTGATCGACGCGTGCAAGACGCGCGGTTTCCATCAGGGCGACCGCATCGATGCGCAGCGTGAACAGCAACCCCTGGGAGTTCGCCAGCACATGGAGGTCCTCGACCGACAGCCGGTCGAGGGCGGCGCAGGCCTCGGCATCGAGCCCCAGGCGGGTGATCGCCAGCTCGCGCGAGGAGCGGGACAGTTCGCGCGCCACGTGCAGGTAGGCGAGATTCAGCTGCACCAGATCGAGGTGCGTACGCTCCGTCGCGTTGCGCGCAAGCCCGGGCGGGCACCCGGCACCCGATGCGCCGACGGCCGGTTCGACGTCGGGGTTACCGGCGACGCCGCCTGCTGTGGAGGCTGCGCGCGCACCCGCGCGGCCGGGCGTTCGCTTGCGAGGCATCGGCATCATTCGACTCCTGGGTTGAAGGACACGGGGCGGGATGGCGACGTACGGACAGTGCCGTCTTGGTGCACACCCGGCGCTCTGGTCGCACCGGGTGGAAATCCATTCTGTGAATACTGAAAGTATGTGTCAATACTGAAAGTACACCCGCTTGCAGACGCATACCGCACCCGTCAGGCCCTGACACAGCAGCGTCTTCCGGGGGACAAACCGCTCACCGGGTGGGAGAATTCGCGCATCCGGCTCTTGATACTCTTTCGCATGGCTGCGCGAACGCCCCCTCCCCGCGGCGCCGACGGTGAGGCCTCGGGGCCCTCCGGTCGTCGCGGGCGGCCCAGCAACGAGCACCTCAGGCTTCGCTTCGCGACCAACCTGTCGCGCCTCCTCGACGAGCAGCGAGACCTGCCTCGTGGAATCGCGGCCCGCGCCACCGCGCTCGCCGGGATCTGCGGCGTCACGCCTGCTGATGCCCGGAAATGGCTCACCGGCGCCGGTTGGCCCACGCTCGAGAAGCTGCTCGTGCTCGCGCAGCGCTACCGGTTCGCACCCGAGGACCTGCTGTTTGCATCGCCGCGCACCATCGACCTCACCCGGTTGGTGGACGAGCGCTCGGTACGGCGAGCCGAACTGGCCGAGCTCCAGCCGCTGCCCGACCTCGACCGCCCGTATTCGCCACTCGCCATCGCCATCAATCCCCGGGTGCTCGCGGGACTCGAGCCCGATCCGGACGCGCCGCGCGAACCCGCGCACGTGCTCGTCCATGTCAGCGACGACGCGATGGCCCCCTGGTGCCTGCGAGGCGATCTGCTGGTGGTCTCGCTCTGCGATATCGAGGATCCAACCGGCCCGATTGCGCTGCGCATGACGCTCGCGGCCCCGGTCGTGCTCCGCTGGGTCTCCCAGGTCAGGGAGGGCTTCCGGCTCGACGGGCTGTCAACCGATGCGGGCATCTCCCCGGTCCTCGTCCCCCGGCTGGCTCGCGACGAAGCCGAGGCGCTCTCGGGAGTCCCCATGGTTCTCGGGCGACCCTGCTGGCTGCTGCGCAACCTGAACACGCCACGGCGGTAATCCGCTGCAAGACCCTTGCAGCGCGGTGGCATGCGATCGCAGGCCGCGGAACACTTCGACGCCATGCAGCGCGTGAATCGATCCGCTCGTCGACGGCAACCCGCGTGTACGGCCTCGCGCGACATCGCTCGCGTGCTCCCGGCGATCGTACTCCTGGCCCTGCTGGTTGCCCCCCCGGTCGGCGCGCAGTGGAATCGCAGTCACCCGCGCGTCCTGCTGGTCACCCAGACCCAGGACACGCCTGCAGGTGCAGCCGTGCAGTCCGCCGTGCTGGCGAGCATCGGCTTTGCTCGCGACGCGCTCACCGCCTTGCCGGGTCACGAGGCCGTACCGGCCCAGGCGGCGGGCGTCCAGCTGCTTCTCGCCGAACTGCCGGCCGCTGCGACGCAGGCGCATGTCATCGCCATCGCCTCGCAGCGCTACGCCGAGCAGGCACCCGTCCTCGCAAGCAGGCTCGCCGCGCACCTGCGCAGCCTGGGCGCTTCGCGCGCCCTCTTCGTGCTGGACCAGGCGACGATGCTGTCCGGCGAGACCGATCCGCGCCGCCTCGTATGGACACTCACCGCGGATGCGAACGGCAGGTTTACCCATAGTTCGCCCGCCCTTCACACGCGCCACCCCACCCTGCTCCATGTTCGATATGTCCCGTTCCGGCTCGCCTCGGGTCTTCCCCCGGGCTGGCGCTACCTCGAGGCCGGGCGCCTCGCGTGGCAGCGCGTCACCCTCCAGTTGCAACCGGCCGCACCCGTTCAGTCTGTCGATACCGCAGGCGCATTCGACGCCCCGCTTGCGGCCGATGGCGCGCGGCACGATCCGGATGCAGGACTCGGATGCCTGGTCGACCGTCGTTCGCACGCCGGCTGTGCAGCCGGCTTCCCGGACGTTGTCGGTCTGATCGACACCCAGGGTGCAGCGTGGGCGCTGGTCGATTACGTCCGGGAGCTGGCTCCGGTATACGACTCGCAACCGGCGCTCGATGGCCGCATCGAACAGGCCGCGCGCGCCGGTCTGGCCGTCACGCGCCGCGAAGTGGCGCAGACCGGCTGCACTTCGGGCATCACGTACCGAAACGTCGGCCAGCTCGGCGTACTCCTGGAGGCGATCACCGATCGAGTCCATGTCACGCCGGGCGGGCGCAGTGCCCCGATCGCCCGGTTCAGCGATCTTCGCCTCTCACCCACCCATGACTACGACCACACCCGCCCGGTGGGGCAGGCCGATCCGCTCGCCCTCGCGCCCCTGATCATCGACCCGCTGGTACCCGCGGGCGACCTCGTCCCGGCGGCCTCGGCCCCCGGGCTGCGCGAACTCGCACCGATCGAACGCGTCGGCGGGCCGCCCTCTCCCCACGTCCGGTGGCTGGCGCCAGCGGGCGACCTTGCGCGGACCGACGTCGAGGTGTCCTGTCCGGAACCCGGACGATGGGTCGCCCGCTCCACGATCGCCCCGTGGTCGCGCTGCTATGGCGGGGGCTGCAACTCGACATATTTCCCCCGCGAACTCTCCTTCACGCAGGGTCGCGCAGCCGTCGCGGACTGGGCGTGGACGGCCTACACCTATCGCGGCAGCCCATGGGAGCCCCAGCGCATCGAGTACGACGGGGCCGACACGCTGAGTTTCCAGCACATCGGGATGGACCCCTGCGGCAGCGTACTGACGCTGCGCCTGAGTCTCTCGACACGTCTCGTCGGCATGGATCCCCCGCCGCCATGCCTGTCGGACTGAGTATCCATGCCATCGGGTCCTCGACGGCTCGGGGCGCGCCCGGCTCGCACGCGGCCGCGAGGCTACGCCCCTCGCTCCATGCTCGGCGCTCCCGCCCCCCACCGACATCCGCCGGTGCAGGATCACGAAACCGGCGAGCGATCCACCGTTCATGGGGCAACGGCTGCCAACCCTCATCCGATCGAGCCGAGCACGTCTCGGCCCATCGCATCCTCGCCCTCAACCCTCCGCCGCAAGCGTCCGCCCGCCGGCGGTCACCGGCTTCGCCGACACCAGCACGAAGGCGATCAGGCAGGGTTCGGTGCCGCGGTTGACCCAGTTGTGGATCGTGCCGCGCTGGATCAGCACGTCGCCCGCGCGCAGCGTGACCGTCTCGCCGTCCAGTTCCATGTCGATGGAGCCCGAGATCACCACCGCGTAGTCGACCGAGTCGGTGCGGTGGCGCCGCGGCACCACGCCGGGTTCGTAACGCACCACGCGAAACACCGTGCCGTTCTCGCGCGTGGTACCCAGCGGCAGGGCCGAACCGTCGGCGTCCCCGTCGTTGTCCACCGGAAAACCGTGGGTCGACCACACCACGGCCGACTCGATGCCCGCACGCCGCGACTCCACGTTCTTCGCGACCTCGTCGATCGTCACCACTGCCCGGCCGCTCGCATCGTGGCCGGTCACCACACGCCGCACCTTCAGGTTCATTGCCCTCTCCCTCGCTTGCAGACCGATCGCCAGATCGATCGGTCGCCGTGTCCGATGTCCGTCTGCACGGCGGGTGCAACCTCCGAGGCCGCCGCGCGCGAGCCGGCCGCTACTGCGGCTCGATGCCGGCCAGTTTCACCAGCTCCGCATACTTGCGCAGCCCCTCGGCGAGATCGCGGCGCAGGTCCGCCGGGCCAGTGCCCGTCACCTCGAGCATCATCGCCGCGTAGCGCTCGCGCACCTCGGGCATCGCCAGCACCCGGCGCACCTCGGAGCTCAGCCGCTCGATGACCGCCGCGGGCGTGCGCGCCGGCGCGAACATGCCGTACCAGCCGCCGTCGAGCACCACGCCCTCCACCCCCGCCTCGGCCATGGTCGGCACATCGGGCAGCGCGGCCCAGCGCTTGCCGCCGGCGAAGGCGATCGGCCGCAGCTTGCCCGCACGGATGTGCGGCATCGACAGCGGCGGGGTGACGAACATCATCTGGATATGGCCCCCCATCAGGTCCGAGATGGCGGGGCCGGCGCCCTTGTACGGCGCGTGCGCCACGCTGATGCCCGCGCGCGAGGTGAACAGTTCGGTAGCCAGGTGCAGCGCGTTGCCGAAGCCCGGCGTGCCGTAGGTCAGCTGCCGACCGGGCGTGCGCGCGAGCGCGATCAGCTCCTTCACCGACCGCACCGGCAGCGCGGGGTTCACCACCAGGATGTAGCCCGGTCCGGTCACCACGCTGGCCACCGGCTCGAGGTCCTTCTGCGTGTCGAAGGACAACTTGCGGTAGAGGCTGGGGTTGATGGCGATCGAGGTCGACACCAGCAGCACGGTGTGCCCGTCCGGCTCGGCGCGAGCCACCGCCTCGGTTCCGGGCACGCCGTTGGCGCCCGGGCGGTTCTCCACCACCACCGGCTGGCCCAGTTGCGCCTGCAGCGGCGGGGCGAGGATGCGGGCGATCGCATCCGGCGCCCCGGCGGCGAACGGCACGATCACCCTCACCGGACGCGTCGGCCAGGACTGCGCGCAGGCAACGGTCGCAGCCACCACCAGAATCGGCGCGCTCACGCGCGCCACGATGCGGGCATTCATTCCCGACACCCTCCTCCGAACCCTGTCCGGTCTTGCGCCGGCGCCTCCCCGGCCTGGGGCCCGGTGGCGTCGCGGTCGTCGTGGTGCAGGCGCCTGATCAGCCATCGCCTGCAAGGGAACGCTAGCATGATTGGCGAATCCGGGCAGCGGGTGGCTGATGGAGGCCGGGGACGCGAGCCGCGGCCCCTGCGGGGAGACCTGCAACCCCGGCACCCGCGCGTACCCCGCACGGCCTGCCCGCGTGCGTCTCCCGGGACGCCCCGGGTGCCCGTTGACGACAGGCCGTGCCTGCCGATGCAGGCTTCCCGTCGCGCACGGCCGCGCCCACGAACACGTGTCCGTACCGACGCACGCATGAGGGCGCCGTTGCGTGCCGCACCAGCGAAGCACGGCAAAGCCCGACGCGCACCGCTTTCGACGCGGGGGCATGCGCAACCCCGCGCGGGGCGGCGACAACGTGCTGCACTCCGCGTGTACTGCGCCGCCTTGGCGTCCGAGGCCCGCCGCCCTCGAAACGGTCGGCCCGACGACTCGCTATACTGGACCGCGCAGGCCGATGTCATGCCTGAACACGAGGAGCATCACGCAATGGGTTCGCCAGCAGCCGCGGGAGCAGCACTGTCCGGAATCAAGGTGGTTGACCTCACCCAGTACGAGGCCGGCACGTCGTGCACGCAGGCGCTGGCCTGGCTGGGCGCGGACGTCGTGAAGATCGAGCCGCCCACCGGCGAGAGCGGCCGCTACGCGTCGACCAACGACCGCAAGCTGGACTCGTACTACTTCATCCTGATGAACGCGAACAAGCGAAGCGTCGTCTGCGACATGAAGTCCGGGATCGGCAAGGCCACGCTGATGCGCCTGATCGAGAAGGCCGACGTCCTGATCGAGAACATGTCGCCCGGGGGCATCGAGCGGCTGGGTTTCGGCTACGACGTGGTGAGCAAGGTCAATCCACGGCTGGTCTACGCGCAGATCAAGGGCTTCGCACCCGATGGCCCCTACGCCAACTACCTGAGCTTCGACATGATCGCGCAGGCGGTCGGCGGAGCCTTCGCGATCACCGGCGAGGCGGGCGGGCCGCCGATGCGGCCCGGTCCGCACGTGGGCGACACCGGAGCCGGCCTGCACTGCCTGGTGGGCATCCTCGCGGCGCTGAACCAGCGTCATTCGACCGGGCGGGGCCAGCGCATCGAAGTATCCATGCAGGACGCGGTGATCAACTTCAACCGCATCGTGTTCGCCGGCCAGTTGATGACCGGCCAGCCGGTGGCGCGCTCCGGGAACCAGAGCTCGCTCGGCGCGGCTGCGCCCAGCGAGCTCTACCTGTGCAAGCCCGGGGGACCGAACGATTACGTGATGGTCTACACCACGCGGGCGGGCAACTGGCACTGGCAGCGGCTGCTGAAGGTGATGGGCCGCGAAGACCTGCAGGACGACCCTCGCTTTTCCACCCCGGGCGCCCGCGCGAAGAACGCGAAGGAAGTCGACGCACTGGTCGGCGCCTGGTGCAGCACGCGCACCAAGGTCGAGGCGATGGAGACGCTGCAGGCCGCCGGCGTGCCCGCGGGTGCGGTGCTCGACACCCGGGAACTGATGGAAGACCCCCACCTGCGCGCTCGCGGCATGTTCGCCGACATCGAGCACGCGACGCGCGGCCGGATGTCCATGCCGGGCTGGCCGGTCAAGATGACGGAGTCGAGCGTCGAGGTGACCGCCGCGCCGCTGCTGGGCGAGCAGACGGCCGACGTGCTCGCCGAGTGGCTCGGCATGGACGATGCACAGATCGCCGAGTACACGACCGTCAATCGCCCGGCCGCCTGAACGGCCCGCGATGGCCCACGCCGCGAACTTCACTGGAGTCCCGATGCCCCCGTTCGTCTGTCGCCGCCGGATGGCAACCGCTGGGCCACTGCTGCTGGCTGCGATGCTGGTATCGGGCACGGCGCTGGCCCAGGCCTATCCGTCCCGGTCGATCCGCATCGTCGTGCCCGGAACGGGCGGTGGCGGAGACTTCGCCGCGCGGCTGATCGGCCAGGGTCTGTCGCCCGTGCTCGGGCAGCCGATCGTGATCGAGAATCGACCGGTCGGGACCATCCCCGGGGAGATCGTCTCGCGGGCCACGCCCGATGGCCACACGCTGCTGCTGTCGGCATCCACGCTGTGGCTGGCCCCGCTGCTGCAGGCCAATGTTCCGTACGACCCGATACGGGACTTCACGCCGATCTCGCTGGTCACGATGTCGCCGAACATCCTCGTGGTCCCGACAGCGCTGCCGGTCAGGAGCGTGAAGGAACTCGTCGCGCTCGCCCGCAGGCGCCCCGGTGAACTCAACTACGGCTCGGGGGCTGCCGGCTCGTCGAACCACCTGTCGGCCGAGTTGTTCAATGCGATGGCCAAGGTGGACATCCGCCGCATCAACTACAAGAACCCCTCGCAGGCGGTCACCGACCTGATCTCGGGCCAGATCCAGGTGCTGTTCTACAACGCCTCGACCGTGATACCGCATATCCAGTCGGGCAAGCTGCGGGCGCTCGCGGTGACCAGCGCCCAGCCGACTGCCCTCGCCCCGGGGATCCAGCCCATGGCGCAGGCCGGGCTGCCTGGCTACGAGGCGGTCGCCACCTTCGGGCTGTTCGGGCCTGCGGGCCTGCCCGCATCCGTGGTCGCCACGCTGAATGCCGAGGTGGTGCGGTTCATCACCCGCCCCGACGTGAAGGAGAAGTTCATTGCCGCCGGCAGCGAGGCCATCGGCAGCACGCCGGAGGAACTCGGGGCCCTGCTCAAGAGCGACGTCGCGCGCTTCGGCCGGCTGATCCGGGACGCCAACCTTCGCGCCGATTAGACCACCCTGTGCCCGCGGGAATGCAAGGCCCCGGGAATTCACACGCGTGGCTGCCGCGGCAAGCCGCGAGCACGCGCCGAGGAGGACGGATGTATCGATTCTGCGCTGTCTCGATCGCAGTCGTCGTGGCGGCTCCCGCCTGGGCCCAGCAGCCGTCGTGGCCGGTGAAGCCGCTGCGCATGGTGGTGCCCTTCGCGCCGGGCGGCAGCAATGACGTGTTCGCCCGGGCCATCGCCGATCGGCTGCCAGTGGCGCTCGGACAGCCGGTGATCGTCGACAACCGTCCCGGTGCCGGCAGTGCCACCGGGACGGCCTACGCGGTGCGCTCCGCGCCCGACGGGCACACGCTGCTCGTGGTGTCGAGCACGCTGACCACGCTCGCCGCGGTACAGCCGAACCTGCCCTACAGCGTTCCGTCGGACCTCGCGCCGATCGGCCTGATTGCCCGCAGCGCGATGGGACTGTTCGTGCATCCGGCACTGCCGGTGAAGAGCGTCAAGGACCTCGTGCAGCTCGCGCGCGCTCGACCCGGGGAGCTCACCTATGCGACGGCCGGCATCGGGGGCATCAACCAGTTCGCGACCGAGATGTTCCAGTCGATCGCCAGGGTGAAGTTGACGCACGTGCCCTACAAGGGCAACGCGCCGGCACTGGCCGACGTGATGGGCGGCCATGTGCAGATGATGATCAGCAGCCTTCCGCCCGCGTTGCAGCACATGCGCAGTGGGCGCTTGCGGCTGCTGGCGGTGACGAGCGCGGAACGGTCGCAGTTTGCGACGGGGTTTCCAACGATGGACGAGGCCGGCGTGCCCGGTTATGCGGCGGAACTCTGGTGGGGATTGGCCGCGCCGGCGCGAACCCCGGATCCGGTGATTCGTCGACTGTCGCAGGAGTTGCAGAGGATCCTCGGCGAGAAGGACCTGAGGCAACGCTTCCTGGATGAGGCGGCCATTCCCTCTCCGGGGAGCCCTGAATCGTTCGGCGACCTGATTGCGCGCGACCTCGCGATCTGGCGGAAGGTGGCGGCAGCAGGCGGCATCCGGGCGGATTGAGGGGCGGCAACAGCGAGGCGTCCCTCGTCTCACCCCGGGCCAACGCGGGGTCCCCTTCGGGTCGGCCGATCGACGGTGGCGGCTGTCGAGGGGCCCGTCGACGATCCGTGCAGATCGTCACGCGCACCGTCGTGGGCATGCCTCGGTGCCGCGTGTGCATCCGACGTCGCGCGCTCGGACGTTGCATGACCGCCTCAGCCGGGCAGCATCGGCTCCCTCCGGCGGACGCGACTGCAACGTCGACCGTACGCCCTGCCGCGAGGCCCGCCCCGTGCGGCATGCCGCACTGGCAACCCCATCCGGTCGGGGCAGCGTGGCGCGCGCGGTGCAGGCCACGGGAACGCACAGCGGCCGATCCGCGCCCGGGATCGCGGTGGGCGTGCCTCGAGGACCTGCGCTTCGCAGGAATTGGCGGACGCCGGCGAGCGGCCTTCGAATTCGCTCGGGGTCGCCAGGCAGTGCTGTTTGCCGGTAACGGCACGCGCGGCACCCGGCACGGTGAGTTCCATAGCCGGTCGCTCCGCGTCGCGGACACCCGGTGTGCCGGGCACCCGGACGCGCCGCCTGCCGGGACGGTTTTTGAAATATGGGATACTTCGGGCTGACACTCGGTGGAGCGGCTCGCACGCGCGCCTGGCGACGGGACCCTCCCGGCCGGCCGCCGCCCCCACGGATTCGCGTTGGAGAGCTGCCCATGCGCACGCCGCCCTGGTACGTCGGCCTGCTGGTGCCCGACAACAACACCACCATGCACGTCGAACTGCCGGCGTGGCTGGCGGCCGGTTCGACCTGTCGACGAGTCGGAATCCCGCGCGCGCCCGGGCTGCTCACCCTGCCGGATCTCGACCCCTATGTCGCGCATGCGATGCGGCTCGCCGAGGCCTTCGCCGGCGCGACCGACGTCACGGTCTACGGATGTACCGCGGCGGGCATCCTCGCCGGACCGTCGCGAGACGCGACGATCGCGGCCGACCTGACCGCGATCACCGGCACGCCCGCGGTCACCACCGCCGGGGCGATGCTCGCGTGGCTGCGTGCGCAGTCGGCACGCCGCATCGCGCTGGTGACGCCCTACTCGGACGCGGTGAACGCCCAGCTCGCAGGCTTCCTCGGCGCCGCCTCCATCGAGGTGCAGGCGCTGTCGACCTTCAGGGCTGCAGGCGTGGACGAACTCGGGCGCATCACCGCCGAACAGGTGGCCGAGCGCGCGGACGCACTGATGGCGCGCGAGGGCAGCGGCTGCGACGCGCTGTTCATCGGCTGCTCGCAGCTGCCCACGCACTCCATCCTCGCGGGCCTGCAGGCACGCCATCCCTGCCCGGTGTCCTCGTCGATCCACGCCACCGCGTGGCAGGTCGTCGAGCAGATGGGCGCCCATGTCGCGGCCTGATCCGGCGGTGCTCGCCGAGGCTGGCGTGCAGGTCTATGCCGGTACCGCCGGCCATTCGGCGTGGTTCTCCTCCGACCTGGGCGAGACCTGGGTGCACCCGAACAGCCACTCGGGCATGTACCTCGAGGCGCGGGTGTGGAGTTTCGCCTGCCACCCGGCGCAGCCTCGCTACCTGTACGCCGGCACCGACCACGGTCTCTACCGCTTCGACGAGACCACGCTGCGCTGGAGCGCGATCGACTCGCCGATGAGCGACATCTGGTCGGTGGCGATCGACCCGCGCGATCCCTCGCGCCTACTCTGCGGTACCCGACCGGCCGGCTTCTGGTGCTCGCCGGATGCGGGGGCGAGCTGGCAGCGGCTGGACGCACCGGGGCTGCGCGACTTCTCCGAGATCGTGAGGGGGCCGACCCGGGTCACGCAGATCCTCTTCGATCCGATCGACGAGGACACGGTCTGGGCCGGCGTGGAGATCGGCGGCATCTTCCGCAGCACCGATCGTGGCCTCACGTGGACGCCGCTCGACCGCGGCCTGGTCTCGGCTGACGTGCACGGGGTGGCGGTGTCACGGGACGAGGCCGGCGGCAAGCGGTTGCTGGCCACCACCAACCACGGGCTGCACCTGAGCCACGACAACGGCGACACGTGGGCACTGCACCCCCTCGACACGCCGTGGCAGTACATGCGCGCGATCGTCGCCGACCCGACCGACCTTCGCACGCTGTGGATGACCAACGGCAACGGCCCGCCCGGGTCGACCGGTCGGCTGTGGCGCAGCCGCGACGGCGGCCTGGACTGGCAGCCGGTCGCGCTGCCCGGATCGCTCAACAGCACGCCATGGTGCGTGGCCTCGCACCCGTCGGACCCGTCGCTGCGTTTCGTCTGCACCAACCTTGGCCAGCTGTTCCGCAGCCTCGACGCCGGCGAGAGCTGGGAGCGCCTGCCTCATGAATTCGGCGAAGTGCGGGCGCTGTGCTGGCGGCCCGTGCCGCCGTCGCTCGGGCGCGGCGCCGAACATTCGCTGACCCGCCGTCCGCCACCACCGGCGACGGTCGCCCCCTGACCGACACCCTGCCACTGCGCAGGGCGGGACGGTCCCCGGACTCCCCTTCTGCATCGCGCCGCATGTCGGCGCAATACCCGCAACCGAGGAACCCATGAGTCTTTTCCAGGACGAGCCCGCCCGATTCCGCGCCCCTGCCGGCGCCTGCGACGCCCACTTCCACGTATTCGGCCCGGCCGAGCGTTATCCGTACGGCGACGAACTGCGCTACGCGCCGCCGCTCGCGCCGCTCGAGGACTACCTCGCACACGCGCAGGCCAACGGCTTCGAGCGCTTCGTGTTCGTGCAACCCAGCGCCTATGGCCGCGACAACGCCTGCATGCTCGACGCGATGACGCAGATCACCCTGCCCTGCCGCGGCATCGTCGACGTGGACGAGAATGTGCCCGATGCCGAGCTCGATCGCATGCACGCGCTCGGTGTGCGCGGCGTGCGCCTGAACGTGCGCCCGATCAAGCCGTTCGAGGCCGGTTTCACGCAAACCCTGCTGCCACGCATCGAGCGGCTGGACGCGCGGCTGTCCGAACGCGGATGGCAGATCGACTTCCTCACGCCGGGCTGGTGCACGCACGAGCTGCTGCCCACGCTGCGGCAGCTGCGCTCGCAGCACACCATCGCGCACATGGGGCTGTTTCTCGCCAAGGACGGCCCGGACACCGCGGGCTTCCGCGCCTTCCTCGACCTGCTGGAGAACGGCCCGGGCCGCACCTGGGTGAAGCTCACCGGCGTCTACCGGATGTCGGAGACGCCGGGCTTCGGTGACGCCGATCCGATCGCGCAGGCGCTGATCGCCACCGCTCCCGATCGCATCATCTGGGGCAGCGACTACCCGCACCTGTCCTTCGCCGACAAGGTCGGCAGCAACCAGCTGTTCAACCTGCTGCTGCGCTGGGCGCCCGACGAGGCGGCACGGCATCGCATACTGGTCGACAACCCCAAGGCGCTGTTCGGGTTCTAGCCGCGCAACACCCCTCGGCGCGCGGGGCCCGCGCGCCGATATCGCGGCACCCGATCGACGTGGCCAGCAGCCGCGGCGCTGGCCGGGCGTCAGGCCAGCGCCTTGCGCAGTTCCGAGGTCACGCGCCCGCCCTCGGCGAGCATGAAGGCGATCTCGCTGTTGGTGGTGACGAAGCGCATGCCCTTCCGGATGAACTCGACCTGGCGGGCGAGGTTGCGGTCGCCCCCCACGCCGGCGATCTTGCCGTGGGCCTTCGCAGCGGCGATGACGCGGTCGAGCGCGGCCAGATGCTGCGGGCAGCCGAACTGGCCGGGCAGGCCGAGCGCGGCGAGCAGGTCGTTCGAGCCCACGTGCAGCACGTCCACCCCGTCCACCGCGGCGATCGCCTCGACGTTTTCGAGGCCCTCGCGCGTCTCGATCATGCATACCGTGAGCACCGCACTGTCGAGCGCCGCCACCGCATCGACCAGCGGCGTGGGCCGGTAGTCGAACATCGGATAGCCGCCGCCCACCGAGCGACGGCCCACCGGCGGGTAGCGGCAGCGGTCGACCGCACGCTTCGCCTCGGCGGCGCTGTTCACGTCGGGGAACACGATGCCGGTGACGCCGTTGTCGAGCAGGACCGAGGTGTCCGGATCGTCGACGCCGCGCACGCGAACCATCGGCGTGACGCCGATGGCCAGCGCCACCTGCGCGATGTGACCGATCGTCTCGACCGTATACAGCGAGTGCTGCATGTCGATGAAGATGAAGTCGTGGCCGGTGGTCTTCGCGATGCGGGCAATGTCACCCGAGCGGATCACGCGCACGTTCATTCCGAGCACCGTCT
>Ga0315900_10006608_pt1 | contig 15485 bp, 16 predicted proteins | sample LakEriMetagenome_FD_203521 | JGI IMG/M metagenome (GOLD analysis project Ga0315900, IMG submission 203521) | Freshwater fungal communities from buoy surface, Lake Erie, Ohio, United States - Buoy 12 MA114 | ecosystem: Environmental > Aquatic > Freshwater > Lake > Lake biofilm | place: USA: Lake...
TGATGCGCCACCACGTGCCCGATGTGCGCAACGCCCAACGCCTGATCCAGGTCTTGCAGGACAAGGGCGTGAACAAAAGCCAGCTGCGTCCGCTGCTCAACCGCGAGGGCGAAGCCGCCCGCCTGGAGGCCGATGCCATCGACCAGGCCCTGCCCGTTCCGATCGCCTACCGGGTCGCCGACGACCCGCATGCCCTGCAAGGCTGCGTGCACCTGGGCCTGCCGCTGCACGAGCACGCGCCCGGCAGCCCGGTGCTGCGCGACCTGCGCATGCTGGCCAGCCAATGCCTGCAACTGCCCTTGCCCCAGCGCCCGGGCTGGCTGGGCCGCTGGCTTGGCAAGGCCGCCCATTCCACCCCCGCCTGAACGGAGCGCCGCCCGTGACCCCAGAGACCCTTGTTGCCCCACCGCCTGCGGCCAGCCCGCTCGAACCGGTGCGCACCCGCATCCACCGCGAAATGCTCGCCCGGCTGGACCTCCAGCAACTCGAGAAAATGCCGCCCGAGGCCTTGCGCGCCGAACTGCAATGGCTGGCGGGCCAGCTGATGGACGAGCTCAAGATCGCGCTCAACGACAGCGAACGCCGCCAGGTGATCCAGGGCATCCAGCACGAAATGCTGGGCCTGGGCCCGCTGGAGCCCCTGCTGGCCGATCCGGGCATTTCGGACATCCTGGTCAACGGCCCACACCAGACCTGGATCGAGCGTCGCGGACGGCTCGAACGCAGCAGCGTACGCTTTGACGACGACGCCCACCTGCGCCGGGTGATCGACCGCATCGTCTCGCGCGTGGGTCGCCGCATCGACGAGATGAGCCCGATGGTCGACGCCCGGCTGCCCGACGGCTCGCGTGTCAACGCGGTGATCCCGCCGCTGGCCATCGACGGCGCCTCGCTGTCGATCCGACGCTTCGGCGGCGAAGCCATGACGCTGCAGGAACTGGTGCGCATGCAGGCGCTCACCCCGGCCATGGCCGAATTGATCCGGGCCTTGGTGCAGGCGCGGCTCAATGTGCTGGTCTCGGGCGGCACCGGCAGCGGCAAGACCACGCTGCTGAACGCCATGTCGGCCGCCATTCCCGCCAGCGAGCGCATCATCACCATCGAAGATGCGGCCGAGCTGCAGCTGCAGCAACCGCATGTGGTGCGGCTCGAATCGCGCCCGCCCAACATCGAGGGCGAAGGCGAAGTCTCGCAACGGGCGCTGCTGCGCAACAGCCTGCGCATGCGGCCCGACCGCATCATCCTGGGCGAGGTGCGCGGCGCCGAGGTGCTCGACATGCTGCAGGCCATGAACACCGGCCACGACGGCTCCATGACGACGCTGCACGCCAACTCGCCCCGCGATGCGCTGACGCGGCTCGAGCACATGCTGGGCATGACCGGCCTGCAGCTCGACACCCGCGCCATGCGCCAGCAGATCGGTTCGGCCCTGACGGTGGTGATCCAGGTCTCGCGCCTGTCCGACGGGCAGCGCAAGGTGGTCAGCCTGCAGGAGATCACCGGCACCGAAGGCGATGTGGTGAGCATGCAGGAGGTGTTCCGCTTCGAACAGACCGGGCTGGATGCACAAGGCCGGGTGTGCGGCCAGTTTGTGGCCACCGGCATCCGGCCGCGCTTCGCCCAGCGCCTGGTGTCTCGCGGCATCGCCTTGCCCGAAGACCTCTTCGAACCGACCCAATGGAGCGTGTGATGGCGAACTTCGATGTCCGCTTCTGGGGGTTTTTCACGCTGGGCCTGCTCTCGCTGATGCTGGTCATGGGCGCCCTGGCCTTGTGGTGGCAGAGCCGCGAGCGCGCGCGCAGCGCGCAGCGCCTGCCCCGATGGCAGGCACACCCCAGCATCCACAGCACCAGCACCGCCACGGCCAGCGCCCGGGCAAAACGCGGCCAAGGCGGCCAGCGCTGGCTCAGCGCCAGTCCGGCACTGGAGCAGCTGCTCGAGCGTGTGCCCGGCATCGCCGGCTATGACCGCTTTCTGCAGCAAACCGGTTGGCCCATCAGCACGGCACAGGCCGTGCTGGGCAGCCTGGCCCTGGCCGTGGCGCTGCTGGCGCTGGGGGCCTTGCTGGGCGCCCCATGGGCGCTCAGTGCGCTGGCGGCCCTGGGCGCCGTGCTGCTGGGGCAAGCCACGCTGGTCTGGCGCCGCCAACACCGCGCCAGCCAGCTGGAGCTGCAGCTGCCCGACGCCCTGTCCTTGATCGCCCGCTCCATGCAGGCTGGCCATGCCTTCAGCAGCGCCTTGCAGATCGCGGCAGAGGAAAGCCCTTCGCCCATGGGCAGCGAGCTGCGGGGTGTGTTCAGCGAGATCCAGTACGGCGAGAGCGCCAACGAAGCCCTGGGGCGTTGGGCCGAACGCGTGGCAGGCCAGGATGTGCGCATCTTCGTGATCGCGGTGCGCATCCAGAGTGAGACCGGCGGCAACCTGGCCGAACTGCTGCACCAGACCGCCGCCCTGATCCGCGAGCGGCAAAAGCTGCGGGGGGTGGTGCGGGTGCTGTCGGCCGAGGGCCGCATCTCGGCCGTGGTCCTGACCCTGCTGCCTTTTGTGCTGGCGGCTCTGCTGACCGCGCTTAACCCGACCTTCATGTCGCAGCTGTGGACCGACCCCATGGGCCAGCGTCTGCTGACCCTGGCGCTGGCCCTGCTGGCGGTCGGAACCTTGTGGATGTGGCAGCTGGTGCGCATGCGGCCCTGAACCTGGAGACTCCCCATGACTGTTTGGACCGTGCTGATGGGTGCCTTGGTGTTTGCCCTGGCCAGCGTTGCGAGCTGGATCGCCCTGCAGCGCCTGTGGCCCGATGCGGGCCTGCGCCGCCTGGCAGATGTCGAACCCCCACGCGCCCAGCGGCCGCCCCGCTGGCCCGACCGCCTGCCCCAGCGCGTGCTGCAGGCGCTGGGCTGGCTCAGCGCATGGAGCCTGTCTGAGGCCCCCGCACAGGGCCAGGGCCAGGACCCTGTGGCCGCGCCGATCCCCTCGGCGAGCACGCCCTTGGGCCTGCAGCTGGTGCGGGCGGGCTGGCGTTCCCGGCACGCCATCTGGGTCTATGGCGGCGCCAAGACCGTGCTGCTGGTGCTGTTGCCCGGCGTGCTGGCCTCGGTGGGCTGGTTGCTGGGGCTGCGCGCCGGCAGCCTGGCCTGGTGGACGGCGCTGCTGGCCGCCGCCAGCCTGGGCTACCTCTTGCCCGATCTGGCGCTGCGCTGGCAACTGGCGCGCCGCCAGCGCGTCCTCTTCCAGGCCTTTCCCGATGCCATGGACCTGCTGCGGGTGTGCGTGCAGGCGGGCCTGGGCCTGGACGCCGCGATGGAGCGGGTCGGCCGCGAAATGCGGCTGGCCAGCCCGATCCTGTCCGAAGAATGGGGGCTGACCGGGCTGGAATTGCGTGCTGGCGCCTCGCGAGCCCAGGCGCTGCGCCACTTGGCCGAACGGGTGGGGCTGGCCGAGATCGACGCCATGGTCACCATGCTGATCCAGGCCGACCGCTTTGGCACCCGCATGGCCGATGCGCTGCAGGTGCACGCCGACGCCCTGCGCAGCCAGCGGCGCCTGCAGGCCGAAGAAGCCGCGGCCAAGCTGCCGGTCAAGCTGCTGATCCCGCTGGTCTTCTGCATCTTCCCGGCCCTGCTGACGGTGATGCTCGGGCCGGTGGGCATCAGCTTGTACAGGCACTTGAGCGTGCCGGGCTGAAGGCGCATCGCGGGCGCGCCTGGGGCCATCGGCGCGGCCCATGCCCGTGGCTGGCCGCGTACGCGACAATCGGCCCAGGAGCCGACACCCACCATGCACATCCGCGACGCCACGCCCAGCGATGCCGAAGGCATCATGGCCATCTACAACCATGCGGTGGCCCACACCACCGCCATCTGGAACGACACCCTGGTGGACGCGGCCAACCGGCGCCAGTGGCTGGCCGACCGCCAGGCCATGGGTTTTCCGGTGCTGGTGGCGGTCGATGCAGACCGGGTGCTGGGCTACGCCAGCTTTGGCCCCTGGCGGGCCTTCGAAGGCTTTCGCCACACGGTGGAGCATTCGGTGTATGTGCACCCGGACCACCATGGCCAGGGCCTGGGCCAGAGCCTGATGCAGGCCCTCATCGCGCGGGCCCGGGCGCTGCAGATCCATGTGATGGTGGCGGCGATCGAAGCCGGCAACCACGCCTCGATCCGCTTGCACCAGCGGCTGGGCTTTGAGCAGACCGGCCTCATGCCCGAGGTCGGCACCAAGTTCGGGCGCTGGCTCGATCTGGCCTTCTTGCAGCTCAGGCTCGACGATGGCGCCGCGCGCTGAGCAGGGAGACCCGGACATGTCCCTCACCATGACCGCCGCCGAACAGCTCTGGCGCCTCTGGCAGGCCGGGGAAAGCCTGGACGCGCTGCCGCCCGCGTGCCGCCCCCGCAGCCGCGCAGAGGGCTATGCGGTGCAGGCCTGCCTGCCCGAAGCCTCCGGCCGCACCGTGCTGGGCTGGAAGATCGCCGCCACCAGCGGCGCCGGCCAGCAGCACATCAATGTCAGCGGCCCGCTGGCCGGGCGCATCCTCTCCGGTCAGGTGCTGCCCCCCGGTGCGGTGGTGCCGGCGCATGGCAACCGCATGCGCGTGGCCGAGCCCGAGATGGCCTTCATGCTGGGACAAGACCTGCCCGCACGCGCGCAGCCCTACACCGAGGCCGAGGTCATGGCCGCCGTGTCCGGGCTGCATCCTTCGCTGGAAATTCCCAACTCGCGCTTTGCCGTGTTCACCGAGGCGGGCGAGGCGCAATTGCTGGCCGACAACGCCTGCGCCCACCAGTTCATGCTGGGCCCACCCGCCCCCGATCTGTGGCGCAGCCAGGACCTCAGTCAACACCCGGTTCTTGCCACCGTGCAGCATGCCGACGGCCGCCGCTGGCAACGGGAGGGCAGCGGCGCCGCCGTGCTGGGTGACCCCCGCCAGGCCATGACCTGGCTGGTCAACGAACTCTCGGGCCTGGGTCTGGACCTGCAGGCGGGCCAGTTTGTGACCACGGGCACCTGCATGCCCCCCTTGGCGCTGCTGGAGGGCGATGCGGTGCTGGCCGATTTCGGCGTGCTCGGCCAGATCGGCTTGCGCTTCGAACGCTGAAACACCCGCGCGGGAGAGTCCCGCGCGTGCTCAGACCCGCTGGCGCGTCCAGGCCGGCAGCGGGGCCGAACGGTGCAGCACCTGCTCGTGCAGCCAGATGGCGCTGCGGCGCGCCCGCTCGGCCACCGTGTCCAGCGGCAGCTGCTGGTAGTCGTCGTTGAAGACCTCGAAGCTGTAGTCGCCCCGGTAACCGATGCGGTCCAGGCGCAAGACCAGCTGGGCCAGTTGTTCGCTGTGCACGCCCTCGCCCGGAAACACCCGGAAGGTGCGGGCCGTGGTCATGCGCTCTTCAAAGGTCGGCGCGTCCTGCCACATGAAGTCCGAGAGCTGCACCAGGAAGATCTTGTCGGGATCGAGTTCCTCGATGGCGTCCAGCGGGGTCTTGGCGGCAAAGATGTGGAAGGAGTCGATGCCGATGCCCAGATTGGGGCAATCGGCGCGGCAGACCACGTCCCAGCTGACCGGAAATTCGTTGACCGTGCGCCCCCAGGACAAGGCCTCGTAGGCCACCCGGATGCCCAGCGGCAGCGCCAGCATGGCGAGCTTTTGCAGGTCCGCCGCGATGTGCTCCAGGTCCTGCGAGGCATGGCGCGAGGTGGACGAACAGGCCAGCAGCACCTTGGAGCCCGTGGCCGCGCACATCTCCAGCATGGATTTGGCGATGTCCACCTTGTAGCCGTGCAGGTGGCCCGAGAGGCCTTCAAAATCGCGCAAGACCTGAAAGCCGGTGGGCCGCAGGCCGCTGGCCTGCACCGCCGCCACGGCCGCCGGCACACCTCCGGGGTGCGTGACCAGGTCACGCGCCATCAGCATGACCTGCGAAAAACCGGCGCGCTTCATGGCGTCCAGTTTCGCCTCCAGCGAACCCGCCAGGGTGATGGTGTCCATGCCGTAGCCGTCGAGCAGGTTCATCGCGCGGGCTCCTTGGCCTGGTGCACCAGTTCGAAGGCGACCGAGCCCAGCACGCTGCGGGTGAGCGCACCGCGGTCTTCCGGGTGCAGCTGGGTCGACTCGACAAACTCCACACCGTGCGCCTTGAGGGCCTGCACCGCCTCGCCCACATCGGCCACCCCAAAGCCGATGCGCTGCAGGCATTCGGGGCCGTCGTCGCCCGACTCCATCCAGGGATCGGGTTCGATCAATTGCCACAGAAAGGTGCCGCAAGGGCTCTTCATCAGCTTGCCCTTGGGCAGGATGCCAAAGCGTTCTTCATCGGCCATCGTGACGAAGTCGAACATGTGTTCGTAATAGGTCAGCCAATCGGCGCTGCGGCCGGCGCCGATGTACTGCACCAGACCAAAGTAGCCCATGCCCGAGAGCGCAGGCGGATGCGGGTCCACCGTGGGGATGGGCTTGAAGTCGATGTCGTAGATCGAGAACTCCTGCCAACGATCGACAAAGTAAAAACGGCTGCGGCCAGGGCCGTGGATGGCCGGGATGTGCAGTTCCATGGCCTGCGCCTGGCTGGGCACCCCCCAGGCGCCCAGCGCCAGGCAGCGGGTGTGCGCCTTGAGGGCGTCCTGCACCCGAAAGGCCACCGCAGAAATCACCGGTTGCCCGGCGACGGTATCGCTGACACGGGCATCGTCGGGGCTGGCATTGACCACCAGGTTCATCTCGCCCTGGCGGTAGAGCGTGACCTCGCGCGAGCGGTGGCGCGCCACCGGGCGAAAGCCCATGTTCTCCAGCACCTGGCCCAGGGCCTGCGGACGGCTGGTGGCGTATTCGATGAATTCGATGCCGGCAATGCCCAATCGGTTGGGCATGTCGGGCACGGATTCGCGGTCGACGGTGCGCAGGTTCATGACCAGCTCCTCAATGAATCAGTAACTCAGCTGCGCCAAACGCCGCAGTTCTTCGGCCGTGGTGCTGGGCAAGCCAAAAAATTCCAGGTACGCGGGGATCTGCTCAAAGAGCATGTCGGTGCCCACCTGGGTGGGGCAGCCGCGCGCCTGCGCGGCGGCCAAAAAGGCGGTGGTCTCGGCACGCATCACCACCTCGCCCACAAAAGTCTCGGGCGAGAGGCGCGTGACGTCCAAGGGCAAGGGATCGCCCTCGTTCATGCCCATGGGGGTGGCGTTGACCACCAGATCGTGGCCGGCCGGGTCGTTCGATCCGGTCTGCACCGCGATGTGCGGATGGTGGTCCTGCAGGCGCTGCGCCAGGGCTTGGCAAGCGGCGGCATTCAGATCGAACAGGCCGATGCCGGCGATGCCCGCACCCGCCAGCGAGGCGGCGATCGCGCTGCCCACGCCGCCGGTGCCCACCACCAACGCGCGCTTGCCGCGCAGATCAAACCCCTTGCGCTGCACGCCGCGCACAAAACCGGCGCCATCGAACATGTCGCCCACCAGGCGGCCATCGGCCAGCTTCTTGACGGCATTGCAGGCACCGGCCACGCGCACCGTGGGCGTGACCTCGTCGAGCAGGTCCACCACCGCCACCTTGTGGGGCATGGTGATCAGCGCACCCCGGGTGTTTTCGAGTGAAAACACCGCCTTCAGGAAAGCCGCAAAGTGTTCGGTCTTGCAGCCCATGGGCACCACCAGCGCATTGATGTCCGCCGCTTCAAACCAGGGGTTGTAGATCATCGGCGACTTGAAGGTGTGCGTCGGGTAGCCGATGTGGGCGATGAGTTCGGTGTGGCCGTTGATCATGACGGGCAGGGGCAAGTCCGGGAAGAGGTGCAGGGGCAGGCCCGCGCACGGGCCTGGGAAACACCGCGGGCTCCGCGGCCCGCGGTCGTGGCCATCACTTGCCAGGCTTTTTGCTGGCGGCCTTCTCGATCTCGCCCTGCAGTTCCTTGACCAGGTCCTGACCCACCGTCACGCCGTACTTGGCGGTCACCGGGCGCAGCTTGTCGCGCAGCTTGCCCAGTTCGGCGTCAGAGAACTGGCTCACCTGCATGCCGTTCTTCTTCATGTTGTCCAGGGCCGATGCCACCAGGCCGCGGGCCTGCTCACGCTGGTACTTGGAAGAAGCGGCCACCGCCTCGGAGACGATCTTCTTCTGGTCGGCGCTCAGGCCATCCCAGAATTTCTTGCTCATGAGCACCGACTGCGGGTTGTACTGGTGGTTGGAAATCACCACATGCTTTTGCACTTCGAAGAACTTGTTGGCGTTGATCACGGTCAGCGGGTTTTCCTGACCGTCGATGGCTTTCTGCTCCAGGGCCGAATACACCTCGGGGAAAGGCAGCGGGGTCGGGTTGGCACCCAGGGCCTTGACCCAGTCCACGTTGATCGGGTTGGGGATCACGCGCAGCTTGAGGCCCTCCAGGTCTTCGACCTTGTTGACGGCGCGCTTGCTGTTGGTGATCTGGCGAAAGCCCAGTTCGAAATAACCCAGGCCCACCAGGCCCTTGTCCTGCAGACGGGCGTGCATCTTCTGACCGAAGGGGCCATCGACCACGGCATCGGCAATCGCTTCATTGGGGAACATGAAGGGGAAATCGAAGATCGCGAATTCCTTGACCTGCGAGGCCAGGATGCCGGAGTTCATCGACACCATCTCGAGGGTGCCACCCTGCAGGGCCGACACATTGGCCTGGTCGTTGCCCAACGTGCCGCCGGGGAAGAGGTTGACCTTGATCTTGCCGCCGGACTTGGACTCGACGATCTCCTTGAACTTCTCCATGCCCAGCACAATGGGGTGACCCTTGGGGTTCTGGGTGGCGAACTTGATGGTCTTGTCCTGCGCCATCGACACACCGGCGGCCGCCAGGGCCACGGAAGCGATCAGGGTCTTGATGAAGATGCGTTTCATGCTTGTCTCCGAAATGAAGGACGTACGCCAACCAGAACCGCTGGCACCCGGCGTACCCGGGCGGATGCCAGCGCAAGAAATCAGTAAAGCCAGCGCGCCGGCACCATGACGATCTCGGGGAACAGGACCATCAGGAACATCACCAGGAACTGCACCGCCATGAAGGGCATGACGCCGCGCGTCACATCGTCCATGCGCATGCGCCCCACCCCCGCCACCACATTGAGCACCGTGCCCACCGGCGGCGTGACCAGCCCGATGGAGTTGTTGATGATGAACAGCACCCCGAAGTACACCGGGTCGATGCCGGCGGCCTTGACCAGGGGCATGAGCACCGGGGTCAGGATCAGGATGGTGGGCGTCATGTCCATGGCGGTGCCCACGACGATGCACAGCACCATGATCGCGAACATCAGCAGCTTGGGGTTGTCGAGCAGGGGCTGGAGCAAGGTGATGACCTGATCGGGCAGATTGGCCACGGTGATCATCCAGGCCGAGACCATGGCGGCCGCCACCAGGAACATGACCACGGCGGTGGTCCTGGCCGAGGCCACAAAGACCTCGAACAGCTGCTTCCAGCTCAGCTCGCGGTAGACCACGCCAGCCACAAACAAGGCATACACCGCGGCCACCACGGCCGCTTCGGTCGGCGTGAAGACCCCCATGCGCAAACCCACCAGGATGATGATGGGCAGCATCAGCGCCCAGGTGGCGCGGCGCAGCGCGGTCATCACTTCACCGATCGGCCGGCGCGGCGGCGGCGCGAGCTGCTCCTTGCGGGTGAGCCACCACCAGGTGATCCACAGGCCGGCCCCCAGCACCAGGCCCGGGAAAATGCCGGCCAGGAAAAGCTTGGAGATGGAGACGTTGGCCGCCACCCCGAAAATCACGAAGCCGATCGAGGGCGGGATGATCGGGCCGATCACGCCACAGGCAGCGATCAGGCCGCCGCTGCGCGCCTTGTCGTGGCCGGCCTTGACCATCATGGGCAGCAGCAGCGAGGTGAGTGCGGCCGCATCGGCCACGGCCGAGCCGGACAAGGCGGAAAGCAGGCAGGCCGCCAGGATCGTCACATAGCCCAGACCGCCACGGATGTGGCCGACCAGGGCCATCGCGAAATCCACGATGCGGCGCGAGAGGCCGCCGGTGTTCATGATCTCGCCGGCCAGCATGAAAAACGGCACGGCCAGCAGCGGGAAGCTGTTGGCGCCTTCGATCACGTTCTGGGCCAGGATCTGGGCATCGAACATGTCCATGTGCCACATCAGGGCCGCGCCACACAGCAGCAAGGAAAACGCGATGGGGATGCCCAGCGCCATGGCCCCGAGCAGGGCACCGAGAAATACGGCAATCGTCATGGGGGTTCCTGCCAGACCTTATTTCAAGGGGGCGGGTACGTCGATCGGCTCTTCTTCCGATTCACGCACCCCAATGAGTTCGGCCTCGGAGAGCTGGCCCGTGAGCATGCGCCAGAGCCTGTGCACCAGGATCAGGGCCATGGAGACGGCGGTGACCACGCCGCAGCCGTAGAAGAGCGCCATTGAGGCCTCCATCACCGCGCTGGTGGTTTCGAGGTTGATGATGACCTGGTCCAGCGCCCCCTTGAAGAGCAGCCAGCAGACAAACAGCATCAGCGCGTGGCCCACGACAAAGAACAGTTTTTTGACCGGCAGCGGCATGCGCGAGACCAGGGTGTCCGAACCCAGATGGCCTCCGTCCTTGAGCGCCACGATCGCACCCAGGAAGGTCAGCCACACGAACAACCAGCGCGAGAGCTCTTCGGAGACGGTGATGCCCGAATTGAAGCCGTAGCGCAGCACCACATTGCCAAACACCAGCACCACCATCAGGGCCAGGCTGGCCGCGATGACCAAGCCCAGCACCCGGCAATAGCCCGCGATCAGTTTGTCGAGCATGGCACTTCTCCTCTTGTTCCTGGGGATGAATGTACGAACTGGTTAGTTTTTTGGGACGCGGGATTACCCGAATGCTTTCTGTGCTTTGCTTTCTATCTGTTATTCGCTTTGGGCATGACCGACGAAGCGCAGCAGCAGCTGCACCACGTGTTCGCGCGGCAAGGTCTCGGCCTTGGCTTGCGGGTCGATGCGGTCAAAGATGGTACCGAAGGTGTAGCGGTTGGACACATTGAACACGGTCAGCGCGGAGATCACCGCATGGATGTCCAGCGGTTGCAGACCCGGCCGGAAAACCCCCTGGGCCACCCCCCTGTCGTACACGCCACGGATGGCGTCGATGGCCTTGACGTTGAGCTGGCGGATGCCCTTGCTCTGGCGCAGGTACTCGGCGCGGTGGATGTTCTCGCTCATCACCAGCCGGATGAAGTCCTCGTTGTCCCGGTGGTGGTCGTAGGTGAACTCGACCAGCCGACGCAAAGCCTGAACCGGCCCGAGGTCATCGAGGTGCAGGTCGGCCTCGATGCTGCGCATGCGGCGGTAGGCCTCTTCCAGCACCGCCAGGTACAGCCCGTCCTTGCTGCCGAAGTAGTAGTAGATCATCCGCTTGCTGGTGCGGGTGGCGGCGGCGATCTCGTCGATGCGTGCGCCGGCCAGACCCTTGTCCGCAAACTCGTGGGTGGCCACCTCCAGGATCTCGGCCATGGTGCGGGCCGAATCGTGGGTGCGGCCTGGCGTAGCCGCCGGCTCGGCGTCGGATGAATGTACCAACTGGTTCATGCGCACAAGTATAGGCGTGTGCGGCCTGGCGCGATCAGACCAGCGGCACGCTCAGCTGGCGGATCACGTCCTGCGTGTCGGGGCGCACCCCGCGCCACCAGGCAAAGGCCTCGGCGGCCTGCTCGGCGAGCATGCCCACGCCGTCGGCGAGATGGCTCACGCCGGCCTGCTGCGCCAGCCGCAGGAAAGGCGTGAGGCCCTTGCCGTAGGTCAGGTCATAAGCCAGCGCGCCGGTGGCAAACACCGCTGCCGTGATGGGCGGCAGCTCGGCCGTGAGGCTCGAGGAGCTGGCGTTGAACACCAGATCGAAGGCTGGGCCCTGGAGTTGGTCATAGCCCAGCCCCTGCACCGGCACTGCGCCCTTTTGGTGCTGGCGCCCCAAGGCTGCCAATTCCTGCGCCTTGGACAGCGTGCGGTTGACGATCACCAGCTCGGCCGGGGCCTCGGCCAGCAAGGGCAACAAGGCGCCACGCGTGGCCCCGCCCGCCCCCAGCACCAGCACCCGCTGGCCCCGGATGGGACGGGCCAGGTTGTGCACCACGTCCCGCACCAGGCCAATGCCGTCAAAGTTTTCGGCGTACACGCGCTCGCCTTCGAACTTCATTGCGTTCACCGCGCCGGCCATCCGCGCGCTGGGCGCCAGATCGGTGGCGTAGGCAAAGGCGTCGAGCTTGAAGGGGGCGGTCACGTTCATGCCCCGGCCGCCCGCCGCGCGGAAGGCGTCCACCGCCTGGGCAAAGCCGCCCAGAGGGCCCAGCACCTTGCCGTAGTCGATGTCCTGGCCGGTCACCCGCGCAAAAGCGGTGTGGATCAGCGGGGATTTGCTTTGCTCGATGGGGTTGCCGATCACGGCATAGCGGTCTGTCATGGCGGTTCCTGGGTGCATGGCCGGCGCGCGCCGGACAGGGCCGCTAGTTTCTCATGACAATCGGGGGACAAGCGGCCCCATGCGGCCATGTGAAGATCAGACGCATACGAGGAGAAAAAAATGAGCGAAGCCAAATTGTCCTGGGGCCTGCAAGGCAAGGTCAGCATCATCACCGGCGCGGCCAACGGCATTGGCCAGGCCTGCGCCCGCCTGTTTGCCCAACAGGGCGCAAAAGTCGTGCTGGCCGACATCCAGGACGCTCAGGGCCAGGCGCTGGCCCAAGAACTCGTGGCCCAGGGGCACCAGGCGAGCTTTGTGCACTGCGATGTGGGCATCAAAGCCGATGTCGATGCGCTGGTCGAGCAGGTCATGCAGCAGCATGGCCGCATCGACGTGCTGGTGAGCAACGCCGGCATCTTCAAGGCCTCGCCCTTTCTGGAGGTGAGTGAGAGCGACTTTGATGAGGTGCTGCGCGTCAACCTCAAGGGCGCCTTCCTCATGGGACGAGCGGCGGCCCGCGCCATGAAAACCACCGGCGGCGGCGCCATCGTGCACATGAGCTCGGTCAATGGCGTGATGGCGATTCCGGAGATCGCCAGCTACAACGTCAGCAAGGGCGGCATCAACCAGCTCACCCGGGCCATGGCCCTGGCCCTGGCCGACGACGGCATCCGCGTCAACGCCGTGGCCCCCGGCACCATCGCCACCGAACTGGCCCGCCAGGCGGTGCTCACCAGCGACGCCGCACGCCGCAAGATCCTCAGCCGCACGCCCATGAAACGCCTGGGCGAGCCCGAGGAAGTGGCCCGCGCCGTGGCCTTCCTGGCCAGCGACGCGTCCAGCTACATCACCGGCGAAATCCTGACCATCGACGGCGGGCGCACGGCGCTGAATTACACGGTGCAGGTTTGACGGGGCAGTCGGCCCTCAGTCGAGCTTGATGCCCAGGTCGACGGCGAGTTTGATCCAGACCGGCACCTCGGCCTCCCAGTCCTTGCGGGTCTGGGCCAGGTTTTTGGGTTTGTTGGGGATGGCGAAGGTCTCGCGCAGCTTGGCGGCCTTGTCGGTGTTGGACCAGGCCACCGCCTCGTCGGCCAGGCGCTTGAGGATGGCCTCAGGCGTGCCCGCAGGCGCCACCAGGGGAAGGCCACCTTCGAGGGTGACGAGTTTTTCGGTGTTGCCCTGCTCGGTGAGGGTGGGCACGTCGGGCAGCTTGGGCGAGCGGTAGTTGCCGGTCACGCCGATGGGCCGCACACCGCGCGCGGCCACGGCGTTGAAGGCGAGGTAACTGCCAATGGCGATCTGCGTCTGGCCGGAGGCGACATCCAACCACATGGGCGCCTCGCCCCGGTAGTGCACCGATTGGATCTGAGTGCCGTACTGGCGGTTGGTCTGGTCGGCCACCATGTGCGGGTAAGAGCCCGGCGCGTAGGTGCCCATGGAGGCCGTGTTCTTTTTGGCCCAGGCCACGAACTCGGCCATGTTTTTGGCCGGGATTTTTTCGTGGACGCCCACCACCAGCGGCCCCGAGGGGAAGACCGTCACCGGCACGATGTCCTTGTCGAGGTTGTAGGGCAGCTTGTTGTAGAGCACCCGGTTTTGCCAGTAGGTGCCCGAGGTGCTCATGCCCAGGGTGTAGCCATCGGGCGGGGCCTTGGCCACGGCATCGATGCCGATGATGGCGCCTGCCCCCGGCTTGTTGTCGATGACCACCGGCACCCCCAGCTTGCCCGAGAGGTATTCACCGTAATTGCGGGCATAGGCATCGGTCAGGCCACCGGGCGGGAACGCCACCACGATGCGGATCGGCTTGGCGGGCCAGGGGGCCGATTGCGCCAGGGCCGCGCCCGTCGCCCCCAGCGTCAAAACCAGCGCGCCCAGCTGGATCAGGGAACGGCGTGCAATGCGTGTGCGCATGGGTTCATCCTCGACAAGAGAAGGTGAAAGGGGCTGTCCGACCTCGGTTCATTCTAGGCACAAAAAAGGCCGCCCCTTTGCAGGTGACGGCCCGGGTCATCACGGATGGACAGCTCAGCCGAGCTGCTGCTCCAACTGGTGCAGCACCTGGTAGCAAGGCAGCACCTGGGCCACGCTGGCGTTGGGCTCGCGGCCTTCGCGGATGGCGGCAAAGAACTCGCGGTCTTGCAGCTCGATGCCGTTCATGCTCACGTCCACCTGCGAGACATCGATCTTCTCCTCCTTGCCGCTGAACAGGTCGTCGTAGCGGGCCAGGTAGGTGCCGGTGTCGCCGATGTAGCGGAAGAAGGTGCCCAGCGGCCCGTCGTTGTTGAACGACAGGCTCAGCGTGCAGATGGCGCCATTGGCCGCCTTGAGCTGGATGCTCATGTCCATGGCGATGCCCAGCGTCGGGTGGATCGGGCCCTGGATGGCGTTGGCCTGCACGATGGGGCTGCCGGCCTGGTAGGCGAACAGGTCCACGGTGTGGGCCGCGTGGTGCCAGAGCAGGTGGTCGGTCCAGCTGCGCGGCTGGCCCAGCGCGTTCATATTGGTGCGCCGGAAGAAGTAGGTCTGCACATCCATTTGCTGGATGTTGAAGGCACCGGCCTGGATTTTTTTGTGTACCCACTGGTGGCTGGGGTTGAAGCGGCGCGTGTGGCCGCACATGGCCACCAGGCCGGTCTGCTTTTGCAGGGCCACGACCTCTTCACCCTCCTTGAGGATGTCGCACAGCGGAATTTCCACCTGCACATGCTTGCCCGCTTGCAGGCAAGCCAGCGACTGCGAAGCGTGCATCTGCGTGGGCGTGCACAGGATGACGGCGTCAACTTCCTTGATCTTGAGGCTGTCGGCCAGGTCGGTGGTGACGTGCGGGATGCCGTACTTGTCGGCCACCTCTTGCGTTTTGGCCAGCTCACGGCCGATGAGCGAGACGACTTTGACATCGGGGATGTTTTGGATGCCGTCGAGGTGTTTGATGCCGAAGGCGCCGGCGCCGGCGAGTGCGACTTGGATGGTCATGGTGAGGGTTCCGTGAAGGCTTAAGCGTTTTCCAAAATGACATGGCCGACCGCGGTGTTCGAGGCGGGCACATGGTAAAAGCGGT
>Ga0315900_10006610_pt1 | contig 15482 bp, 24 predicted proteins | sample LakEriMetagenome_FD_203521 | JGI IMG/M metagenome (GOLD analysis project Ga0315900, IMG submission 203521) | Freshwater fungal communities from buoy surface, Lake Erie, Ohio, United States - Buoy 12 MA114 | ecosystem: Environmental > Aquatic > Freshwater > Lake > Lake biofilm | place: USA: Lake...
TGATCTTCGCGGCCGACCCCGAGGCCGACGATCCGCACGCCCCGGCCACGTGGGCGAAGGCGAACCCGGGCCTCGGCGAGGCTTTCACGGAGGACGAGTTCCGCAGCGACTACGAGGACGCCCTCACTCACCCGCGGAAGTTCTCGAAGTGGCTGCGGTACTCACTCAACGTGTGGACCGCCCCCGACAACCGGGCCTTCCCGGGCGAGCACTTCGCGAACTGCCGCAAGCCCCGGCCGGACCTGACCGGGCTGACATGCGTCTGCGGAATCGACGTCGCCAGCAACATCGACATGACGGCGGCGTGTTTCCTGTTCAAGCTGGCCGACGGGTCCTACTACGCCATCATGCGGTACTGGGTCCCCGAGGAGACCGTCCGCGAGCGCGAGACGAAGGACAATATCCCCTACTCGACCTGGGCTCGCGAGGGCTGGCTGACGGTGACGCCGGGGGCGCGGCTCAACCACAAGGTAGTCGCCCGCGACATCGCGGAGTTCGACCGCCAAAACAAGATCGCCCTCGTGTGTGCGGACCCGTGGCAGATCGGCCCGATCGCGTCGATGCTCGAGGAGGAGTCGATCGACCTGAAGGCGGTGCGACCCAGCACGACCGTCATGAACGCCCCGTCGAAGATGCTCGAGGGTGAGGTGGTCGAGGGGAAGTTCGGCTACGAATCCCCGATCCTGCTGTTCAACGCGAACAACCTCGTTTGGTTCGAGGACTCGACGGGGATGATCAAGCCCGACAAGGAGAAGTCGCCCGAGAAGATCGACGGCATGGTGGCGGCGGTCAATGCGTTCGCGGCCGCCATGGAGAAGGACGCCGAATTGTCGGAGCGGCCGGCCGACGGCCCACTCCTACAGCCGCTCTGGTGACGCGGCTATAGGGCAAATCGGTGGCGGTTTGGAAGGATGCCTTCCATGCCACGCGCCAAGCCCACGGCCTCCAGGCGGTCGCCGCAGAATCCGACGTCGAAGCGGCCCGCCTCGCGGAGGTCGCCGCGGGCATCCACGCGCGCCACGATCGCGGACAGCACGCTCCTGGACCCGCTCGCCTGGGGTGCTGCCTCGGGTCGGCGGGTCCACCCCGAGCTCGCCGTCCGGGTGTCGAGCGTCTTCTCTGTCTGCCGGTTCATCGCCCAGTCGATCGGGTGCATGTCGCGCCGGCTGAAGGTGCGGCTGGCGGGCAAAACGCTCGACGCTGTTCAGGGCTTCGGCGATCCGGCCGCGAGCGTCTACCGGCAGGCGGTCCACGCCCTGCGGGTGCGGCCGAACCCGTGGCAGTCGCCCTTCGACTTCTGGACCCTCCAGGCCTTCTGGACCGCCCTCCACGGCGGCGGCTTCGCCCGCGTCGTGCCCGGCAACCGGGGGGCGATGACCCACCTGATCCCGCTCCACCCGCGGCGGATGCGGACGAAGCAGCTCGCCGACTACTCGCTCGCCTACGAATGGTTCGACGAGCGTGGGAAGTGGATGCCGCTCCAGCAGAGTGAGGTCCTCCACTTCCGCTGGCTGGGCGACAACGGGATCACGGGCACGCCCCCGACGGACACGCTCGCGACGGCGATCACGATCGCCCGGGAGCTCGACGGCGCAGCCCTCACGCTCTGGAAGAAGGGGGCGCGGCCCGACTTCGTGATCGAGACCGACAAGCGGATGGACGACACGACCATGGCCCGCTACCGGTCGGAGTTCCGCGAGATGTACGGCGGCGACAACCGCGGCACGCCGGCCGTCATGATCCCGGGCCACAAGCTCGTGCCCATGCAGTCGAACACGATGGAGCAGAGCCAGTTCCAGCAGCTCCGCGAATCCATCCTGCCCGAGGTGTGCAGCCACTGGGGCGTGCCGGCCTCGCTCGTCGGGGACGCCAAGGCCCAGCGGTACGGCAGTCCCGAGGCCGACAACCTCCAGGCCCAGGTGTGGTGCCTGCTGCCGTGGCAGAAGCGGTTCGAGGGTGCGGTCAACCTCTGGCTGGCCGACACCTACGGCGAGGGCACGTTCTTCCAGCTCGACAACCGGGCGCTGCTCCGCGGCGATTCGGTCGCCCGGGCGAACCTGTACCGGGCGCTGTTCGCCATGTCGGCGATCACGCCGAACGAGATCCGCGAGCTCGAAGACTTCCCGCTGCTCGAGGAGCCGGAGGCCGACAAGACGTTCCTGCAGCTCGGCTTCTCGACGCTGGAGATGGCGGCGAATCAGGCCCAGAAGGGGGCCGCCGGGGCGGTTGCTGGGGCGACCGCGGGCGATGCCGCGAGCCAGGGAGAGAGCGTGCCGTCGGCAGGCGGGTTCACGCTCGGCCAGCGCGTCTACTGGACCGACGGCGACGGCGTGATCGAGCACTTGATGACGTCCGGGACGCTGGGGACCGAGGGCTCGACGTTCGCGATCGAGGCCACGCCCGACGACCCGGCGGCCCTGATCCGCGTCTACCAGGGCGACCAGCCGACCGAGTTCACGGTCGGGAAGCGGGTGGCCGAACTGTCTGCCGCGCCGATGACTGCCGACTCCACGGGGGGCAACCCATGACCAGCACGATCGAACGCCGCTACCTCCTGACCGCCGACTACCCCGAGGCGATCACCGTCCAGACGCGGGACGGGGAGCCGCCCGTCATCGCCGGGATCTCCCCGCCGTGGGATTCGTTCTCCGTCGACCTCGGCGGCTTCCGCGAGAAGTTCGCACCGACGGCCTTCGACGGCCTGGTCGACCGCAAGGCGAACGACCCGCGAGGCAAGCTCGACGTCCCGTTCCTCACGGACCACCTGTCGCATCTGATCACGGGCCGGACGACCAACGGACGGCTGGAGATCCGGAAGGGCCTGAAGGGGCTTGAATACACCCACCGCCCGATCCAGACCACCCACGGCCGCGACCTCGCGATGCTGGTCGAGGATCGCACGATCACCGGCGCGTCGTTCGCGTTCACGACCGCCCCCGACGGCGAGACCTGGACGGAGGACGAGAAGGGCAACGTCGTGCGGACGGTCTTCCGCGCGACCGGCCTGTACGACATCTCCGCCGTGACATACCCGGCCTACCCGCAGAGCACCGCGGGCATCCGCTCGCTGCCGCTCTGGAAGAACGCCCGGAGCGTCCTGGCCCACCGGTCCGAGTCTCGCGGCCTCACGATCTCCCTCGACTTCGACGGCACGTTCACCGCGGCCCCCGGGCTGTGGCGGTCGTTCGTCGCCGATGCCCAGGCCCGCGGCAACCGGGTGGTGTGCATCACCCGCCGCGAGGACACGGAAGAGAACCGGGCCGCCCTGCGGACCGCGTTCGGGGATCTTCACGACGAACTTGCCGGCGTGCTGCTCGTCGGGCCGGACCAGCGGAAGCGGTCGGCCGCAGCGGCCGCCGGCATTTCGGTCGACATCTGGGTCGACGACTACCCGGAGGGGGTCGGCGAGCCAGCCCCAGCCGCCTCGCGCGGCGTGAAGGTCTCGACGCTCGCCGGTGCCCGGGCCGCCGCGGCGGCCGCCGCCGCCCGGATGCGGATCGCCCTCAGTTCAACGGAGGCCTCCCGATGATTTCCGACGCCCCGGTCGCCGTCGCCGATACCCTCGACGGCGGCCTGCTCGCGAAGATCAAAGCGTTCGTCGAGGCGTCCAAGTCGGCCGCCGCCGACGGCCTCACGTGGGCCGAGTTCGGCGACCTCATGCTCGCCCTGCTGCGGCTGGTGATCGCGGGCCTCGACGTCGCCAACGGCCTGAGCGGTGCCGCGAAGAAGGCCCTCGCCCTGGAGGCGGTCGCGAGCCTGTTCGACGCCGTGGCCGACAAGGCCGTGCCGCGCGTCGCCTACCCGATCTGGATCCTCGCCCGGCCCGCGGTGCGGTCGCTCGTGCTGGCGCTGGCGTCGGGGGCCGTGGAGCAAGTGCTGCCGCTCGTGAGGCGCTGACATGCTCGACAACGTCCGGTTGCTCGTGGAGTGGGCTCCCCTGCTCGGCTACGCCAAGCGGCTGTCGGCGGCCGTAGATGACGGCGGCCGGGCCGACACGATCGCCGACGCGATCGAGTGGCTCGCCTCGAAGACCGGCAACCGCATGGACGACGAGCTCGCCCGCCTCGTGGCGGCCGTGCTGCACACCCCGCAGGGCGCGGCCCTCGCGGGATGGATCGCCGACAAAGCCGCGGAGATGGAGGAGACGAAGTGACCTACGTGACCATGGCCCAGATCGTGATCGCCGTCGGCCTCGTCGGCTACGGCGTGGTTGTGGGTGTGCAGCAGCTCCGCGGCCGGCTTGGCCGGCGGACCCGGACGCCGGTGGACGACCTCCGCCTGGTGATCGACCTCGCGGCCCGGCTCCGGGACAAGGGGCAGACCGATGCCGTGGCCGTGTGCGAGCAGCTCACCCACGAGCTGCTGAAGCCGGAGGCCCCGAAGTCGTGAGGCCGCTCGCCTTCATCGCCGCCGGGCTTCTCCTGCTGACGCTGCCGCGCGTCGAGGGGTGCCGCGTGGACACGACCGGCTCGGCCACGGCCGCGGTCTACGTCTACGAAAAGGACGATGGTGCCGTGCCGCCGTTCGTGACCGTGGCGATCAACAAACTGAACCGCGAGCGGAAGGTGGTCGCCACGCTGCTCGAGGCCGACACGACCGACGGCGACGGCGACGTGCCGGAGCAGTATCGCTCCGCCCTGGCTGCGGCCCGCAATGCGGGTCTACCGGCGGTCGTCGCCCTCGCGGGCCGGACGGTGATCCGGGTGACGCCGCGGCCGGGGAGCGAAGCGGCGGTGATGGAGGCCGTGCCGTGACCATCGACCCGCGCCTGATCGACGTCTTCCCGATCAACGGGCACGACGGCTACCCGGCCAGCCTCGCGATCGAGGACACGCCCGACGCCCTCCGCGACGCCTGCGGCTCCGCCTCACGGGAGTTCCCGGCGGCCCTGTGGATCGAGCCGCGCGACTGGGTGGCGAAGGCCCGCGAGAACGACGCGGCCGGGTCGTGGGGGCTCAACTACGTCGACCGGTTCACGAATCAAGACCCGACCCACGAATGTACGTGCCACTCGCTCCGGGTGAACGTGGAAGCCGCCCGCAACCGGGCGCGGGGCGTGAACTACGGCGGTCCGCGGAAGGACTACCGATACACCGAGTCTCGCGACTTCGGCTCGGTCTGGCTGTCGCCGCTGTCCGTCTACGCCGAGGCCAACCCGCGGCAGTGGGGCGGGGCCAACGTCCGGGCGGTGCTGGAGATCGCCTGCCGTCGCGGGATGCTGCCCGAGACGGTGCAGCCATACGACTACCAGTTCCGGCACTCGCTCCACGGCACGACCGGCCGGGGCGGGTTCAATCAGTCGCGCGGCCCGTGGACGCCGGTCTCGCGGTTCCCGGCCGGGTGGGAGGAGACGGCCCGGCACTTCCGGCCGCTCGAGGTGATCTTCCCGGAGAGCTACGAGCAGGCCGTGTGCCTCGTCCTCCACGGCATGGTCGTGAGCGTGGGCCGCAACGGGCACGCGGTGCCGTGGGCGAGGTGGATGCCAGACCAGCGGCTCATGGCCTATCCGGACTCCTACGACATCGTGCGCTACGACTCCGAGCGGACCGCCCGATCCGCATGGGATGGGTCGTTCACGGTCGCGAGCGTGACCCTCCCCGATGACTGGAGCCGGCCCGCCGGGTGACCATGCGATCCATCCTCCTCACGCTCATCCTGGCCGCGACAGCCGCGGCCGCCCCGTGCGGCAACTGCCACGGCGACCGCGTGGTCGGCCCCGGCCCTGTGCGGTTCGCGTGCCCGGTGTGCGAGGGTGCCGGGCAGCTGCCCGACCCGCCGCCCCCGGCCCCGCCGGTGGCCGCCGCCCCCGGCCCCCGGCCCGCCGTCTGCCGGATCGAGTGCGGTGCCGGGCCGTCGAAGGATTGCGGGTCCGGCACGCTGGTCGAAGCCCGCGACGGCCGGGCGAAGGTGCTCACCGCCTGGCACGTGGTCCGCGACGGCCGGAACGCGATCACGATCCGCTGGCCGGACGGCACAAGCGGCCCGGCCCGCGTGACCGCGTGGGATGCCGCCTGGGATCTGGCGGTGCTCTCGGCCGCCGCCCCCGCCGCCGCACCGGTGCCGATCGCAGCCCGGCCCCCGGCCGTCGGCGACCGGCTGACGCTCGCCGGCTACGGGCCGGTGCCTTTCGTCTACCGGGAGGCGAGCGGCGAGGTAACCCAGTTCCTCGGCCCGACGGGCCGGCACCCCATGCACATGCTCGAGGTCCGGGCCGCCGCCCGGCAGGGCGACTCCGGCGGCCCGATCTTCAACGCCCGCGGCGAGGTGGTCGCGGTGCTGTGGGGCTCGACCGGCGGGCTGACTGCCGGGAGCCACGTTGCCGAGATCCGGCGGATTCTGGGCCAGCCGGTGGCGGCCGCCGTCTGCAAGGACGGGAGGTGCGACCGATGACCGACTCTGACTTCGTGTGGGCCGAGCTGGCCCGCCACCCAATCCGCCGGGCGATGCTCGGCCGCGAGCGGTGCGACGAGATCGTCGCGACCGCCGCCGGCATGTCGCCCACGGCGGGCCGTCGGCCGCGTGGCAAGGCCGATCGCGAACTGCTGCAGCGGACATGGGAGGGCCGCGTCCGCGACGAGTACGCCCAGCGGGCCGGGTTCGCGTTCGTGACCATGCTGATCATGTGGGCCATCGGGGCCGTCGTGCAGGCGCTGGTGAAGAAGTGGTGGGAGGAGCACACGTGAGTACCGAGACAATCGAAATCGTCCTGAGGTCCGCCCGCGAGTTCGGCTTCCCGATCCTCGTGCTGGCCGTGCTGCTGTGGCTCCTCCGCGAGGCCGCTCACGCCATGCACCGGACGGTCGTGATCCCTGTGGTCGACGCTCACTCGACCTTCTTGAAGCAAACGACCGCCACGCTGGAGGGCCTCGGCCGCACCCAAGAGCAGCAGGCCGACACGCTCCGCGAGTTGGCCGCAGGCCAGCGCGAGATTCAGTCGGCCATCGGGCGGCTCGCGTGACGGGTCGGCCGCGGTGAGATTTTTTCCAGACGGCCTATAGGGCAAATCGGTGGTGCCTTCATAGGTTGCCGTTCGCGAGATCGACATCGACCACGCATCAACTCCAACCGAGGTAACCATGCCCAGCCCGAAGCTCCGCATCCTGACCGACGAGAGTGTCGCGGTCGAGAACGAGATCAACGCCCTCCGCTCGCTCGAGCCGAAGGATGACGCCGACCGCGAGAGCATCGAAGGCCGTCTGGCCGCCGCCCAGGAGCGGGCCGCCAAGATCGCCGCCGAGGCCAAGCGCGATGGTGAACTCGACGCCGCGATCGCGTCGATGCAGGCGATCCGCAGCGCGGACAAGTCCCGCGAGGACGTCGAGCGGCAGTTCCGCGCGGACGAGGAGGCCGAGGCCAAGCCCGACATCCGGTCCGGCGTCCGGTCGTTCCGTTCGCTGAAGGTCGCCGAGGCCGTCGGTCGCCATCTGTGCGGCCTGGCCGGCGTCAACAAGCGGGCCATGGGCGAGACCGTGGACGGATACGGCGACGACTTCGTCGTGACCGAGCTCTACTCCGCGATCGTCAACCGGCTGCAGTACCAGTCGGTGGCGATGCAGCTCGCCTCGATCTTCCGGCCCCGCGGCCAGAAGATCACCCTGCCCAAGAGCGGCGACGTGACGTTCGGCTTCGCGGCCGAGAACGTGGCGTTCACCGATCAGGACATCTCGACGACCGGTGCCGACCTGACCCTCTACGAGGGCGGTGCCTCGATCCCCGTGTCGCGGTCCCTCATCGAGGATTCGCCGGTCGACGTTGCGGGCCTGGTCGTGGACCGCTGCTCGCACGGTCTGGCCCGGTGGATGGACAACGTGGTCTTCGGCGGCAACACGGCCAACCCGGCGATCACCGGCCTCGCGGCCTCGGTGGTCTCGGGCAACACCGTGACGGTGGCGGCCAACGCCGCCACCACGGCTGCCAACCTCGCCGACGTCGTCGGCAAGGTGGACGAGGCCATCATGGGCACGGGCGCGTGGGTCTGCAGCAAGGCGGGCTACGTGGACCTGATGAAGATCTGGGCGGCCCAGCAGACCACGATGGTGGTCGGTGGCGGCCGCGTGGTGCCGACCATCTTCGGTGCCCCGGTCTACATCGTGAAGGGCCTGCCCGCCACGACGCTGGCCCTGTTCGGTGACTTCAGCATGTCGACCGCGGTCGGCCTGAAGGACAGCGGTCTGGAGATCAGCGTTGCCCGTGAGCTGCTCGTCCGCAGCCGGCAGTACCTGTACGTGGCCTCGACGCGGCTCGGCGTGAGCAATCACGGCCCCGAGTTCGTCGGTCGCCTCGCCAAGGCCGCGACCTGATCCATTTGACTGATTCCGGCGGGGGCCGGCACTTGCCAGCCCCCGCCGGCTCTGGTCGGTCCTCACGGAGGTCCACGTGGCCGAGCTGGTCCCCGTCCGTCTCACGTCCGAGTTCCGCGGCAATCCGGCCGGGTCCGTCATCCAGGCGACCCCCGGCCTCGCGGGCTTCCTGACGTCGACCGGCCGGGCCACGCCGGCCACCGACGTCCAGGCGGCCCGCAGTTCCGAGAGGTGCATCGAGCAGGCAGTGGTGAGGGGAGCCGGATCGTGATCGTCACACCGCCCGACAACATCGCCGTGATCGTCGCGCCGGTGGTCGAGCCGGTGTCGCTCTCCGACGCCAAGGCCCAGATCGGCCTCCTGCCCGAGCAGGACGAGCACAACTTCCTGATCGCCCAGAAGATCTCCGCGGCCCGCCGGCTGATCGAGCAGCGGCTGGGGATCACAATGGTGGCGACGAAGCTCCGCGGCGTGTGGCGGCAGTGCCCGCGGGTCGTGAGCCTCCCGGCCCCGCCGCTCCTGGTCGATGCCGACCACCCGATCACCGTGACCGTCGACGGCGAGACCGTGCCGGCCGGCGAGCTCGAGGTCGACGCCGACCTCTGCCCGGGCGAGATCACGTTCGTGATGCCGCGGCCGGGGAAGCTGATCGTCGAGTGGTGGGCCGGGAAGGCCCCGGGCTTCATCCTCTGCCCGATGCTCCAGTCCGCCATCCTCATGTACTGCGACCACGCCTTCCGCAACCGGGGCGTGCTGGCCGACGACCAGACGGTGATCCTGCCGGTCGGCTTCGACGATCTGCTCGCGGCGTCCTCCTGGTCTGGGAGGTACTGACGCATGATCGCCACCGGCCGCCTCACGCATCGGTTCGAGCTCCAGCGTCCCGTCCAGACCCGGAACGCGTCGGGCGAGAGCATCACGACCTGGACGAAGGTCCGGTCGTTCCTCGGCTCCTACGACCAGGAGACCTACAGCCAGGCCCAGCGGCGCGGCCAGATCGGCGGCAACCGCCAGGCGACCGTCATCTGCCGGGAGTTCGAGGGCGTCGACGCGTCGATGCAGCTCGTCTGCCACTCGCGCGGCGGCGATGTGATGAAGATCTCCAGCGTGGTCGAGCAGGACGGGGACCTCGTGTTCACCGTCGAGGAGGCCGTCGCATGATCTCGCTCAACTGGGAGGGGATGCAGGGCGAGATCAGGGCGCTCATGGCCCGGTTCCACGAACTGCCGCGGCACATCGCGAAGAAGCATCTTATGGCCGCCATGAAGCGGACCATGCGGGACGGCGTGCCGGTGCTGAAGAGCGTCACGCCGAAGGGTGGCACGCGGACCGTGCGGGCGGCCCTCAAGCGCGGTGCCGGTGGGCGGTTCGTCGAGGGCAGCGGCAAGAAGAGTCGCGTCCGCGGCGGTGCCCTGCGGCGTGCCGCCACGACCAGGGCGAAATACATCGGCCGGAACAAGGACGGCATCGTCTACGGCGTGGTCGGCTACAAGGCCGGCTTCGAGAGCCGGAAGGCGATCTGGCTGGAGTTCGGCACGAGCCGCGGCGTGAAGCCTCGGAACCTGATCGAGCAGTTCCGCGCCCGATACGGCGGCCCGGCCGCCTCTCGGCTGGCCGAGGAAATGTCTCGCGCCCTGGAGAAGGCCGCCAACGAGCTGGCCTCGGGCATGAACCCCACCCGCAGTTTCGGGAGCTGACCGTGGCTGGATCCCCTCACAACTGGCTGAAGGCCGCGATCGAGTCGGCCGCTGGCTGCACGGCCTGGCCCGTGGAGATGACCGGCGGCGGCGATCCGCCTTACGTCATCTACGCCCGCGAGCAGACCACTCGCGAGCTGTCGCTGGGCGACGAGCTGAGCGCGACGCCGGAGATCGACCAGAGCGAGCCGGTCGCCCGCTACACGGTTGTGGTCTACGCCGACAGCTACGTCCAGGTCTGGCAGATCGCCGGAGCCATCACGGCCGCCATCCACAAGTTCGCCGGCACGGCCCACGGCGAGACCATCGAACACTGCCTCGTGCTCGACGAGAGGGACGGCGATGCCGGCTACCTCGAGGGCCGGGAACAGCCCACGTACACGGTCGAGCTCGCAGTCGAAATCCGTTTTTCCGAGGAGTGATCTATGCCACTTTCCAACAAGCCCACGAACGGCCCGTCGCTGCCTGCGGGCGTGAAGAAGGTCAGCATCAAGGACGTCGACACAACGGCCACCGCCGCGAAGGAAGACGTCACCGATCTCGACAGCACGGAACGCGAGTACGCCGACCCGGTGCTGAAGGAAGGCGGCGGCTCCACCACCGCCACGAAGACTTGCAGCGCGAGCGGCAACCTCAAGGGATCGGAGTTCGATCCGGACCCGATCACCGTCACGACGGGCTGGGTCCTGGAGGACTGCGAGTTCACCTACGAAGAGGGCAAGTACGCGACCTGGAGCGCGAACTGGTCCTACTACCCCACCTGACACCTAGCCAACAGGGAGTTCTGCTATGTCGCTCGTCAGTTCTCAAGGCCAGTCCATCGGCGTGACCGGCGCCACGAAGATCACCATCAAGAAGTCGCGGGCGTCGAATCCGAACGACAACCGGCTCGACGCCTCGACGCTCGCGCTCGCCCACGGCGCGTTCCGGGTCTACGAAGCCGGCCTCCCGGACAACGGCCCGAACGGGTCCACCAACGACGGCATCACCACCACGATCGCCGTCGACTTCAAGGGCAACACGAAGCCGGTCGTCGGGTCCACCATCATCCGCAGCGGCGTCACCCTGAAGTGCATCGACTCCGAGCTGACCAACGACGCCGGGGCGCTCCAGATGGGCACGGCGAACTACACGAGCGACTACACGTGATCCAGGTCGGCGAGCCAATCCATGCCCACGAACAACCCTCCACCGTCCTCCCAGGGGTCGACCGTGTCCTTCGCGGGCGTCCCGATGGGGCGGCTGACGAGCTGGCGCATCGTGGCCGGAAACGCCCGATTCCAAGAGGTGACGAGCCTGGTGTCGCCGGTCGTCGGCATGGGCGGGGACGCTCGGGTCGTGGCCCAGTGGGACTGCACGAGCGTCGACCCGGGCGGCGTGGACATCCAGGTCCGCGACTGCCCGCCGTTCATCACAAACGAGATCGGCTCGCGCGGGACGGTGGTCGTGACGTTCGCGACGGGCTCGGTCTCGCTCGATGCGTTCCTTGAAACATTCGACGTGAGCGGCAACGTGGGGGAGTTCCTGCGGGGCACGGCACGGTTTCGATTCAGTGGAGCCTGATGTGGCAAACGAAGACGACGATCTGCTGATGTGGAAGCCCGAGGTGATCGAGGCCACGATCCCCGGCACGACGAAGACGGTCTACCTCCGATACCCGGTCTTCGAGGACTGGCACGCGGTGGCGACCGAGCACCAGGCCTACGTCGGCAAGCCGGCCCCGGCTTCCCTCGTCGCGAAGACGCTGGTGGCGTGCGTCGTGCGGAAGAACGGCGAGCCGATGTTCACGCGTGAGAACGTCGGGCCGGTGATGCAGGCCAACCCGAACCACGTGATGTGGCTCTACGGGCACATCCTCCAGACCGTGATGAAGAACGACAACGAGCAGATCAGCGAGGTGGAAAAAAACTCCGTAGCCGGGCAGGACTGACCGAGCGGTTCCTGTACCGGCTGGCGGCTCATCATCGGATCGTCAACGTCGAGCGGCTGAAGTCGCGGATCCCGATCTCCGCCCTGCGGAGGTGGATCGCGGCCTACCGCGTCGAGCCCTTCGGGGACGAGTGGGGCCGAACGGCCCTCCAGACGCTGCTGATCCTGAAGGCCCTTGGAGCACAAGTCGACCCGCAGTTCCGCGAGATGTTCCTGCCGAGCTACGACCCCGACCGGGAGATGACCGAGGACGAGATTCAGGCCGAGTTGATGAAGTGCTCGGGGGCGCGGTTCGTGCCCAAGAGCGAAGCAAAGGACACGCTGAGCTAGACCATGGCGACCATCGGCAAAGTATCCGCCGTCTTTACGGCCTCGACGTCGGGCCTCGTGTCCGGCACGCAGGCGGCCGGCTCGGCGTTCAAGTCGCTCCAGAGCGACCTCGCCGGGCTCCGCGGCGGCATGTCCACGCTCGTCACGATCAACGCCGCCCAGTTCTTCGGGCAGCTGGCAAGCTCGGCCACCCGGGCCGTCAGCAGCATGATCAGCATGGGGCAGGCCCAGGCGGAGGTCATCGACACGACCAGCAAGCTCGCGGCCCGGCTCGGGATGAATTACGGCGAGCTGGCCGGGATCGCCCTGGCCGGCGACCTGGCCGGCGTCGGCCTGGAGACGATCGGGGCCGCGGCCACGAAGGCCGACGTCGCGTTCGTCAAGGCATCGCAGGGCTCGACGACCGCCACGGCCGCCTTCGCGAATCTCGGCCTGACGGTGCAGCAGCTCTCCGGGATGAACGCCGCCGATCGGTTCACGGCGATCGCGTCGTCCATCGCGGCCCTGCCGACCGAGGCCGAGCGGGCCGCGGCCGCCGTCCAGATCTTCGGCCGGTCGGGTGCCCAGCTGCTCCCGCTGTTCGCCGGCGGGGCCGAGGGCATCGCCAAGGCCCGGGAGCAGGCCGAAAGGATGGGCCTGGCCTTGACCAACGCCCAGGGCCAGGACGTCGAGGCCATGAACGACGCGTTCACGGAGGCCGGAAAGGCGATCAACGGAATCGTCCAGCAGGTGACAGCGTTCCTGGCGCCGGCGATCCGCGGGATCACGGTGACGTTCACAAAGTTCATCACGGACATCGGCGGGGCGAACATCGGCCAGGCCATCGGCGACGGGGTCCTCCAGGGGGCGAGGTTCCTGGCCCAGATTGGCGACGCGCTGATCGCACAATTCGGGAGCGTCTTCAACTATTTCTCCCAGGTCGGCGGGCAGTGGAACTCCGTTTGGGGCTTCGCGAACCGTGTCGCCACGTTCTTCCTTGCCGTCGGCGACGGCCTCCAGGCTGCGTTTGGAATCTTGATCCAGGGCATCACCGGCCCGGTCCAAGGCTTGATGGAGGCGGCCAAGTTCATCGGCGACCGCCTGTTCCTCGACACGTCAGGCCTCGACTCGTCAATCGCGGCCATGGACGCGTTCAACGACGAGATCACCGCCGGCATCACGGACAATCTCAAGTCCGCGGCCGCCAACTTCTCGGCGACGTTTGCGAGCGAAGCCCCGAAGGTTGGGTCGGCCATCACGGGGCCGCTCACGACGTCGCTCACTGGATTCCTCGCCAACGCGGAGGAATCCGCCAAGAAGGTCGACGAGAAGAAGAAGACGCCGCTGGAGATCACGCAAACCGTCGAGTTCGCGGGCGTCAACGAGGCCATCAAGGGCATCGACTCCCGATCGAAGGAGGGCGTGGCGGAGATGTTCCGCCTGATGCGCGGCGCCGGCGAGGACGTCCAGCAGCAGCAGCTCGCGGAGCAGCGTCGCACAAATCAGCTTCTCGAATCCCAAGAGTCCGACTACCCCTTCGCCATCGACGGAGCGTGACATGGCCTGGGTGAGCTACCAACGCGTCCCGACGGGCATCGCCTGCAAGTACGGCGAGAGCATGCGCGTCCAGGAGAAGTGGCGGATCCGCGTCGACTCCCCGCAGACGAACCGGACCGACATCGTTGCCGGCGTGACGGCCACGATCGGCATCACGTGGGGCTCGGCTCACTCCGAGTTCCCGGCCCTGAAGGCGATGGAGTTCGACCTCGCGCCGGCGACGGACGACGCCATGCTGTGGATGCTGACCGTGTCCTTCTACGTGCCGCCGCCCGGGAAGGTCGTCCAGCAGAACGGCATCCCGGCGGACGTCTGGGAGCGGAACGGCGGGGCAACCACGGTCCCGGCCTTCACGGACGAGGCCGGCGACACGATCACCAACTCCGCGAAGGACCCACTGGAAGGCCTGGAGAAGGAACGCGAGGAGACGAGCTGGAGCCTCACGAAGTATTACGAAGACGAGCAATCACTCGACGCCGACATCGAAGCCGCGGCCGGCGCGGTCAATGACGCGGCCTGGGCGGGGGGAGACGCGAAGTGCTGGAAGTGCTACTTCAAGGGCGCGAAGAAGCAGAGCATCTCCAAGCTCGACGGCCAGGACGACGGCGGCCTGCTCGAGTTCATCGAGAGCCGCTGGGAGTTCCGCCTCGACCCGGGCACGTGGAAGGCCATGCCGTGGGACGTCGGCTTCATGGAGCTCGTCGGGTCGGAGCGGAAGGCGATCCTCGGGAACGACGGAAAGCCCGTGAAACAGCCGGTGGCGCTCAACTCCAACGGCACCAAGAAGTCCCCGGGGCAGGCCCCGAGCGTGATCAACAACGGTGCCGGCGTGGACCTCTACCCGTCGGCCGACTTCGGCAGCATCTTCGGCACTCCGGAGTTGCTGTGAGATGGCGAACGTCAAGTTCTCCGAGGGGGACGCTCGCCGGATCGCGGCCGCGACCCGCGCGTACGAGCGCGGGAATCGAGACATGGCCCCGGTGCGGTTTCGCGACCCGGGCGGGGACGGCGATCCGATCAGGATCGGGAAGACGACGTCGACCTGGACGAAAAACACCCTCGCCACGATCACGCTCTACGAATCCGGCACGCCACCAAACGAGACCGCCGGCAGCTCGACGCAAACGCTCGAAAACTGCGTGAACAAGTTCGGCGACATCCAGGCGAACAAGTGGGTGTCGGTGGCGCGGGCCGCGAACGGCTCGTGGTACTTGATCGCTGCGGAGTGCTAGATGGACCTCCTCGCTCTGATTGCCGCCGAGCCGACGCTGCTGCCGCTCTGGGCGGTGCTGGTGTTCGCGGCTGGGATGTACCCGGTGGGGATGTTCTTTGGGTGCTCGACGTGCTGCGATCCATGCGTATGCAGCAGCGGCGAAAGCCTGCCCGAAACCATCACCGTTACGCTAAACGGTTTTACCGACTACAGCAAACGGCAGATTTGCACGCTGTCCTTCTCCGCGTGCTACGGCAGCGGCGGGTCTGGCACGGTTGACTCGCCGGGGCAGTCTGCGCCGGAAAGCGACCCCGTGGACGATCGCGGGCCGATCACCGCCGTGTCGCTGGCTGACGGCGGCAGCGGATACGCGAAACTCGGGCGAGTCGCGCCGACCGTGACTGTGTCCAGCGTCAGCGGAAGCGGCACGGGAGCCACGTTCGATGTGACGCTCGCGCAGCAGCAGGACTCGTGCGG
>Ga0315900_10006611_pt1 | contig 15478 bp, 21 predicted proteins | sample LakEriMetagenome_FD_203521 | JGI IMG/M metagenome (GOLD analysis project Ga0315900, IMG submission 203521) | Freshwater fungal communities from buoy surface, Lake Erie, Ohio, United States - Buoy 12 MA114 | ecosystem: Environmental > Aquatic > Freshwater > Lake > Lake biofilm | place: USA: Lake...
AGTGCCATCTTCAAGAGTAATGATTTTGTCTTTGACGAATTTGGCAAGACCATGAACACCTTCGAGGATGTGCACATCGTTAAAATTACCAGTGATGATATTCGAAACATATTCATTTGTAAGATCGAAAGGAACTAAGTTTATTTTTGTATTATTAGTTGTGTTATTGTTAGTAGTTGTGGGTTTTTCTATTGCCTTAGTACCCATTCTTTCAAGTCTATCTTGAAGATCTTTTATTTGTTCTTTGTAATTTAATTCTTGTTTTTCAAGTTGTTCTCTTATAATATTTGATTTAATCAACTCTTCTTTTAATAATTTGTTTTCGTTATCTTCATCTTTCTTTATTTTTTTACAAGATTGTAAGTGAGTAGTAAAACGCTGTTTACTTGTAAGTATTTTGTCACATGCATCGCATTTAAAACTTTTTTTAACGCTGTTTAAAGTCCCTTGTATTTTTAAACAATATTTAGCGGTTGATTTATGGTTATTTAAAGATGAATTACTAACGAAAGTTTTTTTGCAAAATTCACACTCCATTTATTATTATAAATAATATGTTTAAATAATTTAACAAAAAATCTATAAATTTTGTTAAATAACGTTAAATTTTGTTAAATATTTAACAAAATTTGTTAAACGCAATTTTTTCAGGTTCAACACAATATAAAAAAAATGAAAAAAAGATGCGAACAAAAAAAATTTTCAACAATTTTTGTGTGTGTGTGGATTTTTTTTGGAATGAACTTTTTTTGAAAACACTTTTTGAAAAAGTCATTGCCGTCGCGCGCGCGACATCGCCGATGACTTTTTGTTTTTTTCAAAATCTTTTTCAAAATAAAAATAAAAAATAATTTAGAAAAGTTTTAAAAATCATTTGGTTTTTCAAAAAGTCATTGGCGGCGGTGCGCGCACACTTTTTAAAACTACTTAGTTTTAAAAATCATTCATAGCACATCGATTTCCATCCTACATCATCATCAATACCATCTATATAATCATCGACCAAGCGATAAAATAAGATATTAATTAATTTTATATCTTCGGCCTTAACTTGAAATAAAAGTGTTTCTTCTTTCTTATTGAAATCGCTACTATCTTCAGTGCGATGCGCCTCAAGACAAATAAATATCTTATCATTTCCGTAATAGCATTTGATATCTGAACTAAATTTTTCAACTGTGTTCTTGATTTTTGTAAAATCTTTACTTTCTATAAAAAAGCCATACCCGATAACGTTATACATTTTTATTTCAATAACTTAAATTTTTAAACTATTTATAAGTTTAAAAATTGATTTCTACCAAAATTCCATCATGATCCGATAACCATTTATCTTCCACCTTTTCATTTCCGATCACCCTGAAATCCTTTATTCTCAAATCATCCGAAACCCATACCTTATCATATTCATAACTATAATTCAGCTTTTCATTAAATCTATTTGCATGATAAGTATCTATTCCCGAATCATACATTTCATTCTTCTCCCCCTTTTCTAAATTACTATCTCCAATCCAAATCCAACTTAAATCTTTATTATGCTCTTTAATCATTTCCATTTGCTTTTGTCTCTTATCTTTATATTTCTTTTCCTTAAGACTTTCCAAATGCGCCGTACTGACTCTTATATTTAACCCAATATCAATCCAACTACAAGTTCTACCTTGAAGCGAGTCAAGCTTATAAAATCCTTTGTCAATAATTTCTATTTTAGAAAGTATCACTTCTCCGAACGTTCTGACACCGGAGTTATTTTTGTAGGGGCTTTCAAAAGGTGAAGTGTACTTGGTACATAATAATTCTTTTATAATCACCCAGGAAAAATAAGATACTTCTTGTAAACAGATGATGTCGGCGTCATATTCCAAGAGTTTTTTACAAATCTGACGTGTACGCCATTCTAAATTGTCGATGTTAAAAAATATGTTCCAGCTTATTATTTGCATACTTAAAAATAAAGTATTAAAACATATTTTTTTCAAATTTTTTTTATAATAAATGGAAGCCTACGATTATGATATCTACTTTAATATAGTTAAGAATATTATCCCTGAAATATTGCGAGATGCGCACAAAAAAGGTATACAATTTTTAGTTAAAGGTGGTAAAGCTGTTCAGGCATATACAAGAGGTGCGTACATTGAATCACCAGATTGGGATTGTGTCGTCAATGATCAAAAATTACACGAATACGTGAAAAAAGAATTGAAAAGATATTTACCAAAAGAATGGATATTTGAACAATCAGCACGTTTTAAAGGAATGACACTTATCCAGATAGGATTGAATGAGCAATTATTATATTTAGATATTTTATTAGACGAGTCTTATAACTTGAATAAAATTAAAGTTTTTGAAGGAATACCTTATTTAGCATGTGCAAAATTAAAAGAAGATTTGAGAATAACCTTGATAGATCGAAAAGCGCGTCTTGCAGATGCACAGGAAGATATTTTTAGAGACGAAGAAACTTTTTTAAAAGAAAAAAAAAAGAAAGATGAAGATTCTGAAAACTCTGTAAAAGAGTCCGTAGATAATATAAAAGAAACCCTAAAAAAATACAAAATCAAACAAGATGATTTAGAATATATATTCGCCGAGATAGATGATATTAAAGATATTATAAAGCAAACTGGTTTTACCTTTGATGATATTAAAGTAATTAACAAGGGCTTTATGGATTTCAATTTACTAAAAAAGAAAACTGATCTTACGGAAATTCGTTACAAACTATTGAGTAACATCAAAAGTACTGAGTGTTAATTTTTTAAACTATTTATAAGTTTAAAAAATAATATATTTACGAATTACTTTAGTAAGCTATCGAAGCTCACTGGATTATACTCTATTGACTTTAGTATCTTGTTCGTGCTCCGATTATATACTACATAATAAGATCCATCGGGGCTTAAACGATATGCCGGTGAATCGTACCGTTCGTCATTCTTGTACGACTCAACTGTCCGAATCGCCTCCTCCTCCGTCTTGCAAAGCTTACTCATATTTGATTTATGCACGAGATCGAATGCGGCATCTGCATCAACTCCAAATGCTGTATATGCCCCATAAACAACATAAAGAATATCACTAAGAGCATCAATTGTTTCGACGATATCCTTCTTTGAAATCGCATCCTTTAGCTCATCCACCTCCTCGTTTATAAGAGAAAGACGGTAGTTAACAAGCTTCGGGTCGGCGTCAAAGAGATTATGTTGAGGGGTAGTGTTCGTATTCACTCCAAAGGCACCATTGAATTCATTCGCTACTTTTTGAAAGTTTGTTAAGCTTGACATTTTTATTTTTTTATAATCTTATTATAAAAAATCAATTTTAAAATTTTTACAAAAATTCAAATCTGTACCCAACCTTTTTTATAAATTCAACTATCTCAGTATCACGTACACGATATCCTCCGAATACACATTGCATTATAATATCTTCAACTGTAATACGCTTACGTCCTTCATTTACTGTGTATTCCCAGACAGATAAAATTTCCGCCGATATATATTCTAGAACAGCAGAAATATATACTGTTCTGTATAAGTCATGGGTAACATTATTAATTTCTGAGAAAGGGAAAAAAAGTCCAGTTCGCTCATACTTTTCTTTATCGGAAATATCTCGCGTACTTATTTTTTCCAGATATCTTCTTGTTTGGCCTTTGGAATGCTTTAACATTTCCGGACTTTTATCTTTCATAATATCAATAATTACCTTGTCCATATTATCCGGATAATTTTTATTTTTTATAAACTTATTGAATACAGTGTTCAAAATGTCATTCAATACTATAGCAGCATCAGATGATATTTGGGAATCTGCACACATTTTTTTTGTTATTATTTTAATACCTGGAATAAAATTAATTCCGTCTTTAAATAGATTCATTTTGAATTTCTTTTTGTTTTTAATTCTCTCTTTAAATACCCGTATCTCATTTTTATCATCTGATTCTTGTTCAACCATTTTAAGTTCCTTTTCCCCCACGAATTGACGAATAAGATCCATTGTTCTATCGTCAACATGCGGAGTTCTGTCAAATATTAATTCATCAACATCAAATCGTCTTAATGATTTTTTTTTCGCATCTTTCTTTCTTTGAACTTCTATTTTCTTCTCGAACTCATTTTTCTTTGGGGACGCACTGAAGACGCTCCTCTTGGATGCACTTCTTATGGTATAGCTTGTTGTTGGTGAACTACTCTTTCTTGATCTCCTCCTATAGCTTCTCTTGGATGCACTTCTTCTTGATCTCCTCCTATAGCTTCTCTTGGATGCACTTCTTCTTGATCTGCTTCGCTTCGATGCACTTCTTCTTGATCTCCTTGTATAACTTCTCTTTGACGCACTTCTTCTTGATCTCTTTGTATAGCTTCGCTTGGATCTACTTCTTCTTGCATAGCTTCTGGTCGCGCTCTTTCTTGATCTCTTTGTATAGCTTCGCTTGGATCTACTTCTTCTTGTATAGCTTCTGGTCGCACTCTTTCTTGATTTTCTTGTATAGCTTCGCTTGGATGCACTTCTCTTTTTTCTTGATTTTGTCATTTTTATTTAAAGAGATTTTTTTTATTAAAAATTGATTTTAAGTTTCTTTTCCTAAATAAAATTCAGCATGAGACCATTTTTATTTATCGCTTTTTTTATTAGTTGCGCGCTATCGATTGAAGACAAATATGATTTTATTCCTTTAAGTATCGATGAAGGGTATTTTATATCATACAAGACTGGGGAAAGAACTGATGTAAAGGTGTCTGATGTCGTAGAAGAATTTAACAAAAAATTTTTAAAATAAAATTTATAATAAATTTTTTAACCTATTTAGGTTATAAAATTACTTTCTAGCTCTTGACTTTCTTGATCTTGTAGTTCTTGATTTTCTTGATCTTGTAGCTCTTGACTTTCTTGATCTTGTAGCTCTTGATTTTCTTGATCTTGTAGCTCTTGATTTTCTTGATCTTGTAGTTCTTGATTTTCTTGATCTTGTAGCTCTTGATTTTCTTGATCTTGTAGCTCTTGATTTTCTTGATCTTGTAGCTCTTGATTTTCTTGATCTTGTAGCTCTTGATTTTCTTGATCTTGTAGCTCTTGATTTTCTTGATCTTGTAGCTCTTGACTTTCTTGATTTAACAGATCTTGACTTTCTTGATTTTCTTGATTTAACAGATCTTGATTTTCTTGATCTTGTCTTTCTTGATCTAACAGATTTTGATTTTCTAGCTCTTGTCTTTCTTGATCTAACAGATTTTGATTTTCTAGCTCTTGCCTTTCTTGACTTGACAGATTTTGATTTTCTTGTAGGTGCGGGAGCAGCCGCAACTCCAAAAGGATTAGCACCGCATTTTTTATCTTTGAAAAAAAGATCTACACAATTTGATACATCTTGAAATGCTCTCATATTACCACCCTTATCTGGATGCCCCCCTCTTACTGACCATTTTCTAAAATCGGAAATATTTGAAATACCTCTGGATCTCAAAACATCTTTGCAACTATAACAACTCATTTTTTTATTTAAAGAAATAAATAAAAAAAATTATTTTAAAAATAAAAATGGTAAAGAAGTTATTAGTTTTAAGTGGCGGTGGTAGTTACGGCGCTTTTGAAATGGGTGTCGTAAGTCGATTGATAATGAACAAAAAAGGTGGATGGGATGTTATCACTGGCGTCTCAGCTGGTTCCATTAATGCCTGTTACCTATCAACAATCGAAAAAGATAAAGAGCTTGATAGCGTATATGAATTCAAAACTCTTTGGACAAATATAAAAGATAATAATATATACAAAAGTGATTATTTTTTCAATGGTTTAAGTCTTTATGAAACAAAACCTCTTGAAGACGAATTAGCCTCTGTATTCAAAGACAAAGTCTCAGTAAGACCGGTCATCATAAGCGCAACATCGCTTACTAACTCAGAAGCTCGCCATTTCACAAACGCTGATATAACAAAATATGGTTTTAAAGATCTAATAATGTGCTCCACGGCCATTCCACTTTTATTCCCACCTTATCCATTTTTGGATGATATGTTTTGTGATGGTGGTCTTACTTCAAATATTCTTTTATATGAAGGAATTAATTATTGCATTGAGAATTTCCCCGACGAAGATATCGAAGTAGATGTTGTAATATGTGGAAAACAAATTGGTAAACAGGTTGTTAATAAAGATAATATCAACTTCAAACTCCTTCTTCAAAAGCTCGTCGGAATAATAACACAACAGGTAGAGTACTCGCAAATAATGGATTTATATTCAAACGAAAATTCATTATTTATTTATGGTCTCAACAATATCAATACTTCAAAAAATATAAAAATAACTGTATATGAACAAAAAACAGAGTGTTCTATAAGTTTACTTGATTTTGAAAGCTGTGATGTGTTGTGGAATCAGGGATTTGAAATGACGAATGTTGAGGTTCGCGAAATCAATCCGTGTTAGAAGTTAGATTATATCCCAAAATGTGGAGCGCTGAATACAAATCTTTTTTGGAAATAATTTTCTTCTTATTTTGGGAGTTGACAATTATACAAGCATCAACTATGTCCTCAAGCTTGTCAAGTGCTACTTTATTTAAAATATCATAAGAATCCTGAGATAAACTTTTTACACCTGCAATTTTAGAAAGTCTTACTAAACTTGGCTTGTTAATAAAGTTTTTATCTTCCATTTTTATTTTTTATTTTTATTTTTAAATGAATAATAATAAATGATAACAGCAAGTATTTATTTGTTAATAGTTCTAAGTTTTGCGTTGCTTATATCAGCAATTTATTTTTATAAACCTATTTCCGCGACGCCATCATCAGGACCAATACTCAATTGGGTATGCAAGTCTACGGTTGATAAAGCTGTCGCCGCAGCGACAGACCCTCTTAAAAAAGAGATAGACCCTCTTAAAAAAGAGATAGATCGGTTAAATACCCAAAATAAGTGGGCCCTTGATAATGACGCATATATTGATGCCCTGAATCCATTAGATTGTGTAGAATATGCGATCGCCCAAAAAAACCCATTTGCACTTGATGTATGGAGACTTGCTGCACAATGTTGGCGTATTGTAACTGACAACATCAACTCCCCCGACTATCAAAGTAAAGTATCCAAGATGACAAGTGTTTTTAATAATATTTTTCTTTATTTAAGTAATTTTCATCCAGATAATGTTGAAGATATGAGAGACTCTTTAAAGGCTGCGATGTTTGCTTCATTAGCTTGGAAATATATTAATAATAAAATGATAAAAAAATAATTAATCGTCTTCCTCTTCATCCTCAACCAAGGTATTTATATTCTCATCAATATCAAAAATAAATTCATTATTCTCGTAAAAGGAGTTGTAAGGATTCTTCAAATTATTCTTGAAAATATTTGCAAGTTCAATATCCATACCAATTACTTTTACCCTGTTCGCATATATCGCCAAGAAATTCGCATCGCGAAGAATATTTACCAGGTATTGTTCCATAAACGACTGTAATATCCCAATTACATCCTTATTTATTTTCATATTTTTAAAAAGCGCCTTGACTGTTCGTCGAAAACTTGAAAGAGATATTTGCAATTTCTGATCATTCTGTTGAAATTTTTTTATATTTGTGAGAGTATTGTCATTCGATTTTGTTTCGATTACTGGATGAATAAAAGGTATGATCCCTGAACCTAGTAATGTTATATTCAATTTGTTAAATAGCTCGCTAAATTCCACATCGTTTCGAACCCCAAGATCAATATCTTTGATTGTTATACATACATGCTTATTTATTTTCGCATAATTCGAAGAAATGTCAAGTATTTCTGCTGTAATATATTCCAAAACAGCAGCCAAATAAACACAACAAGCCTTTGAAATTATAAAACCACATTTGCCATAACTTTTGAAAACTTTATCAACTATGAAATGGGGGAAAATATTTTCGCTTGCCTTCTCACCCTCGCTCAAACATTTATCAAGTAAGTCGCCGGATAGTACCAATTTCAAAGAGTTGACAATTTCTTTTTTTGAAATTATTTTTTTATTACTGACAATCATTAGTTCGGTGGTTGTAGTATAAATTTTTTTACATAAGATAAGTAGTATACTATTAAGCTGTTTTTTGCCATTTACCGTAATCTTTGTATCATCGGATAACTGCTTCAGAACTTTAAAAATATATTTTTCAAAAAAATGACTTACTCTCTTCTTTTTATCCATTGTTGTAATTATAATTTTGTTTTTTAAATTATAATTTTATCCGAAAGTGTTTTCGGTTGCTACATATAGGTACAAAAACCCATCTTCATCTTTGTATTCTTCATAGATTTCCGACATATTCTTTGTACCTGATATAAGTACATTATTACAAAATATAAAAATAGCCATACTGCTATTTACTTTAATATTTTTACGAATTGTGTAGATAAGATGCCCGCAACTAACATCGTTTGGAACTAGAAACTTCTTTTTGAGATTGTGCTTGCTGAGTTCGTCGTTGTAAGTTACAATTACAGGTACATGGTTTATATATCTACAGATAATACGCTGACATTCAGTTTTTCTCTTGTCAAGAGAATTAGTTTTTTTATAATCATTGTTATTATCTACTGAAGTGAAAGATAACATTTATTTAAAAGAGAAAAAAATATTTATTTTTTCTAAACCAATTTATTCAATGAACTTTTTATTCTTTCAGCATTTTTTAAATCTATAATTCTCTGATTTTCTATTTCTTTCAGACCCTCAATAATCTGTTGGGGTGGTACGTATTTACCATCTTTCATATAAGGACTTACAAATGGTTCAAATCTTGCTTTTACTGCGGCTTTTTCTGCTGCGATACGTGTTATACTCTTAACATCTCCATATGTTTGTGGAGATTTTTTTCCTACTGATGAACCAGGCATTGTTGAATATGCCGGAACGTTTCCTCCAAGAACATATCCTGGTTTTTTTCCCATAAATTTTTTTAGACTATAATCTGTTGGTTCTACGGGTGGTAGATAAGATGCTTCTTTAGTCGATGGTTTCCCACCTGTTGACAAAAAAAATAGTTTCCATATTATGAATAGAGCAATTCCTACAGCTGCAATTATTCCAAGTACTGCCCAAGGACCAAGCCCTGGGGAGGTTTCACAAGCATTCCCATAATATCCATCTTTACAATCTACACATTTTCCATTTGTGCACGTGCCTCTTCCAGAACATTCCTGATTTTTTCCATCATCGCCCATTCCCCAAGGACAAACTGCTTGATCACATTTATCACCTTCCCATCCGGTTTTACAATTTCCACCGCCTCCTTGTAAACTACCAGCTTTTTGACCTTTACAAGTTTCGCTTGAAAAATTGCTATTGTTACAGGTACAAGTACCTTTGTCTTGATCACATTTTCCATTTCCATTACAAGTGGTTGCAGCATCACACCTAGTCTTGCAACCTTTACTAAAATCATAATAACCTTTTGCTGTATCGCAAATATTGCAATTACCACCTTTTCCATCATTCAAAACACCTTCATCGCAAACACAAGGTAGTCCGTTGGTCGCATCACATTTTCCGTATGCACCGCAAGTTGTAGATGTGCAATTCTTATCGCATGTACCAACTGGGTACCAATCTTGTTTACATTTTTCACAATGTAGACCATCAAAATTTGGTTTACAATTACACTTTCCGCTCTTTGTATCGCATATTCCACCATTTTTCTCACACAATGAACAATCAATCTCGCAAGCAGTACCAAAATATCCTGCATTGCATGTACAAGTTCCATTTGCTTCATTATAAGTTCCTTTACCGTTACAATGATCTGGTACTTTTTGCGAGCAATCTTCGCCGGTATATGTTGCACTGCAACTGCATTTTCCATCTGTGTTACAAGTTCCATTACCGGAGCAGTTATTTGGGCATTTTGTCTGGGGAACATTATTTTGAACAACAAAAAGAGTTACTGTTGTAACCGGGATAGCTAAAATTAAAAAAATCATTAAGAAATTAACATATTTAAATTTTATTACATTCATATTCTTAACAAAAAGGTATTCCGCAACAATTGTTACAAGAATTGTTACTACTATAGCAATTATTTGCCCTGTTTCCATTTTTTATTTATAGAAAAATAAAAAATTAATTTAAAATACATTTTCTAAGTTTATAGAAATTTTTATTTAAGTTACCGTTTAGATTCCTAAACCGAATAGTTAATTTACCACGAGGATTACTACCTGAAAGTTCTTTTAAACAAATACAAAATTTTGATTCTAACGCAGCCTTGCTGGTTCTATGATAAAATCTTACCTCGTCATCGTCATATAATTGGTTGATAAGATCATCTAAATTATCAACTCTGCTTTTCCAATACGCGATGTTATCAAATTTTTCTTCTTCTTTTCCAAAAACAGCACCTGTATCAATGGTTTTACGTTGTTTCCCTTTATTTTTTCTTGGCATTTTTATTTAAAGATTTATTATTATAAAATAAAATTATGGAACTCGATAATGGTGCTGAATTTTTTGCATATAAAGATTATTCAATCATCCCTAATGTAAAAGGGAGAATAGCGGATGGTAAACATGAAATGAAAAATGTGAGATTTATAAACTATTCCGAACCTGAAAAAATTGTTACCGTCCGAATAGAAGATCCAGAAGTTCCGAATTTTTGGTGTGATATCCCGATATGTTTGAACCAACTTGAGAATTATATTGATACACAAATAAGAACTCATTCAAAGAGACCGCGGTCAAATGCAGTAAGTATAGAATCGAATACCGTCGAATTTTGCGATCATGGTATAGCTTGGTTTTAAAAATAATTTATTTTATTATTAATAAAATAAATGTGTTGGAATGCTGAAACTTCATTGACGAGTTTTATTCTAGGTAGTATTATAAATACGATAGTAATGTTTTATTTTAAAGATAACAAGGACGTGCTAACAATATGTGTTATATGGCAGTTCATTCTTCTTATACAAGCGAGTGAATATTTAATATGGATAGATCAGGATTGTAAAGATACAAACAAGATAGGAACCAAGGCCGCGATGGTCTTAACAATTATGCAGCCAATTTTTGTTTATATTGTACTTATGAACACAACGAAGCAAGCACAATATTTAAAGATTATCTCATCCATCATAATTTTAATTTATATTTGTTACATGTTTGTAAAAATAAATGAAACGTCCGAGTATACATGCACACAGCCCTCGCAAAATTGCGCACATTTAAATTTTAAGTGGTGGCGAGATTTTGAACTTGGCGGACCACTTTATCTGATATCATTATTTTCAATTTTGATATTGCTTGCAACATGGAATAAGTTAAATATATTTGTAATTATTTATATAGCATTATCACTTTTATTTTCAAGTATCTTTTATTCGTGCGGAACGCCAAGTATGTGGTGCTTTTTTGCGGTACCGTTTCCGATATTTTTAGGACTTGTAGCGCATTATTTAATTTAAATTAATAGAATGATTTTCTTTGAAACCGGAAATCGACATGGACATCTTTTTATCATCTAGCTTTATTTCAAAATTTGCGAAACTGCATATTTTTCCTATAGGCGAGTTAACGGTATTTTGCTGAACAAAGTGAGTTATATCATCTACATAATTAGGCATGACACGTAATAAAATTATCGGAGTCATAAAAACACTTACCAAGTCTTGAACAAAGATTAATAGTGTATAAGGAAAGAAAACTAAAAATTCGTCGCGTATTCTATAACTATCGCATTTATTTACCCAATGAGTAGGCATATAATGTGTATATTTGTAAATTTTTTCCATAATTTCCGAAGGATTATAAATTGTGTTTTCAGGGGATTTTATAAAACTTCGTGCACATGCTGAAATCGCCCCGAAAATACCTGTGTAAAATATCAAAGATCTGTCAAAAAGTCGAACATATAGAAGAATACTTTCGTCTAATATCGATAAAATCAAAAACAAGCCTATAAAAGCGCCGGATATAAGAGAAATAAATTTGCAGATAACATCAAGTTCTGGTGAAGGGAATTGTTTTATATATTCATAAGAGTATTTAATAGATTTGTTCATTCGTTTTTCAAAGAAATGTTGAAGTTCATTATAGTCTCTAAATTGCGATCTGGCTAGTAATGAATATCTTCTAGAACCTATATTTTTATTTGAATAGAAATCATCGATGTTAGAAGCAAAGAAGTGTGTAAGAAGGTAGACCAATATAAAGAATGAAAATAATAAATTTAAGATTCCATAGAATATAAATTTTCTTTTTAGGGAAGTTGCATTTATATTTTCAAGATCAGAGAGAATAATGTGTCGTAGGTTGAATTCGAGTTGTTTTGTGTAAAATATGGGTATAATATCAAGTACATTCTTATGAATAAGGGCTATAAAATAGTTTTCTGTGCGCAAGATTTTGTTTGTAATGTCTTCGATACTTAATTTTATTTTTTTATGTTTAGAAATTCGGTCGATGACAGTAGACCATTCCATTGTTTGAAGCTCTTTTGAAGATATTTTCAATTCTTTTTTGTAAAAATTGTGGATATAGCACAGATGTTTATAATTTTTAAAGAAGATGCACATTTTACAGATAGTAAAAACTGAAGCAATGAACAATGTAAAAATAAAAAATATATTCGGGTAATGAGGGTTGATATATATATAAAGCTCGCCGCAATCCTTGATTTCATTATTCGTACCACATTGAAGAATTTTTCCCCAATCAAGAAGGACAAACACAAATACTAAAAATCCAGTACCGAATATGAGGGAAAGAATATCTGTTATACCGGAGAGTACAATACTCATAAATCCGCCTTTATGAAAGTAATCATATACATCAGAATAAAAAATATCAGAATTAAAGTAATTGACAGTTTTAATTGTTCTTCCAAAAATATTATCGAAAATGGATTTTTCTTTTTTGACAGGTTGTTCAATGATACCTCCGAGTTCAAAAAAGAAATCATCTGTAGGGGCATAATGATTTATTAAAGGTTCTTCTTCTTCCATAGTTATTAATAATACATTATTAGTTTTTAAATTTAAAACAATACCGGGTTTTAAATTTAAAAATGTTTACTGATTGACTGGTTATAAGCATACTGATTGTATAAATTTTTATCCTGTTTTTCCCATAATTGACGCTGCATAACATCAAAAGAACTTCTATTTTGTAAATATTTGCAAGTACAACCGGATGAGCAACTGTAATCATCTTCGGTTTTTAAAGTATCATAACTATTTTGATAGTTAAATGTATTAGATTTCTTGTTGCTAAACATCTTTATTATAAAAAAAATAATTTTAATTTTTTTAATCGCTATCAAAAGAATCAACTTCCTGATCAATCGATATTTCACTTTCAATTTGTTCCTTTGATTTAATATATACATCAATTTTGCCCAACCCGCCGATGTTTGATGATAACATCAATGGCTTACCGATATATATTTTTATATTTGTACTTAATCCTGAAATTTTTGTGATCCTACATAATTGCTCAGAATAGAATTCTTGCGCATAAGTATCTTTAGTATCATCATCATCCTCTTCATAATCTCCAAGACTAACGGCTCTTTTTAAAATACTTCCCGCATCGCACGCAAATTTGATGCTATGATTCTTGGCCGATACATTAATGATATTTGAAATACTATTCAACTCCTTTGTCATCTTTGAATAGTCAGAAGATACAACTGTTATCGGTTTGCCATAACCTGTTGGTACATCAATTACTAAATTTTGTATATTCTGAATTTTAACAGTCGATGTAGTTGTTCGATTATTCTCTTTTGGAATTACCCTTATATTTAGTTCTGTTGGCGATGCATCGTCAATAAATAATTCAATTGAATCCTTCTTTTTGATCGATTTTAGCATTTTATGTAAATGATTCAAGTTGATACCAAGATACATTTTATCACTTTCAAATTTATATAACGCAAAATTTTCAGCGTTTAGGATAAGGTTAATTAATGTTTTTCTATGTTGATCCATCATACACAATGAGATTCCATCTTCATCAACTTCAAAACAGCCTGTTTTAATATTATTTGCAAGAATCTCGATCATTATCTTAATATGATACGCTTCCGGGGTTTTAGCCTTGAATATAATTGTCATGCTTATATTTAATATTAAAAATAAAAACTTTAAATTAAAATTATTAATAAATTTTAATTTAACAGTACATAGCATCTGATCTTTCTTGTTTTAGAGTCTTTTTTATAAAATTATCTGTATTTATAAGCTCATCTATGTTATTTTCCCAATCTATGCGATATCTAAAAAGGAAATTCACAATAGCGCACATCGGGATTTTTTTATTTTTTACATATTCATAAAATTTCCCAAAGTCATCACTTTTTAATAAATCGATAAATACCTTTCTTATATTCTCTTTATCCGGGTAATTAATTTCTATTATTAAGTCAATTCTACCCATTCTTAGTAAAGCGTGATCGAGTTTTTCAGGATGATTAGTGGTCATAAAAATAATAACCCCATGTTTATACAGAACACCGTCTAGTATATTAATCAAATTACTGAAAGTTAATAAAGGGTTTTCATTCGATACACTCCTTTTCTCAAATAAACTATCAATATCCTCCAGAAGTAAAACTGTATTTTCAGGCAAATCTTTGAGACAGTTCATTAAAGATGCATTATCAAAATTCTTTGAGATCGATAACATTGATAAACTATAATTATATTTAGAACAAATCGCTTTGATTAAACTCGTTTTTCCGGTACCCGGAGAACCTGTAAGTAAATAAGTTCTTTTATAAGGTATACCAAACTTATTATATTCTTCTTCTGATTTTTTGAAATCCTCTAAATCCTTAATAATTTTGCTCTTGATTTCATCTTCGATATAAATAGAATCTAATTTCCTGGATGGAATTTTATTATAGAGAAGCCAGTCTCCATATTCGTTTGTTATAAATATATCTGTAGTTTCAGTTGTTAAAGCTAAATTATCTTTATCATTCATGGCAGCTTTCAAAAAATTTTTTACTATTTCTTCGTCATCTGCTGCTAGTGTTAATTTTTTATAATAATCAATAAAATGCTCAAGCGGTTTTGGGGTACCTTCTTGCGCATAAATAATTTCTATATCATGTTCTTCAAACTTAAATTTATAATTCCCAAAACCTATCATAACATCTACCACATCGCTTTTTATTCTATTCACAAAACAATTTAGATTTTGCTCATGTGATAAATGAATCTTATTCTTGTAAATATATCTAAGTACGGAGTCAGTTATGTTTCCGTTTTTAATGTGAAAGAAGAACATTGTTATTTATTAAAAGAGATCAAGATTTTAAATTAGTTTAAAATGAAAAAATAAATATTAAATTATGTTAAAACCAGAAAATATAATCATATCTTATCCACCTGATATGCTATTTACGACAACGGAAAATAAAATTAAATGGATTGATAACCTAATTAAAGAATGGACAAAAGAAAAACAAAGACTAGAAAAGACTAT
>Ga0315900_10006614_pt1 | contig 15469 bp, 22 predicted proteins | sample LakEriMetagenome_FD_203521 | JGI IMG/M metagenome (GOLD analysis project Ga0315900, IMG submission 203521) | Freshwater fungal communities from buoy surface, Lake Erie, Ohio, United States - Buoy 12 MA114 | ecosystem: Environmental > Aquatic > Freshwater > Lake > Lake biofilm | place: USA: Lake...
GTGTCCTATCGCTCTCAAAAAAACCACCCCCCTTACTTAAATTGCATTGTTTGCACAACGCTTGAAGGTTATCCATCGAATCATCTCCTCCTAAGCGTCTAGGTATTATGTGATCGACATGAGTAGCCTCTAGTCCACATCTTTGACAAGTATGCTGATCTCTGGTCAGTACTCTCTGCCGTATCCTACGCCATAGCGCAGTACTACCATCGTCTCTAAGTGCTGACTTCTTAATGATAGTTATACCTTTGAAAGAACTCCCATGCTTTACATGGTGAGCCGTATCTGTTATCGATGTACTTCAATCCCCATTGAATCTGTTGCTCTGGGCTTGCATCCTTTAAATACTCAGATCGTCCTTGAGGAATACCGTAATGACTACCATTGACTGCATCTGGATTCCATGCTGATTCTTTACCGTATAACTTACTTAAACATATCATTTGGTCTTTATCATCTACCAAGATAGCTGCATATTCTTTAATCGAAACATATTGTTTTCCATCAACAGGTGCAACAGCGTAAGCCGGTGTAAACAGAGATATCCCAATAGCAAGTAGCACCGAGCGACCTACCCGCCTCAGCGGGTCGCTCTGAGCCCCTGATGGGCTCTGCTCACAAAGCGTACCGGACGTGTCAAATCCATTTGTATAAGTGCAGGTCACATCGGCGTTTCGTTTTAGCCCCATTGAGTTGCCATCGCTTTCGCTATGCCTGGGAAGGTTTTTGATCGCTCTAATGCGTTATTGGCAAACTTCCTATTCTTGTAGTTTTCTTTGCCTAATCTCAATCCGCCTCCATTGATAAACGGTTGGTATTCGGTCAATACTTGAGTCGGCACCAGCTTAGGCAGATTTTTGAGCCAGAGGTAAGTCCTTTTCGAATAAGGATCTCCATACTCATAAGGTTGAATAACTTGGGTCTTTTCAGGTAAGCCTATAACCTTCATTGGCATCGGATTTTCAACTGCGACATATTGAACCGGAGCGTTATAGATAGCCATAAAGAATGCTTTAGCCTCCATCGCTTTCTCAAAGCGATTTGGATCAATCTGACCGCTTTTAGGATACATCCTTACAGCTCCACCATTTGTCATATAAGTGCAAGGTGGAAAACCGATAATCATGTCCCAATCGTCAGTCAAGTGTGCTAATACGTCATCCTGGATATGCCATTCTGGGTTATCTCCAGATGTTGGCAAGATATCGCATGAATAAGCCTCATGACCAAGTGCTCTGAACTCTCTAGTTACAGCTTGGCTTTCCTCACACGCTAAAAGGACTCTCATTGATGTCCCCAACCTGTCCCTTTGAAGGATATGCCAAAAGTGCCGTAAACCCGACGCATTGACTCATTGCAACAGATTGGATCTGCCTCCTCATGTATTGACTTTTCTAACTCCATGCTTATTTGGCATTTGACGCATTTGTACTCATAGATCGGCACGTTGGACACTCCATTCCTTTGAATAAGTATGTTCCATCTTGGTCGCATCTGACAATCTCGTGGCTAGGTGCTTTACTGGCAATTATTGGCATTATGTCCTTGACTTTGCCAAATAACAGGTATTCGCCTGCATCCTCGCCTTGCCCATTGCAGCGCATAATGACTATTGGCAGTTTGCCGTTGGCATTTGATGCAGCTTGTTTGATCCAGGCTAAAGGTTGAAAGTCTGCCCTAGCCTTGACCTCGATTGAGATACTTGGGATGTTTAGAATGTCCTCACCTTGACGACCAGCGCCAGCAGTATCGGCATACTCCCACCATTGTTTTAGGTAATCGGCTATGACCTTTTGAGTCCGATATCCTCGATGTTTGCGATGATTAGCCATTGACTGAATGACATCTCTTGCATGTCCAAGTGGCGTTGACTGGAGCATCAGCATTTTCAACCTTAGCCAAATGAGCCAAGATAATTTCCTCATTGCATAACTGACATCTCAAAGTCAAATGCATTAGGTTCATCCAAGTACCATTAACGTTTACTTCAACAAATCCCATTATGCTCTCGCCTTCTGCTTTTCCCACTTGCCTGAACTGGCAAGGGTGTACCAACGGGTTGGGCAGTTTTGAGCCGGTGCTATGTTCCCACCTGGGCAAAAGAATCCGCCCCAAGCGCGTCCGTTCTTTTCGCCCTCTTTCCACTTCATTTCACCATGCTCGCACTCCTCATGGTTTTGAACTCCCAAGATGTTCTCAACATTCGCAATAGCCTCAGCTGCGCTAATCGCCTCTGGTTGCTTTGGGTCGCCGTAGATTGGTTCATTAGTCCAAGGATCAGCAGCTAATGCTTCCTCCTTTGTAGCAAAACTTGGCACTTCTTTAGCCTTGGCAATGTCCTTGGCGGATAGGCGTTCGACCTTGCTCATTTCCTCTCTAGAAGGTCTCTTACCTTTAGCTGCGTAACCTCCATTTGCAAGCGCCCGACCGATCGCGCTAGTCTCGCAATTTTCCAGCGCTGAAGTTGAATTAACACCGCGGTCACTAACCTTCTCCTCCGCGTATCCGGTGGAAAACGCCACGCTATCTGCGAAAGTTCGATATAAGTACGCTTTAACAATAAATCGATCATTCTGAAATGACTCCAGTTCTGTGCTTATGCGAAAGTCTGGAAAGTCCTTGATGAACTTCTCTAGACGGGATTCGACTGTCTCGTAATCTGCCAAATTAAACACTTGGTAACTCCTCTTGTTTCATTAAATACTCGGTTTGTTCCGGTAATGACCAAACAGTACCGTCTGCCCATGTCTGAACCTCGATGGCGCAGGCATTGCAGTAATGACGGCGTGTGCCTTGGCTTCGTGGATGGTTGCTGATAACTGTGTAACTGGCACCCTTTTGCCCTAGCGGAGAATTAGTGCCATATCTGACTTTGCAATAATCGCACCAAACACCAGGAGCAGCCTTAATAACTGTCAAGGTCACTCCAATCAGTTGATGCAATTTGTCCAGCGAGCGCAATGTATGCTGCGCCGTCCTTGTAACTGTCTGCGTGGAGGCTTGTCTCTTGTAAGCGTGAGATTTTGACAAGTGCCATGCAGATTGCGACTTCGTGAGGCTCGATGTTACGTTCAAGGTAGGCTGACCAGAGTTTGGCAATTCGAAGGTGATTGAGAGCTGCCAAGCCGTAATCTTTACCGCGGTCTGCGATGAGGTCTTTTGCTTCGTCAAGGATGTCATTAGCGCGCATTAACACTCACGCGCTGACTGTTCTTGCCAACTACCAAGCCCTCGCGCTTGCCTTCCTCAAAGCCTTTGCCCCAACCAACGATAAACCATAAAACGTTAGCAGCTAGTAATAACAAGATTACTGGTACTTGTAGATCCATTTCATTTCTCCCGATTCCGTAGCCTGGGTTGGCTACTGGATTACGGTCTCACACTCCTGGGACAATTACACGTTTATTTTGATAACGAAACGGTAACGATTTAGCCCCAGCGTTTGCCTTGATAAATGAATGATCCATCTTTAGGATCGATTGGGATTAGTTCAGGCGTGAAGCGCTTACCATGCAAAGTACCGACAACAAAACCCATCTGCCAGTTTGCATATCCCTTTGTATAACCCATACCAGGGCTCGATAGGTCTACAAGGTTGCCAACCTCAACCCCCCAGACGATGCGCCCATAGCGCCCTCCAGAGGCTTCTGAGTGTGCTGATAATCCAAGTCTGTGAGTGTGTCCTGATACGACTGATTTACCCATACGCATAGCGCCATTTAGGGCAGTTTGACCAGGCTTGTTTGATAGTGGAAAAGCATCGCCGTGGCAAGTATGCCAACCTGGTGCGAAGTCAAAGCCGTTTGGATGGTATTTAATACCTGCCTTGTCGTATCCCATAAACTTGTCATATCGCAGCTCTGGCAGGTTCATAAATGCCGGTAATCTGCGAGACAAAGACTTGTAAACACGCGCTCCATGATTGGAGCCAACGACGTCAGTAACGCCAAGATATTCGAGAATCTCTAAGGTTAGTTTGCGATCCTCATCGATGTTGCCTTCGACTTCTTGCCAAGGTTGAGCAAAGCCTCCAAGTTGTGGGAGGTCGATTTCATCGCCGATACAAATGGTTTGGTGAGGCTTGTAAGCCCGTAAAAACTTGCCTAGATTCTTGACTGCTGCTTCATGAAAGAATGGTGCCTGAATATCTGAGATCCAAGCGATCCGCTTTACTGTCATTAGTCCTCGTCGTCGTCCTCGTAATCCCCAAACTTCTCGGGATCGATTGGGTCTGGCAGAATCCATCCAGGATACGATTGAACGTCAGTAATCATAAACAACGCTAAACCCTCGTCAAAACCAGCCTTGCGTAAAGATTTGTAATACTCGTGAAGCCCGATGCAATAAGCATCGAGTTTTGAGTAGCCTTGATCCTCTAGCGCCTTAGTTGGTTTTCTTGCCATGTGGATAAGTGTCCCTTACTTTTGTAGCAATTCCATAATCTGCTCTTGGCGTGTCTCTATTCTTGCCAATCTGTCTGCGAGAGATGATCCACCATTCGGCGTAAGAGTCCACAACCAACCGCGAACCAAATAACGCAAACCGCCAATAACAATAGCAAGCGTCGAGGCAATAGCGAGAACGAGTCCCGCCCAATCATTCGCCGTCACCGCAGCCCATAGCCTTCATCCTTAGGATTCAACCAGCGCAGAATCGGTGGAATGGTTGCTAACGCACCAGCGTAAGCGATGTTTTTAGGGTCAGTTTCCCCTGCAGCGACAAGTGCAAGAGCAGCTGTTAGAAACGCTCTGCCCCAACTTGCTAACATCTTTTTCAGGTCTTGTGTCATTAGTTCCTCCTAGTAACGGGATGTTAAAAAACTTCGAATCCGTGTCGCCAGCCTTTGTAAAACTGACATGGATGTGTTTCGTGTGTGGATTAACTCCCGTGTACTTGCGCCAACGCCAGAGGCTTCGAGCGCTTGCAATCTTGTGATTAAAGATGACATAAGCAATGCGTTTATCTGACTTGGCTGCAATTCGTATTTGGTCCGCAACGTAAGCAGCTGTAGAGGCTTGTTTGTCGAAATCAGCATCGAGATCGAGAGCGCGGACAAACCCTGAATCAGGGTCAGGGTTATGATCGCTCTTTCGGCTTGAGTGCTTGGCATCCCCGATCGTCCCGTCAGAGTCACGCTTTCTGTCAGGATAAGCATCGTCTGCCTGCTCTCTTAACTGAACAACTGATTTAGATAATCTTGGTTTCACAGTCCAAGCGCAACCTTTAGATCATCAATCGAAAGTCCAACGCTTGCCAATTTTTCGGTAATTGTAGGTTCAGTTGGAATGACTGTTCCATTATGAGCATCAACTATAGGCTTAGCCAATTTTTCATTGTCTGTATTAAAACTAATTGTTCCGTCAAGATTGTCTTTAATTGACTCAACAACAATTCCAATAGCAGCTAATTCTTGCTTTAACTCTGCTCCGTTGAGATTTTCAGGTTTGGTGAAAATAGCCATAATTATGCTCCTAAGTAAATTGCAGCGAAACGTGTATAAACTTGATCTGCTAAAACATTCAGGCTACCACCTGAGTTTTGATTAACTTCAACAGTAACATAATCGCCAACGCTTAAATCTGCAATGTAGAAATGTTGCACTCTTTGAGCAAAACCACTAAGTGCTGGCATTAGCATACTTCCTAAAACTGTCGTGCCATTTTTTCTAAAAGCGACGTTTCGAGTTCCACTTGAGTTTGATGCAAAAGTAATGGAAGTCTGCAAAATGTATTTACCGGCTTTACCTGATGGAATTGTGATTCGAGCGTTATTTGTTGAATTGTCGTGAAATCCGTTTGTATCGAAATCCTCAGCATTAAAAGTAATATCTGTGTCTGTGTCATTCGAAATGCTTTGAGCAGTAGTTACTTTATAAACAGCGCAACCAACCAAAGTTGAACCTGCTGCAGGAGTTTCCCATGTTGGAACTCCACCAGTAACAGTAAGCACCTGACCAGTCGTGCCAATACCCCTTCGAGTGTAAGTACCTGATCCTGTTCCATAAATTAAATCACCATTAGTCGTAATGGTTGTTGCCATGTCATTGGTGATAGTTACTGCGCCAGATGTTCCACCGCCTGTAATACCTGTTCCGGCAGTTACTGCAGTTATGTCTCCAACATCGTTTGTAATCCAAGTAAAATCAAGATCCGTATTTGATGCCTTACTTAGGATTTGACCTGATGTTCCGCCTTTAAGATCGACAAAGGACGTATCGACACCGCCCAAAGCGGTACGAATAGCAGCTGCGCCGTCCTTTACGAGGTCGGTATCGTCTGGGGTTTCCCATCCGAAGTTAGTTGTGGTTGCCATATTTCTCCTTTATCAGGCTACTATTGTAGCGTCAATCCATTCTAGGGTTGGGCTTAATGTGTTCCATGTCTCGGCTGCTGAGACTCCATTCCAACGAGTAGATTGGATGCTGTAAGCAGTTGGAGATACGGTCAAGGTCAAGTACAAAGCGTTATATCCAGCGCTGAAAGTCCAGCCTTCGACAAAGCCCTGGAATTGACCGTTAGTGATATTTGAAGGTAAGTCAGTAATATTAACTGGCATACCCATAAAAACATTTAGCAAAGCATCGCGATCGGTGTCGTCGATCTCTGGGCTACTGATTGGGAAAGTAATTGACTTAAATTGAGCTTCTGGAAAGGCTCGTAAAGCCAGATAAAACTCAGCCTGATCTAAAGCGTCAGAACCGTTTTCTAAAGAAGTATTGATTTGATAAGCCTGTTGCCCATAAATGCCGATAGATTCAGCATCTGATGCGGTTTGAGTAGCGTTTGCCTTATAACTAATTGTGACGTTATTGCGGACATCTCCTGAACGTTTTTGAGTTCGAATACCGCGGGCTAGAGCATGATTGCCAGTTAAATCGACGTAACCGTTTGAAGCGAGATAATCTCTACGTCTGGAACTATCAGCATAACCAATGCGACCTTCTGCATCTTCATAAAGGTATCCAAGCCCTGAAGTAGCCAACGCTGCAACTAGACTATAAATGTCAATAATGTCAGCCGATCGAGCTGCTAGTTCATAATCGCCTGGTCGGTCGATTGTTCCTATGCCTGAGTTTTCGGCATCAGCCCACGTTGTCGTAGGCGTGTATCCTGCCCAAGTAGTCGCTGCTGGTACTTCATTCCAAGTATTAAACAAAGCATCGCTTAATACTTCATAGATTTGATCGCCGTCAAAATCCTTGCTTAAAACGCCCTCTGTAAGGGTTTTAGGCAGTTTTGACAATGCACCTAAGGCAACTACCTTCATACGCTCTGAAATAGCCGTAGAGGAGGCTTGGGTGACCTCTAAATCGATGTCTGTGACATACCCACCAAATAGATTTATAAAGGTTCCGGTTGAGTCTTTGACCTTGATGATGATCTGGTCATTGATGTCGATGACAATAGGTGATAGATCTAGATTGATGATCTCAACTGAGCAATAGCCAGCATAAGCCTGAGAATAGATATCTTGGCGACCAGAGGTAATTGTGAGATTACTTAAAGTTAGATTGGTGTAATCCCCACCGCCATTGATGGTTACTTGCCATTCAGGAGTGTATTGGCTCATGCGATCTGGAACGCTCCAACTCCACCGCCACCACCGCGAGCCGTCGAGTCATTAATAATTTCAACGATCTGACGGGCTACGCCTTCCTTGTCAAAGGCTCCTGTTACGTTGATGTTGTAAGTATCGCCCGAGGTGCGAGCCTCAGCCTGTCTAAATGACCCAGCGCTAAATGATCCAATCGCTACTGATGCAGCTGCAGCACTAGTCGCAGCCGAGGATACGGAACTTGTTGAACTTGTTGATCCACCAGTAGAACCTGTAGTGCCTGTTGGCGCTGAAATAGTAGGCGCAGTAAATGTTGGAGTAGTTATTTTTGTTGTCGTAATTGATGGTTCAGTAAATGTTGGCTTAGAAACTGTTGGAATATTAGGCAGAATTGGAATTGCATTATAAGCCCTAATTAAAGCGTTGATTCCATCAATGGCACCAGATACTAAACTGCGAATCACATTAATAACGCCACCAACCACATTGACGACTCCAGCTGCAATTTTGGCGACAAAGGAGATTGCTCCGCCTAATGTAACCGTAAATACTGGAACCAAATAATCTACGATAAAATTACCTAATGCTTGAAAAGATTCTTTATTATCATCAATGGCTCTTTTAATTGGATCAAAGAGTTTTGCAAACCTTTCAAACCCCGGTACGACCTTTTCAATAATAATCTTGATAAGGGCTTCAATGATTGGCAGTAACTTAGTACCGATTGTTTCAACGCCTTCATCAAAAGCAACCTTTAGTCGATCCATGCGTCCTTGGAAAGTCTGAGCATTTGCAGCAGCAGCTCCGCCAAAGAGATCGCTAAGGCGAGTCTGTACCTGAGTAAATGACATCGCTTTTAATTCAGCAGATGATAAGCCAATGCCTAACTTGCCAAGAGCTGCTGTGTTACCGTCATAAGCCTTACCTAGAGCATTGGCAACGCCTTCGAGTGGCTTGCCTGTCTGGGTTGAAATATCAAGAGCAAGAGCAAGTAAATCCTGAGCCTTTGAAACGTCACCAGTTGATAAAGCCAAACGAGCAAGCGCTGGACGTAACTTATCGTCTGCCACGCCTGTAGCCCGAGCCATCTTGTCAATGGAATCCTCAGTAGCTGCAATTTGTGCCTTGGTAGCACCAGTTGCCTTTTCTAATGATTCAGCAAGTCTTAACTGTGATTGTTCATCAGCGATTGCAGCCTTAACACCATCAACGCCAATCTTGATTGCATAGGCAGCAGCTGCGGTTGCAGCAGCAGCAAAAGCGGCACCTGCGACCTTGCCAAACTTTTCTAACTTGCCAGCCGATTCCTCGACGTCGCCATTAGCAGCTTTTAATTTCTTATTGAGATCATCGACATCAGCAAGGATCGAAAGTTTAAGGGTTCTATTGCCTGCCATTAATCCCACTCCTTCAAAATGTTGCTAAATGCTTCCTCCCACTTACGAACTAGATCCGGCTGGATCTGTCGCAGGGTTGGGTAAATAAAGTAACCTGAGTTACCTCTGCCCTTGTTTGGCGTACGCTTTGGAAACTGCTTAAAGCGATTAGATCCAAACTCCATACCATAAAGTAAATCTAAAGTTGAACCGCCACCGCTAAACTTCTGACGGGCAAATCCATAACTGAACTCACCGATTTTAGATGTCTTGCTTACCTTAACTCCGTCAGCAATACGGCGAGCAGCAGTACCTGAAACCGTGCGAGTCGCTGCTGCGATCTTAATCTGTCCAGCAGCATACTCAGCAAGATTAGAACTTTCCTTTTTAGCAGCTTCGATGGCTTGATCGTCCATCGCCTTGAAAGCCCTGGTAATACCGCGTAGATCTGATTTGTCATAAGCGATCTTGACTTCATCTGCCATCCGATCGCTCCTTCAAAATATCTATCGCCGTTAATATGTCGTCTGCATCCTCCCAGTATTGCATCGGTATCCCCGTCTCTATTGCTAGATTGACGAGGATCCGCCTTATGCTTCCTGGTTGGTGGCTTTTGGGCTATCGTCTCCGACTGTTACATCAGCAACGGTCTCTGACCAAACATCGTAAGACTTAACAGGCTTTCCAGCGTTCTCTCGCTTATAAGCGTTATAAGCCAGAAACATAAGATCCCAAATGCCAATCTTGTCATTAGCCTGAGAAATCGTGTTGCCAGTTGCCTTCTCCCACTTCGCCCACTCCGGCGGTTGTGCCACATAAGTAGCAGAGTCGCCAGCGTTATATGTAATTGTGATTGGTAGTTTCATCTATGCTCCCGTTGTTAGATATTAACTGAATGTGTCTGCTGGTGTTCCAACGACTGTCAGAGCCCAAGTATCAGTTTGAGCGCCTGGAGCGCCTCCACCGATTGTTGGAAATACTGGCAAAACGTTGCAAGTAAATACTGCGCCTGTTACGGCCGTTAGTGATACCGCAAGAGTTGTGTTTGGGTTTGCATCAGCTGCGCCCCACATTGCTTCGAATAGTGATGATGTTGCACCCCAGTCAGCAAGTAACTCGATGTTAAGAGTCCATTGATCGTCTGTGTGCTTGTAAGCCTTGCCATCAAGTGTCTGATAGACATCGATTGTTGGGCTGTTCACGAGAGTCACGCTAGTTGTCTGAGCATCGTAGTTTACTGTTGCGATGGTTAGAACGAGGTCGCGACCCGTAATGACTGTTGTTGGCATTATTGGTTCTCCTTATGCTGTCTGCGTATACCAGGTGGATACGCGTATGTCCGCGACTAGCAAGTTACTAGCGCCTACTTGTGTGACTGTTGGTCGGTCTACTACCTGGAGATCGTATCCAGCCGGTATAACCGCCACAACGCTTGTGATTAGTTGTTCTATGTTATCAAGTGATGCAGGGTTGCTGTTATAAGCAACGCAGCAGGTAATTGTGTAATTCAACTTGCATCGAAAGGTGCTCTTGCCGATTGTCTCAAACTCCATGTATGGAGAATCCGGAACGACGACAACCGCAGGAGCCGGGATCTGCTCTGGGACGTAACTAAATACGTTTGCAGATACTCCAGATAGTGCGGTGGCAAGAGGAGTGCGAACTGATGAGAGGATTGTGCTTGGCATTATTGCGCCATCGTCTCAACATCGATGTACGGTCCGAGTAAACCTACGACACGATTAAACAAGCTGCGTCCCATACGGTAAGGAGACGGAGCAAAATCTACGCCCTCAATTTGTCCGCCTGGAGCAGTACGAGATTGGAAAACTTCAACTGAAACTACGATGATCGCGGATTCGACCGCAGCAACGCCGACATATGTAGCAGCGCCTGAGAGAGTTGCGGATCCGCTAGGGATGACATTGCGCTCGGTGACATCGGCGTTAGTGATGTTTGCTGTAAATGTGTATGCATCTGGATCATCATTAACTGTAACTGTGCCGTTGAATGGAGATCCGCATCCTGCGATGACAACTGATTGTCCTTCGGTGAACTCATGGATTCCTACTGTCGTGAAGGTTGCGACATTATCTGTCAGCGAAACCTTGGCAACTGGTGATGAAAAAGTAGTAAGCAAAGGCAAGATAACTGCCTCAGATGTATCGATAATATCGTTTAAATATGCATCTGAATAAAGAGCAGACGAAACACCAAGCACACTTCTCAACTCTGATGCTGTGATAATACTTGGCATTTCATCCTCTCTAAACTGCTGGGGGAGCGATCGGGAGCAACCGCCCCCCCATGATTAATTGTGCTAGTGGTTATGCAACCATCCAGCGATATGCGCCTGCGCCCAACTTAGTTGCGACTGCGCCGTAGCCGTAGTATCCAACCTGTACCTGACCTGTTGAGATTAGGTTTGTCTGGAGTTGTAGACGGCTTGACTCGTACCATGTGTACGCATCTGGGTTAACGATGATCATTGTGTTATCGCCAACGCCTGAACCTGTTGTTAGGTTACGGTCAACGCGTAGGTTAAGACCTAGTACGTTTCCACGAACGCCAGTAGCAGTTAGATCTCCGCCTGCGTTCTGTGGGTTGATTGTCTGTGTGAAAATTGGACGGTTTGAACCATCGACAAGTCCCATCAATGCGCCCCATTGTTCTGGAGATACGATGATGTTCTGTGCAAATCCAAGTGTTCCCTTGTAGATAGAAACAGCTGCATCTGATACGAAGTCTGCAACGTTAGCTGCTGAAACTGTGCGGTTTCCGCCGTCTGTTCCACCTGCGATAAGTGCTGCAACTACTGCTGCATCTGTTGCCTTTGCGTAAGCAAACTCCATCTGACGTACCAACTCAGCAAAGAACGCTGGTGATGAACGATCTAGAAGTTCTAGAGAGAATGTCTGCTGTCCGATGTACTTGGATACTGAAACAGAAACGAATTCTGAATTCTGGTCTGTCTCTGATGGTGTTCCACCTTCTGATGCTGCTGCAACAGTTGGAGCAACTGTGATCTTTGGGATTTCGAATGTCATACCAGCATCTGGCAGAGCACCGCGTGAGATTGAGTCAATCGCTGGACGATCTGCATTTGAGATTCCGTTGATAACTTCTGTTAGTTGACGAGTTGGTACTAGACCAGCGTTGTCTGTTGTGTCCGCTGCTGCTGCAACGTACAACTTTGAGTCCTCGTTACCCATTGATGCGCGAACTGAGTGCTCCAAGTATGAAGCCTTGTCTACGATTGGGTTGCGAACCTTTTGTGAGTTGAGTGGATATGAAGTCGCCTTGACTTCTGCCTTAGCAGCTTCAACCGCTTCGGTTGATACTGCCTCTGAAACGGTTTCTGACACTAGGTCATCTCCTTCGGTCTTAGGTTCCTCGATTTGAGGTTCCGGGGTTGATTCGGTTGCAGCAGTACCAGGTGTTTCAGTAGCTGCTACCTTTTCCACTTCGGCTCCTGGGATTGCTCCATCAGTTACGAGTGAAACTTCGATTAACTTCGATGATGAGATAGCCATAACGCCATCCTTGTTATCCCATGCATCTACTTCTACACCAACGCTGAAATCGCTACGCAATCCAGTCGCTGCCTCCTCCAAAGCATCATTACCTGCGGTTGTTTTGGCAATCTTGAATGATGCTGTAATACCTGTATCGTCCTGAGACCACTCAACGAGTTTGCCTAGCGGACGAGTTTGGTTATGTTCTAAAACTAGTTTTGTGTTCTTACCAAACTGGATTGAGTTAGGTAGAAACTTAGTGCGACCCGCTGAGGTGTTACCTTCTGCGTCCCATTGCACAATTCGACCTGCGATGATGCGTGATTCTGCATCTGACGCAGTAATTGATACCGGCATTGTTATTTTCATGTGTCGATTAGATCCTCTTCTTCGCGAATCTCTTGAACGCTCATTGCGCCAATTCGATTCAGGATTTCGTAAACCTGAGCGCGCTCCAAAGGATTACCGCGCAGGTATTCGTCTAGCGAGTAACGGATTTCATTGCCTTGACCGACAAAATCCGGCATTGATAAACGCTGCTCAATAGCCACGAGCAAATTGCGTCCACCAAAATCAATAAGTGAGCGACGTTCAGCAGTCGCGTTTGAGTATGTCATCGATGTTGTTTCAGCGCTTGCAAAATATGCAGGCAAACCGATTGCACGACATAACTCTAGCGCTACATATTGACGCGCCTCGTTTAGTTGCAGTTTGTTTGGATCAATTCCCATTGCCTGCAATTCAACATCAGCATTTAGAAATGCGGTTGATCGTGTACTGCGGGCAACGCGCCAGGCTTCAAGCAATTTGCCAATACGCTCGCTAGTAAGATTTGTTCCATTTGACTTTAGAACCATCATTGGTACTGGTTCTTTAGCAAAAGCCTCTGATGCGTTTTCTAAGGCGATTGCAGCTCTAATTGTACGACCGGCGCGAGATAGAAAACCTTCATCCAAACCATTAAACACGACGAGAGATCCAACGCCCATTGTTGGCACGTCGTATCCGTCAACTCTAAATCCAACGATCTCAGTTTGGTTTGTGTTGAGAGTTTCAGTTACGCGCTCTGGTGCAACGCGTGTCCATTCTTGGATTCGTCCATCTGCATACATCGATAGTACTTGTCCATAAGCCACGCCGTGAAATAACAAATCCTCAGCGATAAAAGCATAAATAGTAGAACCGGGAACGCGCGAATCAGGTTGGTTAATTACTCGATTGGGTTCGACGTGTGCGCCGGTACTTTTAATGTATTGCTCTAGTGGCAAAGTGGCGAGGCTGCAAAGGATATTGCGCGCTCTTGCGATTGTTGGGATTGCCATCGCTTGCGCACGAGTTGCAGATCCCAAACCGCCAAACATATTGCCGACGGTTGAAACGTTAAATGGGACGGGAGTTGCAGCTGCGTCAACCGTGATTGTAGTTGGTTGAGGCGCTTTCGCGAATAGGTCTCTGATAGCCATTAGCACAAAATTATAGCATAATCAACCCAACACGATATCCACTTCTGTGTCTGGTCGTGTCGCAAAGTGAGACACCATCGCCATTCCGACAGTTGCGCAGATTGTCGCAGCTGATGCCTTACGTCCTAAATACCAACCGCCATCTTTAAACGGCAGTTTGACCGCGGATAAGACTTGCTTGTTCAACTCGACTTGATTGCCATGAACTAAACGCTGGGAGGTAATAGCCGACAACATTTCATCGCAGGCTTGCCCATAAAGCGCGCCATCGATTGGAGTCGTTGGTATTCCCGCTGGTATCAACCGAGAAGCAACCGCGCCAGCGGTTTGACGAGAATAGGCAACAGTTTCGACTGAGTACTTACGCGCCCATACTGCGATGCTGTTAGCCAGGTCTTTATCGTCAATATTAACTGGATTCGTGTATGTCTCCAGTAATACAACGCAGAACTTGTCCCCATCAAGTCTCTGCGCTGCCACTAACGCGGCTGCTTTTCGATCTGGTGATAGATCAATCGCCATCCAAGTTGGTTGCTCCCGATCCAAAGCGAGCGTACCCTCATGCGCGCACTCTGTCCAACTTGACGGATTGATGGCTGGGTTGATCTGGCTCACCCATTGGCAAAGCATCTCCGTACGGATAATAGACTCATCATCCGACATTGCGCTTTTAAGATTATCAATATGAATCGTATATCCAAGGCTTGGGTTTGCCTGTTGCCAGGCTTTTGGATCATCCAAAGCGCAACCAGGTTCAGCGCTCCATTCAAACCAACCGATTGGATCATCAGAACCAGCAGCTGCTGCTAAACCGCGTTCTCTCATGCGATTAAGAATTACTGAGTGTTGATCTCCCGCGTTCGAATACATAATCGCCATGGGATTTTTGGAACTCATCTGGGTAAAGCGAAGTGATGCCCAAACTTCGTCGTCTTTATATTCGCGCACCTCATCGAGATGAATTACGTCCGGCGCTGCAATTCCGCGAGATGCCGAGTTATTGGCTCGGACTAGATAACGGGTGCCGTCATTGAGTTTGATCTCTTGACTTCCCTTGGTTTCATACTTTTTAACAAACCGAGTCACAAGTTGTTCATTGGCTTGGATAACGTCATCGATTTTCCAAAAGATTTCAGATGAGGTTGTAAGTTTGTGAGCCGTATGGATCTGCAAACGCTCGCCCCAAAGGTACATCCCTGCCAAGATTCGAAGCATCATGAAGGTACTTTTGCCATTCTGCCTGCTAAGAATCACCCCTATTTCGTTGTGGTACCAGCGCCCATCAGGTTTAACTCGGTGCATCTCCATCGCTAAAAACTTCTGCCAAGGTAGCAGCTTAAAGGTCTCCCCAGTCGCTGGATCCTTCAAAGTCTCCACAAAGTCGATCATTTCCTGTCCGCGGGACGGTAAATCGACCGGTTTTGACCTAATCCTGGGTTCTGTCGCCCCTAGGTAAGCCGTAGGAGCCTGTTCTAAGCCGTTTTGAGGGTTTTGAGTCATATCTAGTCGTTAGTCTCCTGATAGTGGCTTATTGAGCCGTTTCTGGGGGCAAAAGATCCAA
>Ga0315900_10006617_pt1 | contig 15467 bp, 7 predicted proteins | sample LakEriMetagenome_FD_203521 | JGI IMG/M metagenome (GOLD analysis project Ga0315900, IMG submission 203521) | Freshwater fungal communities from buoy surface, Lake Erie, Ohio, United States - Buoy 12 MA114 | ecosystem: Environmental > Aquatic > Freshwater > Lake > Lake biofilm | place: USA: Lake...
CCTCGTCGCGAAGGCCTTCAAACAGCAGTGACGCCACCTCCCCCAGGGCCGCGTTGACCTCATCGACCGTCTCGTGCAGGGTGGGCATCAACTCCCGAATCGCCACCAACCCCTGCTCGTCGTGTCGCGCCATGGCGGTGTCGATCGAGGCGACGAGCTTGGAAAGGTCCTGAAGTCGCGTAAACGGCATGGTCGTGGTTCCTCGCTACTGCGGTGCTGCGCCGGAGGAGACACCGGCTGAAGCAGTGGTGTGGGATCGATGTCGGGCGAACGACACGAGCACGCTGCGACCGATCCCGGCGAAGCTCGTTCCCAGATCGCCGCTGAACGCCGCATCGCCACCGCCGACATCCTTGAGCAGCTGATTGGCGGCCCGCTTGCCTTCGGGGACGGCGTCGAGTTCCTCGAGCATGCAACAGAGGGCGACCTCGGTCGCCTCGTTCCGGTGCGCGGCCAGGTCGGCCTTCAGATGACTCCAGTATGCGGTCGTGTCAGGCTGCCCCGCCTCAACCGCCCGACGCCCTTCGGCGCTGGCCCGCCAGGTCCGGAATCCAGGCGTTTGCCGCAGCAGTTCCCCAAACCGGTCCTTCCACATCGCCAGCGGCAACGACTCCTCGGCGCTCAATTTCTGCAGGCACTCGTGCAAGGCCCGCGGTGCTGCAGGCACCTGCATCCGATAGCGGCGCACGACGTCGGCAAACTGCGTGATGGTGCCGATGCCGGCGCTCTCGGCTTGGGGAACCCGGGACTGCACCACTTCCTCGAAGGCCTGTGGTTCGGGGAGCACGATGAGTCCCGACCGTTCCTGGCCGGCATCCTGGACGTCGGCCAGCCGCCGATAGGAATCCCAGGGATCCAATACTCGCGACGAAGCGAGCCTGAGCGGCAGATCGAGCCGCATGCTGGACGCCAACGGACCGCCCGGCCCGAGCGTCAGCGTGGTCTCCATGAACGGCTCCCCGGTCGCGTGCGCGCGCGCCCAGCGCAGGGTGCATGCGGGCGGCTCGGCGTCCGGCTGAAGCTTTCCGGCGTGAGGCGACACCGATGACGATGACGGCCCGCACGTGCCTTCGAGCCACAGGTCGACCATCCACGGGCTGGCCGGCGCATCGACGTTGAGCAGTGGTTTCCCTCCCTTCGACGCGTCCAGTCGCAACGCTTCGTCGAAAAAGAATCGCTTCACATGGAGGGGCCCATACTCGACGGGCCGACCCATTTGAACGTACGTTTCGTGCCCGGACTGATCGGCTGCGGAAATGGAGACGACGGCTGTGGCCAACGCCTCCCTGGCCCGCCACTGCTCGACATGCCCCTGCACATTCACCGACTCTCGGACGTCGAGCCAAGCCTTCAGCATGCCACGCTCCACTGCCGCACCGCCACAAGGCCGATCGCGCCCCGCCGTCACGCTCACCAGTTTCCACGCCTGGCTGCCATCCGGCCGACATTCGAGCACCGAGGGCGGCCCCTTGGGGAGGAGTTGCACCTTTTCAACCGGCAGCCGCAGGGAGATGGGCACGTCGCCCACGGTGCACAGCTCCACCTCCTGTCGCCGCGGATTCCCGCCATCGAGCCCCTGCAGCGGAAGGTGTCGGTTGTGCTCGAGTTCGGCGCCGATGGCGGCAAAACTCGTGACGGTGGTGGGCGTTGCCCGTCGCCTGACGGCCTCGACGCGCTCGGCCGTGCCATGCTCGGCCTTGCCGTGCGTCACCGTGTCATGCCGGGCCTTTCCCTGCGTGACAGCGCCGTGGGGGCGGACGGCAGAACCGCCCCGGTCACGCCGAGCGAACGTCGCCGGCAGGTCGGTGCCGATCACCAGGGCCGCGATGCCGGCGGCAACGAGACAACCAGCCACAGCCGCCAGGGCGAAGATGGACTCGTTGCGGTGCATCTTGCGCCACTTCCGCGGCGACGACAGACGGGGAGTTCCAGCGGCGTGTTCGGCGGCTGCGGCGGCCGCTGCCGCTGCCGCCGGGGCGATTGCCGGCGGGCAGACCGACTGCGATCGTCCCGGCACGGGGGCGGGCCGAGGTGGCCCCGGCAGTGCGGGTGGCCTGGGCGGCGGCGGTGGATCCCGAAACGGCATGGAACGAATCCTGTAATCAGCGATCGACCGGGGGAGGCACGTCGACCCTGTTCTCGACGACCGGTGCGGCGGGCTGCTGAACTTTTGCCGGGTCACGCTGGGCAGAAGGCACCGGCTTCCTCGAGTTCACGAACACCGGAGGCTTCTCCCCGAGGGCCAGCAGCACGCAGTTCTGACCGTTTCCAAAGTCGGCAACGATGTCACCTCGGAACTCGGCATCGCCTTCACCCAGCCCCTCGATCAGGGTTTTGGCCGCCTGTTTTTGCGCCGGCACCGTGTCCAGTTCGTCGAGCAAACAGCACAGCCACACGTCGGCGGGCGTGGTCTTGAGCCGTTCCTCGCTGGACTTGAGGTGTGCCCAGTATGCCGCGACGGCCCGCGGCGACGCCTTGCCTGCCGCGTCCGACGAGCCGAGGCTCCCGTCCTCCCCGCCAACCGGTGTTTGGCTCGATTCATCGGCCACACCTGCACGCCACGCCCTGAAGTCCGCCGACTCCGCCAGCAACCCGCGAATTCGCTCCTTCCACAGGGACACGGGCTGCCTGTCATGAAGGTCGAGCGGCCCGAGATCAAATAACGGCACGGGATACTGCCGGCACACCTTGCTGAATTTCTTGAGCACGTCGAAATCAATCTCGGCATCGTCAGAGTTGGCCGGCACCTCGGTACCAATCTTCAAGAGGCTGACCCGTGGCAACTGATACATCGCGTTTCGCTTAGGGGCGGCCTGGTTCAGATCGGCACAGAAGCGGAACGTACTCCACGGTTCCAGTACGTTGGACGATTGCAGCCAGAGTTGCGTGTCGCAAGGATCCTGGTCCGTGTCCGGAACCTCCTTGTTGGCCAATTGCATTTCCGTCCTCATCACCGGCGCGCCCGAAGGCATCGACCACTCGATGGTCCAACTGATTGGCTCCTGTCGCAGCGCGGACGAATACCCTGCCGCGGAGGCGGTGATCCTTCCCGCCAACGCCCCCTGAAGGCCGGCCCCTTCGAACCTCACGCGGCACGGCCAGGGCGTTGACGGCAGGGATGCGCCCAGGAACAGTTTCACGGGTGTGTGCTTCGCCGACTGCGGCCGCAGTTTTTCGTCGAAGAAAAACCGCTCGATCACGACCGGCCCACCCACGACCGGACGACAGAGTTGCACGTAGGTCATTTCCTCGGGCCGTTCCGGATCGGCCAGGAGCAGGATGGAGGTCGCCACCGCCGCCCGGGCGCCGGCATGTTCGCTGAACCGCGGATCGTTCGGGGCGACCCGCTGGTTCAGCGAGGCGTACAAGGCGTCATCACGAACCGTGATGCGACCCACGTCAAACGGCTGCGCCGGGACGGTGGCTCCGACTCGCGAGCACACGATCCTCCACCCGCCCGCTTCGGCCGGAACACACGACACCCGTGATTGGGCACCATCGCTTGTCAGAGCGATCGTCGCATCCGGCAGCCGGGGAATGACCCGGGCGCCGTGCAGGACGCAGAGCCGCACCTCGCTCTCCCTCGGATCGCCACCGTCAAGGCCGGCGACGGGCAGATGTTTCATATCGTCGAGGGCGGTGCACAGATCGGGAAACGCGTTGACCGCCGGCGGGGCGGGCCCTGGTGGCGGTGGTGGCGGTGGTGGCGGTGGCGAGGGGCGGTCGATCGGCAACCCACCGGCTGACCGCGACGCCAGGTCGGTCGTCGCGTCGCGGCGATCGCCGGCTGGCGGCGGCCGGTCAAGACTCTCGGAACGAGTCGCTGACGGTGGCGATGGGGTGACCGGCGTTGTTCCGGCACGATCGTCTGCCAGCTTCCGCGGGGTCGCCCTCGACACCTCGACATCGTTAGTCGCGTGGGAGCGCCTCGCACCACCTGAGCGCGGTGGCCCCGCAGCACCCGAGTCCACGAAGAACTGGCGAAGGACGGGCACGGCCAAAGCGATCACCGCCACGATCGTCGCCGTTGCCAGGGCAAACACGACGAAGGGCACCCATAACCGCCGTTGCACGCGCCCTGGACGCTCCACTCCCGGCACGGCGGCCCGGGGCTGACGTTCGGGAGTCGTGGCGAACGCGAATGGATTGGCGAGAGGCGGCGGTGCCCCCGGACGGCCGGCGATGCGCGGTGGCCGTCCGGGAGCGGTGGCCGTGGTGGCGCCCGCGGATCCGGCGTTTCCGCCGCCACTTCCCAGTGCTGCCGGCTCTGCCAGCCAGGGCACTGGCAGCTTTCCGCGGGCGGCCTCCACCAGCGCCGACGACGCCGTGACTGGCTGTTTGCGGACCAGGTCGACGACCGCAACGCGGGACTGCCCCCGGGCAGCCTGAGCCTCCGGTGCTCCGTCCACCGTGCCGAGCCAGAGCATGTCGGGCTGCCCGACGGCGTACGTCGTGAACGTGACGCTCCAACGCTGCGTTGGCGGAACGAGCGCCAGGGCCTCCGTAAAGAGTTCGAGGAGATCGCAGTCGGCGGGGGCGACGATCCAGGTCTGCTCACGCCGCAACGCCCGCTCGACGACGAAACCCGCCCAACCGGCGTCTCCGGCGGCACGCGCCCAGGCACTGCATGCCCTCGGCTCGCATGCCGGCGCGGGCGGCGTAATCGTGGAAGCCGCCTCCTCGCGTGGCTGGCCCGACCAGCGTTGCATCAGCCCGCCGGCACGATCGAGTGCCAGCAGCACGCTGGCCGGACTCGACTTGGCCCGTGCCGACACCTCGCCGCGGTCCAAGGCCAGGTGGTGGGCCAACTTGTTGGAACGGCCGTCGTAGCCGTTCCCTGCGTCGACGATGCTGCTGAGCACCGAGACCTGACCGGCAGGCGATTGGAGCAGCGCATGGGAAAGGATTCGCGGGTTTCGCGCGTCACCCTGCGGGTACACATGACGGTAGGCGCTACCCTGTTCGAGTTTCGCCTGAAGCTCGGGATGAATGCCCCGCGTCCGCAGCACGGTGGTGAACCCGCTGCGGCCGGCCTGCAGGCCCCGAGCGGCGCTGGTGACCACGAGCTCGTGGATCATGGGAATTCACCGTTTCCCTGATCGACGGCGGGCTTCACCGCGGTCCCCGCTGCGGACCGAGGCACGCCGTGGGGGATGATGGCAGCGGCGCCACTGCCGAACTGGCTCAACGCGTAGAGCATCGGCACCTCGGCCCACATCGGGTTGATCGAGCCGGCACGGTGCCAGTAGCCGTTGTCGGGCCCGCGCTGCGGCGGGCCGCCCGTGGCGCTGACGGGCACGTAGATGATCTTGCTCGGCTCGACGAAGCTCTCGGCCGTGGCCACAACCGCCGGCATGTACTCGTGAAGCATCTGTCGGATCGCAGCCGAGGCCCCTTGAATCATGTCGGGACGAAGCACGGCGAAGCCGCCGGACGGGTGCATGGTCCATGGGTCCGGCAGCCGCTCCCGCCCCAGAAGCTTCTGCCAGGCGTCGTACTTGTTCACCAGCACGAGCAACGGCCGGTCGTGGCGGGCGTTCACCGCCAGGCCGCGGTACGACTTCACACGGCGGGCGACTTCCGCGAGCAAGACCTCCTGCCGGCTCAGCACCGCCGGATCGCGCACCTGCTCGTCCTCGGAGATGTCCTGCAGATGCTTGCGGAACTCCGGCTCCTGTGCCGGATCGTAGACGAACATCAGGCAATTGGATTTCGCCAGATGTTGCGTCACGGGATTATCGGGCCGGTCCGCCCCGGGCTGGAAGCTCTCGCCGGCGTTGTCGTAGACGCACAGCGTGCGGGCCACGGCGGCGGGCTTGGCGGCATAGGGGTGCGCGCCAACGGGGCTGATTTGGAAGAAGAACGGCTTCGGGTAGAGGATCCTCTTCTCGCCGTAGGTCACCTCGTGGTACCAGTCGCCGGTGACGTCGGTCTTCTTGAGGTGCACGAGGTCATCGGGTTTGCCATGAGCGAAGAGTTCGTCCTCGTACTCGTGCAGCACCGCGTTGGCCTGCGGATCGGCATCGCTGAAGTCGATGGCAAACGACTTGGGCAGCAACTTCCGCAGCCGGTGGATCATCGACGCCAGAAGGTAGGACTTGCCGCTCTTCGGCGATCCGAAGATCGACACGAAGAACGCCGGCCGCTCGAGGAACACTCGAGGCACGCCCAGATGGCAACGCGGGCAGGCCAGCTCGTGGCAGGAAGCCCCCTTGGCGTCGATGGCCCGGCCTTCCGGATCGAACCTGCTGGACGGAAAGCGCCGGCGTTCGTTGGGCCCCAGCCGCAGGTCGCCGAACAGGTCGTGGTGCGAGGACACATACCACACCCGCTCGGGCGGAAAACGCTCCCAGCAGTTGGGACAGGTCACTTCCTTGACGAGACTCGTGTGCTGCATGGTGGCGCTGGTGGACGCGACTCCGGCTGGACTCGGGCCGCGAAACCCCGGCGGTCCGCCTGGTGGCTGGCGGAGCCGCGCCCGACGGCCCGGCAGCGTCACGTCCCTCCCTCAAAAGTATGGACAGGCGGCATAACCCGCAACCCCCGCACCTGACGGATGGGCATGAAGCCAGGCGGAGGTTTGACCGATCACCGAAGGAGGGCTAGGGTTCCCGAGAGGCAGGCACCGGCCTCACCGATGGACCGTCTCGAACTCCAGCCCGGAGGGCCTCCCATGCGTTTCGCCCGCTCTGCGTTCCTGTGCACGTTGCTGCTCGCCGTCGCGGCCCCGGCACGAGGCGAACCGATCACGCCCGCGATCGCCGACTGGGCACTGCAAAACGCCGCCGACATCACGTCGCGACTGCGGGCCAAGATGGCCGAGTACGACGAGGACAACGGCGAACTCAAGGCGTTGGTCGACGTGAACGCCCCCGGCTGGAACATCTACAATCGTGACCGGCAGCTGCTGATCGCCATCCCGGTCAGGAAAAACCTGCTGTTCGCCACCAAGAAGACCGGCGAAACGAATGCCGCCGCACTCGCTCGCAGCATCATCCAGCAGATCAACACCATTCCCCTGCAGGCGGACAACGAAACGGCCCGCCTCGACGACAACGCGGTTCGCGTGGTGTTCATCGAACCGGCGGTGGCGGACATCCGCTCCGGCGCATTCTCTTCCACATCGGCCGCGACGCCGGCATGGACGGGCTTCCGGCCGCCGGTCGGCTACGCCCCCTCCGGCTTCTATCCGGGCGCTTCCCACTCCAACGCCTGCGGATGCCACTGAGGACCGTCGCGGCGTTCAGGGAAGGACCTTGAGCGAGTCGTACCAGAGGACGCCCGGGCCGCGCGCGTTGGTGAGCCGCTTCGACCGCTCCTGGAGGATGGCCGACACCTCCTGTTTGACTTTGGGTGCCTTGATCGGTCCGCTCACGAACAGCACAGGATTGCGGACCCGCATCCCCATCCGGTCCCGCAGGAACGCCCCCAACGTGCGATCCTGCTCTGGCATCTCCCGCCAGGCTGCTTCGATGGCCTCCTTGGCCTTGGTGTGCGTGGACCGCTTGGCGATCAGTTCGGCGATGAACTTGACGGCCGCGTCTCCATTGAGCTTATCGCTCCGCTCCAGGTCCTTGACCAACGCCATGAACATCGCCTCCATCACGTCCACCTCGACCGGCGCCAGAAAAAGCAGCTCCCGCAGTTGCGGCTTCTTCACGTCGGGCTGGAGCGGATGGAACATCCAGCCGGCGGCCGGCACGTAATACTGCTGGTTGCTGGAGGCGAACGCGGCCGGCGTGCCACCGTCCTCGACGATCCGCTGTTCCATGCCGGGCCCGGGCACCGCGTACTGATTGCGCCGCTCCAGGGCGTCGATCTCCCGGGCCAGCGCCGCTTGCCGCCGCTGCTGCTCCGCCCCCGCCTCACGGATCCGTTGGTTGAGCTGACTCGGGTCGTTGATCCCCACGTTGCCCGGCAGCACCACGCTACCCGGCTCACATTTGTCGGCGATCCGCTGGGCCTGTTCGGCGAAGGACTTCTGGTACGACCGGTCCCCCTGCCCGACCCGGATGAAGACGAGCCGCACGCCCGTCTGGGCCACGAGGCCGGCCACTTCGTCCACGAGCTTGTCCAGGTCCGCGTCCCGCCGGCGGTCGCCGGTATCGCCGATCACGAGCACAAGTCGGGACGAACCGGCCGTGAATTTGGCCGCCTTGATGCCGGCGATGATGCCGTCGAGCATCAATTCTTCGGGCTGATCACCCTCCCCGATCGGAGCCACCTCCTTGTGGCCGGCCACCTCCGCGGCAACCTCCGCGGCCTTCTCCGCAGTGAGCTTCTCCAGAGGACCGAGATTCTCGAGCAGAGGCTTTCCCTTGCCCCAGAAATCCCGGTACCACACCACCCGCATCGCCGCCCCCACGCTTTCCGTACCCTTGAGCCCCGCGATGAAGTCGGCCACCGGCTTGAAGTACGGCTGCATACTCAGCGTGTCATCGACGACGAACAGCATCTCGAAGTGCGACTCCTCACCCTGCTCCTGCTGCTGCGTCCTCTTGCGCTCCAGGACCTTGGGGTTGACCGGTCCTCCGCACACGGCACCGATGTGCAGCAACCTGTTTTCCGGCCCCAACGGAAACGTTTCGGGCGTATCCGGAAGCTTCTGATCCTCCGCCGGCGCCAACTCCAAGAACGGCGGGGCCTCGGTGATTTTCCGGGGATCCCAACTCGTCGCCCCCTTGCGCTCGGTGATCAAAACCTTCGCCAGATTCCGATCGGCCGCCTTGGAGGTCTGCGCCGCCAAGGCGTCGTAGGCATCCTCGGCACTGGCATACAGATCGACAGGGTGTTTCCGCTCGAGGTTCGTGAACGAGTAGCCGTACCGGCTTTTGAGAAGCTCCAACTGCTCGCCCGACGCCCAGCCCACCACCGGCGTCTGCCCGGGCCGCGGATCCTTTGCCTGCGCATAGTCGTTCGCCAGGAGGAACCAGCCGTTGCCCAGGCCGTCACCGACCTGGGCGTAGACGTAGAGCGGCATGAACAGGGGCTGCCGCGCCACGACCGTCTCGGTGAGCGAGGGGCTGTTTCTCAGCTCGAGGTAGTCGAGCTTACGGAGGCGTTCCTCGGCACCGGGCCGGCGCACGCCCATCGCCATGCGCGGCACCACGGTGCCCTCCATGAACAGGCACTCCAGCGCCAAGGGCGACCCATCAGCCATGACCGGGTTCGGCGCCTTGCCGGGCAGGTAGATGGCCGCATCGTCGGCAGTCGCGCCGAGACCGCCCCCGGCCGCAGCCGGCTGCGCCCCCGCCGGCGCTCCTCCGACGAGCGCCGCGACGATGGCGACGACCGCAGTGCAGACGGCCGAACGCAGCGCCATCAGAGCGTCCGGTTCAGGGTGGCTTCGATACCCTCGGCCGGCGCCGACGGCACGGTCTCGCCGGGCACACGACCCGCGGCACCCGCGGCCTCGTCGTGGGCGTGCTGCATGACGTTTTCCAAGTGCAGGCGCAGTTCCGACTCCTTCGGCGACCGCACCGTCACTTCGCCGGGCTTGGCGTTCACGGGCACGAGCCCCTGGTGCATGTAGCCTGCGTAGGCCGGGTCGGCGTCCGGGAACAGAAACGACATCGGAGCCAACCCCGGCCCCTTCGGCGGCTCCAGGCCACGGCCCAGGATCAGGTTCCGCTCGGGCCAGATCACGATGGCCCGGAGATCGGGGTTTTGAGCGGCTTCGCGCTTCTTGCGAACCGTCTCCTCGATTCGTGCCAACTGCCCGGTGACGTCCTCCTTGTCCTCCTCGAAGGGACGAAACATCTTGCCCTTTTCCGGACTGCCGCCCGACGGAGTCAGCAGATCCTCGCCCTTCTCCTCCCGATTGAGGATGATCGCCCCGTTGTCGTAGATCTCCGCGGAACGGCTGGCGACCGCCTCGCGGACCTGCTCGGTGATCTTGTCTCCCGGTTCGTGCAACCGCTCGTCGTTGACGAGAATGATGATGTAGTCGCCCGTCTTCGGCGGGCCGCAGAGCGCCTTGCAGCCGCAGCCCTTCCCGCCGCCGGCACCCGAGCCGCTGCCGGAACCCGAGCCGCTGCCGGAGCCCGAGCCGCTACCGGAGCCAGAGCCGCTACCGGAACCGCCTCCGCCACCACCACCGGCGCCGGGCGTCGCCCGAACCTCCACCTTCGAACCCATCAAACCATCGATTCCGCCCAGATCAGCAACCGACACCGGTTCGCTCCGCATCGAACCGGCCGGCGTTGTCACGCCAATGCCGCGACCACCCTCTCCCAGGCTGATGAAATCCTGCACGTCGCGCTCCATCGGCCCGTTTCGCGCCAAGAGCACGGCGCCGTCCCGTTCCAGGTGGTCGATTTGCTTGCCGCTCCGATCCAGGAAGACGAGATTTTCGTCCGGCAACGGATCGTCGTTGGAGGCCACCAGCGTGCAGGTCCGCGGATTCTCCGGGAACAGGGGGTGCGGCGGCGTCTCCATCTCGATCTGGTAGACCTCGTCGGGCCCCGGAGCCGCGTCGTCGGCCAGCCCGTACTTCCGCAACTCCTCCGTGCTGAGCACCTCATCGAGACGCATGCTCACGCTGCGGTCGCCGACGTCGAAAGTACGCTCGAAATGCTTGATCAGCGTGCGCGGCTCGCCCGGTGACGCCCGGTAGAGGTCAAACGCCACGGGTACCCGGGCGTTGACCGCCGAGGCGGCCGGCACCTCGACCGTCGTGGAGACCAGATCGTGCTCCGGCACCACCACCCGCTCCGCCGCGAATTGCACCGGAATCACGCCCTCGGGCGCGGCTTCACGCGTGTCGTCATCCACGATCGTCACCGTGCACCAGCCATCGTCGCCGACGGTCGCATCGGCTGTCGGCTGCAACTCCAAACGGAACGTCCTCTTGCCCTCCTCGCCCGTGAACTCGTCGTCATTGACGATCGTGATGTCGGGCGACTCGGCCTTCGTCATGCGAAGCTTGCCATCGACGGCCCCCTCGTCGAAGTGCATCACGGCACCGCTGGGGACGACGCGGAAGTCGCGGTCGTGCGTCGCCGAATCATCGGTCCAGACGAGCGGCACATCCATCGCGTAGGGAGCAGGCCTCGTCAACTTGGCCCGCAGCCGCAGCAACCCGTTCACGTCCGGCTCGTCGACGCTGAGCCCCTTGCCGTCGAAAGCGACCTGGAGCGCAGTGGGCGGCGCCGCCGGCGGGGGCGAAAGCACGAGGAAGCCGGTGATCGTGAGCGAATACACCCACACGACCCACCAGCCGAACACCGAGAGCAGCGATTGACCGTTGAACATGATCAGTTCCTCGCGTGGTATCACCCGTCCCCGAACATCTTCCCCAGCCCCTCGAAATCCTGTGCCGAGATCGATGGCAATGCCGGCTCGGGAGCGGGTCGTGGCTGTCCGGCCCGGGGCGGCTCCCGATCGGTGGCGAAGGCCGCCGCGGCCGGAAGCGTCGAGGCCGTCACCGGCGAGATCGCGGCGGGCAGATTGGCGGCCACGAACGCCGACTGGGCGTCGAGGGGATTCACGCTCGACGACCAGCGCTGCAGCAGGCTGCGGGTCCACTGGTCCACCGCCACGATCACCAGCATGAGCAGGAGCGCTGCTGCGATCGAGAGGATCATCGGCCATGCCACGACGCCGGCAACGGATCGCTTGCCGGCCTCGACCAGCCCCTTGCTCACGTATTCGCCCCACGTATCCCAGGCGCTGATCAGCCCCAGCACGGGCGCCGTGAACGCGGCGGCACACGCCGGCCAGAGCCGCTGCCCGAGGACACCTCGCGCCCGAGGTGCCAACTCCGCGACGGCGTTCGCGAAATCCTGGTCGGTGCGACGCAGCGCCGGCGTGTTCTGCAATGCCGCCGCCACGAGACGCAGAGGCCACCAGGGATTGTCGGCGTCGGCCTCGGCTACCGGGCGGCGACCAAGTGAGCCGCCCAACCGTACGAGCGACAGTGCCCGAGGCAGCAGCGTGAGCAGGCCGCCGATGCTGATGCCATAGGCGGCGCAGGCCCACGGCTTGAGCGAGCCGCCGACGTCACCCGATCCCGCCAGCAGTGGCAGGATGACGTAGCCGAGGCATCCGGCCACTCCGATGACGATCCACGACACCCAGGTCGCACCGCCGCCGAACACGTCGCGGACGGCCGCAGCGAGCCCGTAGCCTTCGGCATCACGATCACTACTGCCCGACATGTTCGGTCACTCCGTCTCGACGATGGCGGGCCGCACGAGGCTGCTGCTCAAGGTCCGGACACCAGGTCGCAACACCTTACGAATTCTATTCCCGGACGGCCTTTTGCCGTCGGGGCCGACGATCCACTCGGAAGGGTAATCGGTCAATTTGGCCGGCTCAAACACCACCATTTTGCAGGAACTCTTGAGAAGTTGGAGCAAATGGCCCTTGGCGGGATCAAAGACGGCCTGGAGGGAGGCGGGGGCCGCTTCAGCCGCCCCCCAAAGGCTGTCGAACAGGTTCGGCACCACCATCGGAAGCCGTCCGTTTGCCGCCTGCTTCGCCAAGTCGTTGAGCCGTTTTTCCAAGTCTCCCAACTTTGGAGTATGCCCCAACTCAGGGGTATTGCCAAGTTCGCCCAGCGCCGTCCGTAAGTCGTTAAACCCCGCCGGTGCCGGGCCCGCCGATACTGCTCCTTCGAGCGGCAGCCCGTGCGGACCGCTGACCCCGAAGCATTTCAGCATGAACGCCCCCGCGGGGAATGCCTCGTCGAAGGTGGGCGTCAGTTCGAATTCCGGAAACCGCTCGGCGGGCAGGGGTTCCCCAGCCCGCCACTCCGCGGGCTGAACCTCGTGGCCCAGCGCCGCACACCACCGGGACACCGCGGTGAAGACTGCCTGCCGCGCGGCGGGGTCGAGATCGTGCGCCGCCAGGATCGCCTCGAGCAACGGACCCGACCGGGTCACGGGATGTGCGGCGTTCCCGCCGAACATCCGCCAGCGGTCGGTCGCATCGCGGCACGAGATGGCCGGCCGTTCGAGTCGTTCACCGGCGTCCGCGGCGGCCGTCACGAGACAGTCGGCGAGATCGGCCGCGGAGCCTGGTTCCCGAGGACCGCGGCCGATCACCCGACGCGCCCGCCGCGGATCGAGGGCGAACGTCACGGCGATGTCGGAGCCCGCGGGCACTTCAGGGTCGTCGGCCCAGGTCAGGTACTCGTCGTCGCTGCCGGGGGGCTTCACGTCGCTTCGATCCGCAGTCAACGGCGGATGGCAGCGGAAGTCGAAGCGGGGGTCGGACGCCAGCAGATCGAGCCAAGCGACTGCCGCCACGTCGCCCTTCCGTGCACGCTCGATCAGTTCGTGAAAAGCCGGCGCGTCAGCGCCGGCGAGTCGGCTGCGCAGTGCGGGCAGTTCCGCATCGAGCGCGTTCGGGGTCGATCTCGACAACGTCTCGATCAATCGGGCCTGAAACTCGGCGATGACGGTCCGCAAGGGTCGGCCACCGGGGCCGTTGCCGACGGCGTCGCTGGCCGCCGGAAGTGGTGTGCTGAGACACCGGATTTCAGTTTCTTCGACGGGGCCGGCAGAGACTGTTACCACCAGCCGTCCTTGCTCGTCCAGTTGTTCGTCGCCGACTGGCATCCCGAAGGCCGACCCGACACTCGCCCAGGTGAGAATCGGCTCATCGCCATGGCTCTCACCCGTCAGTCGTTGTCTGAGCCACTTGCCGATATGTACCGTCCCGTCGGCCTGACGCGGCGGCGAGCACCGCTCCAACGCCTGGGGCTCGATCGATGCCGCCTCGGCGAGCGCCGCGAGGCGGACCGAACCGAGGTCGTTGAGCAGGCTGCCCCCGAGGTGCTGGCCCTCGCCGTCGTCCGATGCGGCGAGGAACGCCGCGACCCCGAGCCTGGCGCGGTGCGTGTATTCGAAAAGCCGCGCCATCGCCGCCCCACGGTCGCTCGTCGCGCCGGACAGCACCTGTTGCTTCACCGGCTCCCAACCCTGCTCGTTGACGGCGGCGAGGAGGAGTTGGCGTTGGCGGGATGCCTGCTCCGCCAACGGCGCGTGCGTGAGCGCCCAGATCCGCCAGTCAACGGTCTCGACCGCAGCGAGAACGCCGTCACCGCACGCCGCAGGATTCCCCAAGGTCCCGACGTCGACATCCCAGGCGACCGGAGCCCCCCCCGGAATCGGCAGCGCCACTCGCAGGGTGAGCTTCGAGGATTCCCCGGAAGACTCCGGTCCCGCATGCGGGATCATGCGGTCTGCGGCGCAGCCCTGAGCCGGGGTGAAGATGAGCGAAAAACCTTCGAATGCCAACGCCAATCGGAGCGCGTCGTGCGATAGAGGGTGGGCCTCGTCGCCCCCCTCCACCGCCGGCTCGCAACGTCGGTCGGAGGCGATCGCGGTGAGAAGACGGGCCGGCGCCAGCAACCCGGCATCGAGATCGGCTGGGGACAACATCCCAAGCCCATCATCTTCCGCCCGCTTCCACACGCCCGCCGGCGGCGGGATCGCCGCCGGATCCGCCGGACTCGTGCCACCCCAGCAGCCGACGGCGAAGTCGAGCGCCGCCCGAGAGCCAGCGGCCGGGGCGGCAGTCGCCGCCCCGGCGGAAGTGATCCGTCGGCACATGAACGAGGCTGGCGGCAGGACGGCAATGCCCTTGATCAGGGTGGCTCTTTCGCCACCACTTTGCATCACGGGCTGCCGCACCTCCTGCACCAAGCCGCCGGCAAACTTCCCCGCGTGCCAAAAAGGAATCCAGTCTCGCACGGTGTCGACCGTGAGTGGCCCACCGGTCGCGAGACCGCATTCGCTCCCGAACATCTCCTCGGCGTCCTGGAGTACTTCGGCGAACTCCTGCCTCAGACTCTGGAGCCACTCCTGGCTCTGCCGCGCCGGGTCCGGCCACCCCGCCCTCGGCCTGCGGTGTTGCATCACCCACTTGAGCATTTTGAGTCGGTACTCACGGCGGTTTTTGCCCACCCCGCGCCAATCCGGCCCCGGACCTGCCGTCGTCAGCGCGCTCCGCTGCCACGCGTCAAAGGAGAAATGCAGCCGATCAAATCGCCGCGCGCACCAGAACGGCGGGTAGAGGCCCCCGCGCGGCGGCGACAACACCGTTTCGTACTGTTTTGCGTCGGCTGAATTCCAACCCCGTAGGGCTTCGCCGGCCTGGAGCCACCAGCCGACAAGCTCGGCATACGTCCACGCATCCGGCACCTCGTTCGATGCCGACTCATCCGTCGGAAACAGTGCCTTCACCCGCTGAGCGAGCGATTTGACGTCTGCGCGAAGCCCGCGCACGTCGCCGGCCCCGTCCCGCAATCGGACGCGGGCGGCGGACTCACCCGCGACGAGCGGCTCCGGCATGCCGCTCGTCCCGTCGGCCGCGGCAGAACGGGTCGCATGCGCCAGGTAGAGTAGCGACTGCCTGCGGCATTCCTCGACCATCCACGTCTCGGGCATGGTGCCATCCGTTGCTGCGGTCGTCGCGCCCGTGAGTGCTAGATTTTGCCGCTCTGCGGAGGCGCCAGGTAG
>Ga0315900_10006623_pt1 | contig 15462 bp, 13 predicted proteins | sample LakEriMetagenome_FD_203521 | JGI IMG/M metagenome (GOLD analysis project Ga0315900, IMG submission 203521) | Freshwater fungal communities from buoy surface, Lake Erie, Ohio, United States - Buoy 12 MA114 | ecosystem: Environmental > Aquatic > Freshwater > Lake > Lake biofilm | place: USA: Lake...
CTCGCGCGTGATGCGCGTGGCCCCTCGCTCTGGGAACGACTGGAGACCTCGGGCGGCTGACCAGAGGGCGGCCGGCTGCCCCTCCTCCGCGCAGTGCCGGTCGCCCGGCCGCCGGTCGGTCGCCCTGTCGCTGGCCGGCGGGCTTAAATCACGGAGAAAGTGTGAATTAGTGCCGCTTTCCTTCCGCTCGTCCGTGCTCCAATGCCACGCATCGGCTTGAGGTTTCCACCGGTCCTGCGGGCCTTGGGCTCCCCTTCGCGTGAGGTCATCATGAAGCGGTCTTTCTCAACTCTCGTGGGCGTCAGCCTGTCCATGCTGTCGGGTCTTGCCAGTGCCGATGTGGTGTTCAGCCCCTTTCAGGCTGGGCCTAGTGCCGCCGGTACGGGTGCGAATGCGAGCTTCTACGCCATCGATTCCGCCTGGCAGGGCAGCACCGTGGCCTGGAACGAGAGCACGCGCCAATACGGTACCGACCTGAGTGCGTCCGGCTTCGCGCCGATCGGCAGTTTCGGCTGGGGTACGGGCATCTGGGGGCGTGCCGACTGGAACGCGATCACCGCGCCCTCGTCCACGGTGCCCATCACCTCGAGTTTTTCGATGGTGACGCCGCTGATGAGCTTCGCCGATACCTGCTACCTGCAGAATCCCACGCTGGGCTTCGGATCGCTGCCACCCCTGGCGCTTCCGTCAGGCACCAGTGCCTGTCCGGGTGCTGCGGGCCCCGTGGCCGCCAACATCGACAACTGGGCGTCGCGCTTCACCGGCTTCATCCGGGTGACCGACCCCGGCACCTACAACTTCAGCGTGGGCTTCGATGACGGGTTCTTCTTCGATCTCTACGGCGCGGGCGGCAGCAAGCTGTCGATCGGCAAGGATTTCCTGAATGACCGCGGTCGGGAGTCGTTCGGTCAAAACCTCGTCCTGAGCGAGGGCCTCTACCAGTTCGAACTCGGCGCCTGGGACCGCCTCGAGGCCGGCTTCGTCGATCTGCGCTGGAAACTGCCTGGCGCTTCCGACTTCACGCTGATCCCGGCGCAAAACCTGCTGTCGAGTGCCGGCGGCGGTACCGTCAGCCTGCCGGGCACGCTCGCGCTGGGTGCGGCCGCGGGTCTCTTCGGCTGGGCGGCACGCCGGCGTCGGCCCGTCTCCTGAGGGTTCCGTCGTGAACCATGGCTTTGCCGTCTGACCGTTCGTCCTCGAAGGCGCCGCGCGCCTATTCGGCAAGCCACTCGCCACCGTTGAAGTGGTGGCAGAAGCTCGGCCACGTCCTGTTCGTGATCCTGGGCTGGGTGATCTTCATCTGGTTCTGGAGCCTGGTGTCGGCGCAGCCCTGGGACAGCACGCCGATCATGCTGCTGATCGTCGGCTCCCTGATCGTGTCACCGCTGGTCACCCTTTACTGGATCTTCCACAACATGGGGATCTACAAGAAAAAGGGGCCGCGCAAGGGCATGGCCGACGTCAAGCCCATCTATGACGCCGACTGGAGTGGTCGCGAGATCACTGCCGACTGGGAGGCTCTCGCCAAGGCCCGGGTGATCGTCATCGAGATCGACGAATTCGGCAAGAACTACCGGGTCGCGAGCACCCGATGAGTCTGGAGCTTTCCCTTGACTGGCTGCGCGAGTTCCTGATCTGGGTCCAGGGCACTGGCATCTACTGGTTCGCGCTCTTCTACTTCGCGGCTTACCCGATCGTCACCAGCATCATGTGGATCACCACCTCGTGGATGTTCCGCATCCGCTGGGAGGAAGAGTCCGACGAGATCGTGGCCCCGAAGACCGGCTGGCCGCCGGTGACCGTGATCATCCCGGCGCATAACGAACAGGCGGTGATCCGTCAGTCGCTGAGGACGGTGATCGCGCTCGACTATCCGGATCTCGAAGTCATCGTGGTCGACGACGGATCTACCGACCGGACGATCGACGCGATGCTGCCGGTGCTGCCCAATGGTTCCTTGCGCGTGGTGCGCAAGCTGAACAACGAGGGCAAGGCACTCGCCCTGAACGATGTGCTGCCGCTCGCCCGGGGCGAGCTGCTGCTGGTGCTCGACGCCGATGCCCAACCCGAGCCCGACATGCTGCTCTGGATGGTGCCGCACTTCAGCTTCGGGCGTACCGCAGCGGTCACGGGCAATCCCCGGGTGCGCAACACCAACTCCTTTCTGGCGCGCCTGCAGGCCATCGAGTTCTCGTCGATCGTCAGTCTGCTGCGGCGTTCGCAGCGTATCTGGGGGCGCATCACGACGGTGTCGGGCGTGGTGACCATGTTTCGCAAGAGCGCGGTCTTCGATGTCGGGGGCTTCAGCCCGAACATGCCGACCGAGGACATCGAACTCACCTGGAAGCTGCAGAAGCGCTTCTACGACGTGCGCTACGAGCCTCGCGCCATTTGCTGGATGACCGTGCCGGTGTCGTTGCGCGGGTTGTGGCGGCAGCGGCTGCGCTGGGCGCGCGGGCTGATGCAGGTGATGCGCAAGCACTACGATGTGTTCCGGCACTGGAAGTACCGCCGGATGTGGCCCTGTTTCGTCGAGTCGATCATGTCGACGTTCTGGTGCATGTGCTTCGTCGGTCTGACCGCGATCTGGTTTTTGTGTCTGGCCGTGGGGCTGCCGCCCGCCGGCGCCACGCCGATGCCGAACCTCTGGGGCATGACGATCGGCACGATCTGTCTGCTCCAGCTCGGCACGGGCGCGCTGATCGACCGCCGTTACGATCCGTTCATCAGCCGCTATTACCCCTATGCGGTCTGGTATCCGATCATCTACTGGGCGATCCTCGCGGCGACCACGGTAGCTTCGCTGACCTACCTGTTCCGTCGCCCCGGCAAGGATTCGATCACCTGGAACACCCAACGCAAGGGCAAGGCGGCATGAAGGTGGCGGCAGGGGCGGTGGTGCTGGCGGGGGCTGTCTTCGCGACGCTGCCCGCTTTCGCCCAGACCCGTTCGCCGGGGTACACCGTTCGTGGCGGCCCGACGATCACGGTACCGCTGCGCCCGGAACTGATGGCTGATCTCGGCACGGCGAGGCGTCTCGCTCAGGCCAACGACTATACGCGGGCACTACCCATCTACCAGATGCTGCTCGCCTCGGATCCCACCGACGTCGAGTTGTCGATCGAAGTTGCCCGGGTGCTGGGCTTTGCCGACCGAAACGCCGAGTCCGCAGCGCTGTATCGACGGGTGATCGCGATGGCGCCGGCGCGTCGCACCGAGCTCCTCGATTCGCTGGCCTGGCAAACCCTCTGGGGTGGCGACGCTGCGGCCGCCGAGCCGCTCTTCATCGAAGTGGCCGGCATGTCGCAGCCCGTGCCGGTTCGAGCGGGGGCATGGCGGGGTGCCGCCGAGGCACGCCAGACGCTGGGTCGCCTCGACGACTCGCTGCGCGCCTACGATGCGGCGGTGGCGCTCGCACCCGATGACCGCACACTGCTGCGTCGCCGTGCGCAGATGTTGCTGTGGCTCGATCGTCACGCGGAGTCGATCGCCGCGTACGAGGCGCTGGCAGCGGCCGATCCCAACGATCGCCTGACGCAGGTCGGTCTCGCCCAGGCGCTGAATTTTGCGGGTCGTCATCGACAGGCGCTGGCGACCTGGCACGCGGCGGGCGCACCGGTCGGTCCGGAGGAGTCCCGCGAAGTCGCACGCGGCCTGGCATGGGCGGGTTTTCCGGATCACGCCTTGGCCACGCTGCAGGATGCAACCCTGCCGGATGCGGTCTTCCTGCGCGACTGGCGGGTGCGCCGGGAGGTGCGCCCGGCGGCCTGGGCGGCTTACGAGTGGTCGCGCGACCGCGAGCGCCTCGATACCCGTGCACTCACGCTGGGAACGCAGCTCAGGCTTGCCTCGGCCCGAACCGTGGAGTTCGCATGGCGGCGCTTCGATCTCTCGGAGCCTGCGGGCGCTGCCCACGGCGATCGCCTGTCGGCGGGCTATGCCTGGCGGTTTGGCGACCCCTACTCCCGCTCAGGCACGCTGTGGCCGAGTGTCAGCGTCGCGGCCAACCAGTACCCGGGCTGGGCCCCGCTGACCGGTGCTGCGCGCCTGCGCTGGGTGCCACGCGATCTGCTGCGCCTCGACGCCGAGTGGTCGCGCGAAACCATCGAGACGGCCACCGCGCTTGCCAATCGCGTCACGGTTACGACCGCAAGTCTTGCGGCCGACTGGCGTCCGACCCCGCGCTGGTCGGCAGGGGGCAGCACGGCGCTGCTGCGTTTCGATGACGGCAACCTTCGCGCCAGGGTCACGGGCAGGGCCGACTACGCGCTTCGCTTCTCGCCCAAGGTGGTTGTCGGCCTCGAGGGCCAGGCCTTCCGCAGCAGCGACCCCACCGATGCCACTCGCCCGGGGCGGGGCTACTGGAACCCTCGAAGCTATCAGGAGGCGCGGGCCTATGCCGGCGTCTTTCATGACTTCCAGCCCTGGGAGTTCCAGGGGCGGGTCGGTCTCGGCGTGTCGCGCGAAGTCGACGGCTTCGGCACGAGCGGCAGCGGGTCTCCGAACGTCTGGGAACTCGCCCTCGCGCGCGACCTCGGCCCCGGATGGCGCGCGCGGCTCTATGCCGGAGGGTCGGGAAGCAACTTCGGGACTGCGGCCGGTGGTGCCGGCTACTGGCGCCGTTTCGCGGGCGCCGCGCTCACCGGATGGTGGTAGGCGCTTCGGCTAGAATGGGGGGTTATCCCTTGTTTTCCTGCTGAAGGCCTCATGAAAGAAGTCCGACATCCCCGCGGCCTGCGGGAACGCAAGTCGCACCTGTCGCCCGATGCCGAGCGCCTCGTGGCGGCCGCCCTGGGGCTGTCGAACTCGGGCAGTCGGACCGAAGACCGTTTCTGGGAAAACGCCCTCCAGGGTCGGCTCGAGCGCCTTCTGGATGGCGGTCATGCGCAGGCGATCGACGACGCGCTCGACCGTCTGCATCAGGCCGACAGCGAAGCCTATGGTGCCCTGATCGAGGCGGTCGAGGATCACAGCGAGGCGCTGCAGATCGAGGTCGACGGCACGCGCTGGCAATGCCTGCTGGTGTGCGCCCCGATGATCGTCTGGACCCGCTTTCGCATTCCCGCGGGGCCGCTGCCGGCCGAGGCGGCTGCGGCGCTCGGAGCCCACTGGCAGGCGCATGTGCTCGCGGCCCAGGCGCGCTTGCGCCTGTCCCCCTACCTCTACAGCATCGACCAGATGCCGCGCGATTTCGTCGATCTGCGTCGGCTCGCCCGCAAGCTCGGTACGGCAGCAGTAACCGGCCAGACGCCGCGTCTGGATCTTCGCCACCTGCCCGAAACCGCCGACATGCTCGCGGATGCGCGCTTCCTGCTGGGTGTGGTCGTCGTGCCGCCGGGCGCTGCGATGTTCCGCTGGCAGGAGAGCGAGGGCACCGAGCGCGCGTCCCGGGTTCAATGTCTCGAGCAATGGATTGCCCAGGGTCGACCCAACCTCGAGCCCCTGCTGCCGGGGTGCGGCTTCGAATGCCTGCTGCCAGACGCCTATCACCTCAATCTTCGCGAGGCGGATCGGCGGGTGCGGCCGTACTCGGTCAGAGCGGCCGTCCACTTTCTCACGCATGCGACTTCGCGGGAGGCTTCGCAGGTCCGCGCAGCCGTGGCCGCCTTCGGCGACGATCGTGTCGACGAGTACCGGATCGGATTGGTCGTCGGCGACGGAGAGGAGGTCGCGCAGGGGGTTGTCTGGCCTCTGCTGGGTGCCGAGAGCGAGCATGACGAGCCGTCGCCGCTCGAGGCGATCCGCGCCACGCTTCACGAGGCGGGCATCACCGATATCCGGCTGTGGCCCGAGGTCAACGAGCCCGATTTCTGCGAAGACTGCGGCGTTCCGCTGTATCCAAACCTCAAGGGTGACATCGTGCATGCCGACATGCCCGACGATGTCGAACCCGAAACCACCCACTTCCACTGAGCTGCGCGCTCGGGGCTATCATCCGGTGCCGTTGATCGCGACGGTTTTCCCCGGGAGGCAACGAGATGGCGCGCGTGCAGGTGCTCAGTGAAGTCAGCGGTTCGGTATGGAAGATCGAGTGTGCGACAGGGTCGGAACTGGGCGCCGATGACACGATCATGATCATCGAGTCCATGAAGATGGAAATCCCGGTCGCGGCGCCCCGCGCCGGCCGGGTGATCGAGTTGAAGGTAGCCGAGGGCGACGCCGTCAAGGAAGGGCAGGTCGTCGCGGTCATCGAGTAGCCCGCGCTTGCCGCCGGGTGTCCGAGCGGTCTTGCAGGCTCAGGGCAGGGTCACCAGGACCTTGCCCACATGACGCATCCGCTCCGTGGTCTCGTGGGCGAGCGCGGTGTCGGCGAGACGGAAGCGCGCGTGGACCTGGTGCTTCAGTTCGCCGGCCGAGAGGGCTGCATTGATGAAGGTTGCCGCGTCGTCGTGGGCGCTTTGCGGCATCGCGTAGACGAGCACGAAGCGCACGGTCAGATCCTTGGCAAGCATCGGCCAGAACGGAATGGCCGGGTCCGGGATCGCATCCGAGGCGTAGGCCGCGATCACGCCACCCGCGCGCAACAGCGGCAGGTTCAGGGCGAGGTTGCTGCCGAAGGCAACCTCGATCACCCGGTCGATGCCGGCGCTCTCGCCGGTGATGGCCTGCACCCGGGCGACCACATCCTCCTCGCGGTAGTTGATGACCTCGTGGGCACCGGCCAGGCGGGCCTGCACGGCCTGTTCATCGCGACTGACGGTGGCGATCACGCGCTGCGCGCCAGCCAGTCGGGCGATCTGAACCGCGTAGAAGCCCACGGCGCCGGCGCCTCCGTGCACCAGCAGCGTCTTGCCCAGCACCGGGCCATCGGCGAGCACGCAGCGGTGGGCCGTCATGGCCGGAATGCCCATGCAGGCTCCAGCCTCGAAGTCGGCCTGGGCGGGCAGGTATACCGCCTTGAAGGCAGGCACCACCGTGTACTCGGCGCAGGTGCCGTGCGGTCGGCCGAGGGTGGCTTCATAGACCCAGACGCGCTGACCGAGGCGGGCTTCATCGACGCCCGGGCCTACGGCGTCGATGACGCCGGCGCCGTCCTGGTGCGGGATCACCACCGGAAAGGGCATCGTCACGTTGCCCCGGGCGCCGCCTCGCTGTTTGGTGTCCGATGGGTTGACCGCCGACACCTGCACGCGAACACGTACCTCGCCAGGGCCGGGTTGCGGGATGGGGCGTTCACCGATCTGCAGCACCTCGCGGGCGGGTCCCTTGCGTTCGTACCAGACAGCCTGCACGGTAGGGTCTCCTGGATGACGGTTGTCCCGGGCCTGGATCTCAGGCGCGCACGAGCCGGCCGGGCAGGGCCCCGGTCGCCTCGCCATGGCGGTAGGTGATGGCGCCCGACACGATCGTGGCCTCATAGCCGGTGGCGCCCTGCAGGAAGCGGCGTCCGCCTGCTGGCAGGTCGCGCCGAACTTCGGGCACCTGCACGGCCAGCCGATCGAGGTCGATCACGTTCAGGTCGGCCTTCATGCCCGGGGCGAGCACGCCGCGATCGCTCAGGCCTACCGCCGCCGCGTTACGGGCCGTGAGCAGATTGATGAGCAGCGGGATCGGCAACCTTCCCTGGCTGCGCTGCCGGCCCCAATGGGCGAGCAGGGTGGTGGTGAAGCTCGCATCGCAGATCGAGGCGACATGCGCGCCGCCGTCGCCCAGTCCGAACAGCGCCTGCGGATGCGACAGCTGCTCGGCGCAGTGGTCCAGCGTACCGTGGGCGTAGTTGGCGAAGGGGGCGAGCAGCAGCGCGCGTCCTTCGTCCTCGAGCATCAGGTCGTAGGCAGTCTCGAGCACGGTACGTCCGCTGCCTCTCGCCAGGTGCTCGAGCGAGCGCTCGAGCGGCGGCTCGTAGTCCGGGGGCGAGCCCAGCGGGAAGACCCGGTCGTAGTCGTAGGGCTTGCGATCGACCCGCAGCATCGGCTTGGCCTCGGCCTCCATCAGAATGCGCGCACGCAGTTCCGGATCCCGCATGCGTGCCACAAGTTCCGCCGCCGGCAGCTCGCGCAGCGCCATGAAGGTGTCGGAGCCGTGAAGCGGGCTGCGGTTGGCGAGCAGGCCGAAGAGCACGCCGATCGGCCGGGGCGCGACCTGCGCGGCGATCCGCGTGCCTGCCTGGGCTTCGTCGTGGATGCGCGCGAGCACACGGCGCCAGTCATCGGGCTTGCGGTGGCTCTGTGCCAGCGAGATCGACACTGGCCGGCCGCTGGCGCGAGCGATCCGGAACACCATGCCGAGTTCGTCGCCCTGGCTGGCTGCCATGTCGGAGATGATCTGGATCACGCCCTTGCCAGCCTCGGCCAGGCCCATGCCAATCCCGGTCAGCTCGTCCTCGGTGGCCTTCAGCGAGGGTGTGGGGTCGCCCTTGATGCTGCGGTGGTTCATCGAGCGCGAGGTCGAGAATCCCACCGCGCCGGCACGCACGGCGTCGCGCGCAAGATCGCGCATGCGCAGGACATCGTCGGCCGTGGCGGGCTCCAGCCGCATCGCCCGCTCGCCCATCACGTACACCCGGAGCGCGCCGTGCGGTAGCTGGGCCGCGACATCGATGTCGCGCCGGTGAGCGGCCAGCTGATCGAGGTACTCCGGGAAGCTTTCCCACTGCCAGCCCAGACCTTCGTGCAGCGCCGCGCCGGGGATGTCCTCCACGCCCTCCATCAGTTCGATGAGGCGATCCCGATCGTCGACGCGCACCGGCGCGAAGCCCACTCCGCAGTTGCCCATCACCGCCGTGGTCACGCCGTGGAGGCTCGAGGGCTGCATGCGCTCATCCCAGGTGGCCTGACCGTCGTAGTGGGTGTGGATGTCGACGAAGCCCGGGGTGACCAGGCGGCCACGCGCATCGATCTCCTCACGGCCGCTGCCCTCGATGCGCCCCACGGCGACGATTCGCCCGTCGCTCATGGCGACGTCGCCGTCGCGCAGCGCGTTGCCCAGACCGTCGGCGAGGGTGCCGCCGCGGATGACCAGATCGTAGGTCGATGCCATGTGATGCACTCCCGGTGAGGCTGCGTTGCGCGCAGCCGGATCCGCCGGATGATACGGCGGTGCCGCCTGATGCGCAGGGCTCGTCGCGGCGGGCGGCCCAGACGCCGGGTTCCGGAATCCCGGACCCGTGACCGGATGGGTGGCTCGCGGTGCCAGCCCGGTCGCGGCTATGCTCGGTGCCCGAACCGCCGGCGGCCCGTGCGCCGGCCCACCGACTGCCCGATGGAGAAGCCATGCCCCTGGACGCCGAGATCGCGAAGATCATCCCGCGCATGCCGCTGCGCGACGTGCCCACGATGACACCGGAGAGCGCCCGCGCTTCGCTGCTGGCGATGGCTGCGGCGCGCAACGATCAGCCGCTGCCCGATCCTGGCAGCGTTCAGGACGCGACGGTGCCCGGGCCTGACGGACCCATCCCGGTGCGGGTCTACCGGACCCTGCGTGCGGTGGCGCCCACCGTGGTGTATTTCCACGGCGGCGGCTGGGTGGCCGGCGATCTCGAGACCCACGACCGGGCGGCACGTACGCTCGCGATCGAGCTCGATGCCACCGTGGTCAGTGTCGACTATCGGCGCCCGCCCGAAGCGCGGTTCCCGGCTGCCTTCGATGACGCGCTCGCCGCCGTGCGCCACGTCGGAGCCCATCCGCAGGCCTTTGGCGGCGCCGGCCAGCCACTGGCGGTGGCCGGCGACAGCGCGGGCGGGAATCTCGCCGCGGCGGTGGCGATCGCCGCACGCGAGAGCGGCCCGCGGTTGCACGCGCAGCTGCTGGTCTACCCGGTGACCGATGTGCTGGGCCACTTCCGCGACGAAGACCTCAACCGGAACTATCCGTCGCGCGCCGCCAACGCCGAGGGCTACTTCCTGTCGCTGGCGGTGATGCAATGGTTCTCGGACCACTACCTCGGGGCGAGCGGGCCCGGTGGCGACTCCAGAGTGTCGCCGCTGCGCGCGGCCAGCCTCGCCGGCTTGCCGCCCACCGTGCTGTGCACCGCGCAGTTCGATCCGCTGCGTGACGAGGGCGAGGCCTACGCCCGCGCGCTTCGGCAGGCCGGTGTGCGGGTGCTCGAGCATCACGGTGCAGGACTGATCCACGGCTATTTCGGCATGGGTGGCGCGGTGCCGGCCGCCGGTGACGAGGCGCGGCGTGTGCGTGCCGACTTCCGCATGCTGCTGGAGTCCTGAGGTGGCGACTGTCGAGGATCCCGGCCAGCCGATGAAGGCGGCGAGCGCGCACACCTGCTGCGTCAACCGTGCGGTCTTCTCGAGCCTCGATTTCGGTGATCGCGAGTCCTTCGACGACGCGGCTCGCGGCCTGCTCGGCAGCGTCCCGGATGCGCGCATCCTGAGCCCTCGGGGCCATGTCGTATGGGACATGGCGAGCTTCGACTTCCTCGACGACGAGCAGTCTCCCGACTCGGTCAATCCGAGCCTGTGGCGGCATGCCAGGCTGAACCGGCTGCACGGCCTGTTCGAGGTCGCCGCGGGCGTCTATCAGGTGCGCGGCTTCGATCTCGCGAACATGACGATCCTCGAGGGCGACACCGGGATCGTGATCATCGATCCGCTGATGTTCACCGAGACCGCGCAGGCGGCGCTCGCCCTGTATCGCGCCCATCGCGGCGATCGGTCGGTGAGGGCGGTCATTTACTCGCACAGTCACACCGACCACTACGGCGGGGTCGAGGGCGTCATCACGCCGGCGCAGGCCGAAAGCGGCGAGGTGATGGTCATCGCACCCGACGGCTTCATGCACGAGGCGATCTCGGAGAACGTGCTCGCCGGTGTGCCGATGCGGCGGCGTTCGATGTTCCAGTTCGGTCCCACCCTGCCGCGCGGGCCGCGCGGCCATGTGGACAGCGGTCTGGGCAAGGTGACCGGGCGAGGTACGCAGAGCCTGATCGCGCCCAACCGGCTCGTGGTCGAGCCCACCGAGACACTCTGGGTCGACGGTATCGAGATCGTGTGCCAGTTGACCCCCGAGACCGAGGCGCCGGCGGAGATGAACTTCTTCCTCCCGGCTTCCGGCGTGCTGAACCTCTCGGAAAACGGCTGCCACACGATGCACAACCTGTGCCCGATCCGGGGTGCCAAGACCCGCGATGCGCTGGCCTGGTCCAAGTACCTCGATCGTGCGCTCGACGCCTTCATCGATCGCACCGAGGTCTGCATCGCGCAGCACCACTGGCCGACCTGGGGCCGCGAGCGGGTGCGCCGCTTCATCGAGGAGCAGCGTGACATGTACCGCTACCTCCACGACCAGACACTGCGCCTGATGAGCCACGGCCATACGCCGCACGAGATCGCCGAAGCGGTGGCGCTGCCTGCGTCGCTGGCGGCGCGCTGGCATGCGCGGCCTTACTACGGGGCGATCGCGCACAACGTGCGCGCGATCTATACCCACTACCTCGGTCCCTACGACGGCAATCCGGTCAATCTTCACCCGCTCGCGCCGCAGGCTGCCGCCCGGCGCTACGTCGAGTACATGGGTGGCGCGGCTGCCGTGCTCGAGCGCGCGCGGCGTGACTTCGAGGCGGGCGACTATCGCTGGGTGGCACAGGTGAGCCATCACCTGGTTTTCGCCGATCCCGCCGATCGGGCGGCGCGCGAGCTGTGCGCCGATGCGCTCGAGCAGCTCGGCTACCAGAGCGAGTCGAGCACCTGGCGCAACGCCTTTCTGCTGGGGGCCCGCGAGCTGCGCCTGGGGGCGCCGAAATCGCCGCCCGGGGCGCAGGGTGGGGTGGCACCGCGCGTGGTTGCGATGATGCCGATGCCGATGTTCTTCGACTATCTCGCGATCCGCGTCAACGGCCCGAAGGCGGCAGGCCTCGCGCTGCGCCTCGACTGGCTGATGGATGGCGAATCCTCATCGCATCGCCTGACCCTCAGCCATGGCGCGCTCAGCCACGGACCTGGGTCGCACGGTCCGGCCGCGCAGGCGGTCGTGCGCTGCGACCGCGCAGCGCTCGCGGCCATCCTTGCTGCTGGCAAGTCCTTTGCTCAGGCGCTCGACGAGAACCTGCTGCGGATCGACGGCGACCGGCAGGCAGTCGCCGACCTGTTCGGAACGCTCGATGCGTTCTCGCCGATGTTCAACATCCTCGAACCCTGAATCCGGCATCCTTCGCGAGTCCGCTGCATGTCCTCGATCCTCACCGGCGTTCGCGCCGCGATGTCGCCTTCCCGCCGACGTGTCGCCGGCGGCCTGTCGGTGCTGCTGGCCGGCCTGAGCCTGCCCGCCCGCGCGCAGGAATTCCCCGGCCGGCCGATCACGCTGGTGGTCCCCTTCGCCGTGGGCGGCGCCACCGACGTCACGGCCCGCCGTCTCGCCGACGAGCTGGCGCGGCTGCTCAAGACCACGGTGGTCATCGAGAACAAGCCGGGGGCGGGAAGCTTCGTGGCGACCACCACGGTCACCAAGGCGGCGCGCGACGGCCACACCCTGCTGTTCGGCGGTTCGGGCATCACCAATGTGAACCCGCACGTCTTTCGCAACCTGCCTTACAAGGTGTCGGAGCTCGCGCCGGTCTCCACGGTTTCCAAGCAGGCCTTCATCGTCAACGCGCACGCGGGCATTCCGGCGCGCAACGTCGCCGAACTGGTGGCCTACGCCCGTACGCGGCCCGACGGGCTCGTCTTCGGAACCGTCGGCACCGGCACGACCTCGCACATCCTGGCCGAGTGGATCGGCCGGGTGCTCGGCATCAGGGTGGTGCCCGTGCCCTACAAGGGCACGTCGCAGTCGACGCTCGATCTGATCGCGGGACGCATCGACGTCCAGATGGACGGCATGTCGACCGCGGTCACGATGCACAAGGCCGGCAAGACCCGCATGCTGGCCTCGATGGGCAACGAGCGCGCCGGCCTGCCCGAGGGTGTTCAGACCTTCGCCGAGGCCGGCTATCCGGAGCTGGTCGCCTACGCCCAGTTCGCGGTGCTCGCGCCGGCGGGTACGCCCGACGCGGTCATCCGCAAGCTGCATGCGGCGGTGGCTGCGGCCGTGCGGGTTCCCGAGTTCGCCGAGCGCCTGCGCGCCGGCGGCGAGATTCCGGAAGCCAGCGCAAGCCCGGAGGACTATGCGGCGTTCATCCGCAGCGAGGACAAGCGCTGGGGCGATATCATCCGGCCGATGAACCTGCGTCTGGACTGAGGGTCGGCAAGGTTGACACCGGCCCGACGCGACGCGTTGCAGGGGGATGCCATGACCCACGATGCCGATCGGTCCGTGTCCGTACCGAGCAGCCCGCAGGCAGCCGCGTCGGTCCCTCGTCCACCGGTGCCCGCGGCGCGTCGCGTCGGACCCCTGGCCCCGCTGCGCTGGCTTTCGGCAGGGCTGAACGACCTTGTCGCCACCGCCGGGCGCGGCGTCTTCTACGGCGCGGTGTTCGCGCTGATGGGCGAGCTGATCGGGCTGGTCTACGCCACCCGATGGCAACTCACCATGGGGCTCACCGCCGGTTTCTTCCTGATGGGTCCGTTCGTCTGTGTCGGCATCCAGGAGCTTTCCCGCCAGCGCGAGCGCGGCGAGTCTGCGATGCTGTCGGAGTCGCTGACCTGCTGGCGCCGCAACCTGGGTTCGATCGCCTTCTTCGCGGCCATCCTCACCTTCGCGATGGTCGTCTGGGCGAGGGTCTCGGTGGTGGTGTTCGCGCTGTTCTCGACCACCGACTTTCCCGATCTCAAGGTCGTCATCCGCCAGATCATCCAGCCGTCCAACCTCGAGTTCCTGCTGGTCTGGATGGCTGTCGGTCTGGCGTTCGCCACCCTCGTGTTCGCGATCTCGGTCGTGTCGATGCCCTTGATGCTCGATCGTCGCGCCGACACCATGACGGCGATCTTCGCCAGCGCGCGGGCGCTGGCGGCCAACCCGCTGCCGATGGTGGTGTGGGCTGCGCTGATCGTGGTGCTGATCGGCGCGAGTCTGGTCCTCTGGAAGGGTTTGCTGCTCGTCGCCGCACCACTCGTGGGTCACGCCACCTGGCATGCCTACCGGGCGCTGCTCGAGCCGGGGGACGGCGCCGCATGATGAATACCGGCCTGTGCTGCCGAGTGGCGTGCCCGAGACGGTGATGAGCGCGCCCACGGTCCTGGTCGCGGGCGCCTCGGGTGTCGTCGGGCAGGCGGCGGCCGCCCACTTCGCTGCTCTCGGGGGCTGGCGGGTGATCGCGGTGTCGCGCCGGGCGCCTCGGCTGCCGGCGAATCTCGAGGTCGAGCACCTGCCTGTCGATCTTGCCGACGGCGCAGCCTGCGCGCGCGCGCTGGGCGGCGTCGCCGGTGAGGTCACTCATGTGGTGTACGCGGCCCTGCACGAGAAGCCGGGCCTCGTGAAGGGCTGGCGCGATCCCGAGCAGATGCAGGCCAACCTCGCGATGGCGCGCAACCTCTTCGAGACGCTGCTCGCGCAGCGCGCGCCCCTGCGTCACGTGAGCCTGATGCAGGGCACGAAGGCCTACGGCGTGCACCTGCATCCGGTCGCGGTGCCGGCGCGCGAAGACACCCCGCGCGATCCCCACGACAACTTCTACTGGCTGCAGGAAGACTACGTGCGCGTCCGCGCGGCGCAGGCGGGCTTCGCCTTCACCATCCTGCGCCCTCAGCTGGTGTTCGGCGACGCGCTGGGCGCCGCGATGAACCTCATCCCGGTGATCGGTGTGCACGCGGCGCTCTGCGCGGCCCGCGGCGAGGCCATGGCTTATCCGGGTGGGCCCTCCAACATCCTCGAGGCGACCGACGCGCGTCTGCTCGCGCGGGCGCTGGCCTGGGCCGCGCAGTCCAAGGCCGCGCACAACCAGGTCTTCAACGTCACCAACGGCGATGTGTTCGTCTGGCGCAACCTTTGGCCCGGCATCGCCGATGCGCTCGGCGTGACCACCGCGCCGGATGCGCGGCGCTCGCTGGCGCGCGACCTGCCCACGCGCGAGGCCGAGTGGCAGGCCGTGGTGCGAACCCACGGCCTGGCGGCACCGCCGCTTGCCGAACTGCTCGGCGAGTCGCATCACTACGCCGACTTCTGCTTCGGCTTTCACGCCCGCGAACAGCCGCCGCCGGTGATCGTCAGCACGATCCGCATCCGGCAGGCCGGTTTTCACGACTGCATCGACACCGCGCAGATGTTTCGCGACTGGTTCGCGCGGCTGCGCGGGCAGCGGGTGCTGCCGCCGCTGCGCTGACCCCGACAGGCCGATACCGACCGGCGCCCGAGGGCACGGTTCGCCCCAACCCCTGACTCCACGAACAATCCCATGCCCCTGGTTCACTATCGCCTTGCCGGCGGCATCGCCGAACTGCTCCTCGACCGTCCGCCAGTCAATGCCGTCGACGGCGATCTCATCGACGAGCTGCTCGCCGCACTGGAGCGGGCGCGGCGGGATGCGCAGGCTCGCGCGGTCATCATCGCGAGCGCGCAGCCGCGACGCTTCTGCGCGGGCCTGGACATCCGCGCGGTGGATGGTCAGCCGGTCGAGGTGATGCACGCGCTGCTCGA
>Ga0315900_10006624_pt1 | contig 15461 bp, 8 predicted proteins | sample LakEriMetagenome_FD_203521 | JGI IMG/M metagenome (GOLD analysis project Ga0315900, IMG submission 203521) | Freshwater fungal communities from buoy surface, Lake Erie, Ohio, United States - Buoy 12 MA114 | ecosystem: Environmental > Aquatic > Freshwater > Lake > Lake biofilm | place: USA: Lake...
GCACTGTGCTTTTTGTCGAGCCAGAAATAATTGTTTTTCACTACCATCAGCAAATCGCCGGGAGTAATTTCATCTTCGTACTGAAAAATACTATTGCGGATGTGCTTATTTATCTGATTGGCGCGCTTGTTGGAACGGGTAATCACAATACACTCATTGCGCCCTGCCTGCGAATAAGAGCGCTCAAGCAACTCGGTAAATTCAGAAGGGTCGGCACGCTTCACATCTTCAAAAGCGATGGTATTGATTTGGTCAAATGCTGCTGTTTGATCAATATGACTTCTGATATGTGTGGCATTCCAGAGGATTCCTGAATCATCCTTTTGACGCATCACTTCAGAAAGGGTCAACTCCATCACATCCAATGAAAATTTTCGGCGGTAATATTCCCCAAAAAGAGAATAGCTGTGATCTAATCCTACCGGAGGCAGCTGGGCATCATCTCCAAGCAGAATCAGGCTGCAATCATCCCCGGAATAAACAAACTGAATCAAATCGTCGAGCAGATGATACTGTTGCCTCGCATCCTGCGGAGACTCACCAAGCATGGATGCCTCATCCACAATAAAAACAGTTTTCTTGTGGGCATTGTGTTGCAGTTGAAAAACCAAACCCGAAAACCCATCCGGGTCCGTATGATAAATCACTTTGTGAACGGTATATGCTTTTTTTTGCGCCGCAACAGAGAGCACCTTTGCAGCCCTTCCGGTGGGTGCCATCAGCATACTTTTGCGATTGATCGCTTCCATATACCGGATAAGAGCCCCCATGATGCTGGTTTTGCCAGTACCTGCATATCCCCTGAGTATGCAAAGTCTATTTTCCTTTCCGGAATCAATAAATTCCTGCAATGAGCGAAGTACAAGCTCCTGTGAAGCGTTGGGAGTGAATGGAAAAAAACCGAGAACTGAAGGCATGTTCAAAACTAAAATTTCATTTCCAAAGATAAAAAAAGCATAATATTCACTTGTCTTGCTTTTTTTCAGACATTGCAAACACTTATGAAAAATCTTCTCATCTGTTCCCTCCTTATGTTAAGGCTATCAGCTCTTGCACAACCCATTTATCCGACCAGCCGCAAAAGCGCGCAGGAAGATGTGTACTTCGGAAAAACTATTCCCGATCCCTATCGATGGCTTGAAGACGACAACTCAGAAGAAACAGCCAACTGGGTAAAAAGCCAGAATGCGCTCACCGAATCTTATCTCTCCGCTATTCCCTTTCGAAAAAAAATCAGGGACAGGCTGAATACCATCAGCAATTATGAAAAATTTTCTGCCCCTTTTAAAAAAGGAAAGTACTATTTCTATTTCAATAACAGCGGCATGCAAAATCAATCGGTATTGTATTTTAGGGAGGGACTTGAAGGTGAACCCAAAATTGCCATTGACCCCAACACATTTACATCCGATGGCACACAGGCCCTAGGAAGCATCGAAGTGAGCCGCGACGGAAAGTACATCGCATATCAGGTATCCGCTGCAGGAAGTGACTGGCAGGAAATTCGCATCCTTGAATTGCCCTCATGCAAACCCCTGCCGGAAATTATCAAATGGGTAAAATTTTCAGGAATTTCTTTCAAAGGAAATGGCTTTTATTACAGCCGCTACAACGAACCTCCAAAGGGTTCGGAATTGTCAGGTAAAAATGAGTTTCACCGAATATATTACCATGTGCTCAATACTGATCCCAAAAAAGACGAATTGATATATGAAGACGGAGAACACCCGTTAAGAAATTTCGGAGCCTTTGCTACCGAGGACGAAAAATTTCTGGTGATATCAGGAACAGAATCAACCAGCGGCAATTCATTGATGTTTAAAGAGCTTGGTAAGGCCGGAGCAACCTGGAAAAAAATCACCGATAAATTTGAAAATGATTTTGATGTGATAGACAATGATGACAATGCTTTATACCTCAGAACAAATTACAATGCACCCAATTATGAAATCATCTCAATTGATACAGAAATGCCCTCACTTGAAAACCGAAAAATCATTATTGGTCAAGCGCAGGATCCACTGCAATCTGCCCAGGTAGCTGGAAATCAATTTCTGTGTACTTACCTTGTTGATGTACAAAACAAAATTCTTCGATACAGCCGTAAGGGCGCTCTATTAGGGGAAATCAGTCTTCCGGGCATTGGCATGGCGGATGCCATCAGCAGCGAAAAAAAATCAACTGAAGTATTCTTCTCCTTTAGCAATTGGACCACACCCCTATCTGTATACCGATACGATACCGAGAAAAATAGTTCCTCGCTTTACAGAGCCACCAAAGTTTCATTTGACCCATCAGCTTATGAGACAAAACAGGTGTTTTATCCATCCCTCGACGGAACAAAAATTCCTATGTTCATCATCGCCAAAAAAGGAGTGGTGCAAAACGGAAAAAATCCCTGCTTGCTCTATGGTTACGGAGGATTCAACATCAGCGTTACACCCACTTTTAGTGCGTTGCGAATGGTTTTTCTCGAAAACGGTGGGATATACGCAGTGGCCAACATTAGGGGCGGAGGCGAGTATGGAGAAAACTGGCACAAGGCTGGAACAATCTTCAACAAACAAAATGTTTTCAACGATTTTATTGCTGCTGCTGAATATCTTTTTAAAGAAAAATACACAACACGCGAATACCTGGCCATCCATGGTAGATCGAATGGTGGTTTGCTGATTGGTGCAGTCATCACTCAACGCCCTGATTTATGCAGGGTAGCACTTCCCGGAGTAGGTGTGCTCGATATGCTTCGTTACCATAAGTTTACCATCGGCTGGGCATGGGCCACTGATTACGGCACCTCAGAAGATGAAAAGCAATTTACCAACCTACTCAAATATTCCCCGCTGCAGAATGTGCGCGACAATTCCTATCCCGCAACCATGGTCATCACTGCCGATCACGACGACCGTGTTGTGCCTGCACACTCATTTAAGTTTACAGCAACCCTGCAGGAACATCAGAAATGCAAGTTTCCTGTGCTCGCTCGCATTGAAACAAAGGCCGGCCACGGTGCAGGAAAACCACTCTCAAAAGTAATTGAAGAATGGACGGATATTTGGAGCTTTACGATGTATGAGTTGGGCATGAAACCTTACGAATAAATACCATCTACAATCACTCAAAAAATCGCTGTAAAAAATAAGCCCTCATGAAAAAAACCTTGCTGAGTTTGCTCTCCCTTTTTTTCTTTATGCAATCGAAAGGATCAAACCCTGACAGTGTTTACCTCCGAGAACACTACAACAAGCGTGAAATCATGGTTCCCATGCGGGACGGCATAAAGCTTTTCACTGCCATTTACACTCCCAAAGCCGATGGCAAAAAACATCCTGTCCTGATATGCCGCACACCTTATTCCTGTGCTCCTTATGGTGAAAACATGTTCAATGAACGACTGTGGAAATTGCATTTTTTCCACTACATCAAAAAAGGCTACATCATGGTTTATCAAGATGTGAGAGGCAGGTACATGAGTGAAGGAACCTTTGTGGATGTACGACCTTTTATTGACGAAAAAAAAAAGGAGAGTATTGACGAGTCAACCGATGCTTATGATTCGGTAGACTGGCTCCTGAAAAACATCGAAAACAACAATGGGAAAGCCGGATTTTATGGCTCTTCTTATCCCGGATTCTACAGCACCATGGCAGCTGCCGGCGGTCATCCCGCAGTAAAGGCAGTGAGTCCGCAGGCACCCGTAACCGACTGGTTTATGGGCGACGACTTTCATCACAACGGAGCCTTTGCCATGATGGATGCCTTTCAGTTTTATTATGGCTTTGGCATCCCGAGACCCCAGCCGACAAAAGAAAGCTGGAAAAAATTTAACATGCCTGTGCCGGACAATTATGCATTTTTCTTAAAGCACCGCAGCCTGCCTTCGCTCACTGCTATCATGGGAAAAGAAAGGTTGTTTTGGAATGAAATGATGGAACATCCCCATTATGATGCTTACTGGAAACAAAGAGATGCACGCCGCGCTTGTTACAAACTCAAACCTGCCATGCTCATTACCGGGGGACTCTTTGATGCAGAGGATTGTTACGGCGCATGGAAGTTGTATGAAGCCGTCAAAAAACAAAGTTCTGCCACAGATTTGCACCTGGTCATGGGTCCCTGGTCGCATGGAGGATGGTATAAAAGCAGGGGAGAAAATCTTGGAAATATTCGCATGGGATCTGCCACAGCTGTGTGGTATCAGGAGGAAGTTGAGCATCGCTTTTTTGATCATTATCTCATGAGTGAGGATCCTAAGTTTACACTACCATCCGCACTCGTATTCGATACCGGCAGCTTGGAATGGAAAAAATTTACAGATTGGCCGCCATCAGCAAGCCGAGAAATGAATCTATATTTTTCAGAAAAAGGAAAATTGCAAACAGATGCTCCCATACATGAGCTTGCTTTTGATGCATACACCAGTAATCCTAATCATCCTGTGCCTTATGCAGATGGCGTGCATGAACAACGCACAATAAGTTATATGACCGACGACCAGCGGTTTGCTTCACGAAGACCTGATGTATTGACTTACCAAACATCTCCTCTTCAAGAAGACATTACCTTATGTGGAGAAATTGAGGCGCTGCTTATGGCATCAGTGAGTACCACCGATGCTGATTTTGTTGTGAAGCTGATTGATGTTTTTCCAGACGAAGCGATGTACGACAGCACTACATGTTGCCCGCTAAAAAAGCAAGCGATGGGCGGATACCAGATGCTGGTGCGTGCCGAGATTATGCGCGGCAGATACCGTGAAAGCATGGAGAGACCGAGTGCATTTGTGCCCTGGATAACCGATACCGTTGAAGTAAAAATGCCAGGTGTTTTACACACATTCAAAAAAGGACATGCCCTGATGGTGCAAGTGCAAAGCAGCTGGTTTCCACTGTTCGATATGAATCCACAGCAACTCACCGATCCTTATCATGGGTATGACACTGATTTTATTCCGGCAGACATCAGGATTTATCGAAGCAAGAGTTTCCCAAGTCGGCTGCAGGTAAAAAAATTAATCACAAGCAAGTAGTACGGGCGTTCCTCACTTTTGCGGAATTTCTTTGAAATATGTGATGGCCGGAATTTTTTGCAGGCCTTTCCCAGTCGGACTTTTCTGCCTTGAAAAATACCTAGTAAAAGTGAGAAGTATTTGCATATGATATGCCCTGTTAATAAAATGACTGAGCCATTTTCATACCCTGTCGGGAATAATATTACATTTGAAAAAAAACAAAAATGAGTTCACTTTTTATTTTAATTATTGGCGGAATCGCCCTACTGTTTATGCCAAGGTTTGGCATGTTTACAGCCATCAGTCAGGGAACCATTGGCGTGGTAACCATTTTTGGAAAATATCGAAGGCTGATGCACCCCGGACTGAACATAAAGATTCCTCTGATTGAAGAAGTGTATAAACGCATCTCGATTCAAAACCGCTCCGTGGAACTAGAGTTTCAAGCAATTACAATCGACCAGGCGAATGTGTATTTTAAATCGATGCTGCTCTACTCAGTGCTTAACCAAGAAGATGCAACCATACAAAGCGTAGCCTTTAAATTTATTGATGATCGCAGCCTTATGCAAGCCCTTGTGAGAACCATTGAAGGATCTATTCGCTCTTTTGTGGCCACCAAAAAACAAGCAGAAATTTTAATGCTTCGCAGAGAAATTATTGAATATGTGAAAGACCAGATAGACCGTCAACTCGAAGAGTGGGGCTATCATCTTCAGGATCTGCAGTTAAATGATATTACCTTCGACGAAGCCATTGTGCGATCAATGAGCCAGGTAGTGGCCTCAAACAACCTGAAAGCTGCTGCTGAAAACGAGGGGCAAGCACTACTAATCACCAAAACCAAAGCTGCGGAGGCCGAGGGCAACGCCATCAAAATTGCCGCTGAAGCAGAAAAAATTGCAGCACAGTTGCGCGGTCAGGGAGTTGCCCTGTTCAGAGAAGAGGTAGCAAAAGGCATGACAACTGCTGCCCGCGAAATGCAACAGGCAAACCTCGATACTAGTGTAATCATGTTTAGTATGTGGACCGAAGCCATTAAGCAATTCGGAGAGTATTCCAAAGGGAATGTTATTTTCCTTGACGGCTCTGCAGAAGGTATGCAGCGTACGCTCAAACAAATGATGGGCATGATGCAGGTGAACAATATTGAAGGGAAGCGGGAATGATGCTTCAAGTGTAATATCTGGTGCGAAACCTAAACACTGGCGCTTCAAAATACCGGTAAGAAAATGCAGTAAGAAAAAGTGTAAGCACTAAGATGATTATCGGGTTGATGACAAAACACATCATTGGTTGTTGACTCGAAAAATATTGATCGATTCCCGTCTTGTATAGGGTAATTGCAACGCCATGGTAGCAGTAAAGACCAAAAGATCGTTTGCCCCAAGTATCGAGCCACTGTATTTTACCGGGTGCAAATGTGGCATTGGGAATTCCAATCTGTAAGGCAATGAAGTAGAGAAAAAACAAACCAAACACAAATCGCTCTGCCACAAGTGCGATGCCCTCAGAGAACCAAACTCCATAATTCCATAAAAGGAAGAAAAAAACCAGAAATAAGATGGGATGCAAGATGCGCATCACGGGATGCCTGAACATGCCTGTCCAATCAGGATGATGAAGATGAAAATGCGCAAGGAGCGCCCCCATGGCAAAATCGCCCAAGCAGCTCACGGTATTAAAAACAAGCTGATTGCTGTTGTCTTGATATGTCCATCGAAAAATGAGGGAGGCGACAATACAGCAAGACGCAATTAACGGAAGATGTTTCCTTAGGCGTGTGAGCAGCAATGCCCAGGCCAGATAGAACTGTTCTTCGACAGAAACAGACCAGAAAAATACGAGGTAAAACAAAAAATCATGACCGTGGGAGATGATGTAAAAGTTTAATGTAAAGGTGAGAAAGTAAAAAAAAGAGGGCAGTTCACTTGGGGATTGTCCGGGCAAAAGACGAAGCAGAAAAACAAGAATAAAGCCTGAGAGGACCACGGCAAAATAAAGCGGGAAGATGCGAAGGGAACGACGCACATAAAAATTATAGAGAGAAAATGTGTCTCGTCTGGCTGCTTCTTCAAGAATAATCCAGGTGATAAGGAAGCCCGAGAGCACAAAAAAATAATCGAGACCGAGTAGTCCCAATTGCAAGTGGTTTTGCACAAACAAATAAGCCCCGGAATGAATCACTTCGGGGTTGTTGCTAAAAAACACATGTGTAAAAAAAACGGGGATAAATGCAAGAAAGCGGCTCGCATCGAGGTTGGGAAAATAAGTGCGTGCCGCAGGGTTTTGTGACATGTGAAAAAGCTTTCCCAAAATGCACAATTTTTTGGATAACTTTGTGTTTTAAGGAATGAAAAATATTTTCGTTAAGGGAATCATGCTCAGCCTGCTTCTGCTGGTGATTGTAGGGCATGCACAACCGGTTAAATACAGCAATGATTTCATGGCTATTGGGGTTGGTTCAAGGGCCTTTTCGATGGGTCATGCGAGGGTTGCCGGAGTAGAGGATTTGAGCGCAGGGTATTACAATCCTGCAGGACTTGCCAACATGCCAATGCAAAACAATATGCAGGTACAACTCATGCACAATGAGCATTTTGGTGGAATTATCAAGTATGATTATGCAGGGGTAAGCAAACGCATTGACAGCAGCAGCGTTATCGCCCTGAACATGATCCGCTCGGGCACAGATGATATTCCAAATACCCTCGATCTTATTGATGCCAATAACCAAATTGATTACAACAGAGTAAAAAGTTTTTCTGTAGCCGATTATGGGTTCTTACTTTCATACGGAAGAAAGAGCAAAGTTAAAAACCTCACCTACGGCGTATCGGCCAAAGTTATCAGGCGTATCGTTGGCAGCTTTGCCAATGCTTGGGGCTTCGGGCTCGACGCAGGCATGCAATACAAGATTAAAACCTGGTACATGGGTCTCTCTGCCAGAGATATTACCGGAACCTTTAATGCCTGGAATTTTACTTTTACCGAAGACCAAAAAAATGTGCTTGCCACCACAGGTAATGTGATTCCCCAAAACGCCATCGAGGTAACCGTACCCCGTGTCGTTTTTGCGTTTGGCAAAAGATTCGATTACAAAAAATTTAGTGCACTTACAGAAATTAATCTGGAAACTACTTTCGACGGATTCAGGAACACCCTTATCCGTTCAGGAACAGCCAGTATCGATCCGCGCATGGGTGTGGAATTTTCATACGCCAATATGATTTTTTTAAGAGGGGGTTTAAGCAATATCCAAGAAGTGAGAGAAAGCAACAGTTTGCGTCGCAAAACCATCCAGTCCAGTATCGGTATTGGCGTGCGTATCAAAATGATTCATCTGGATTACGCCCTTGCCAATGTAGGGCAGCAAGTGGGACTCAACAGTAATGTGTTTACGCTGAGGGCCGACATTGATTATAAAAAATAGGCGCTCATGCAAAGAAGAATTTTACTTGCTATTTTTCTATGCCTTCCTTTTTTATACAGTTCAGCTCAACTGAACAACAACTGGATTCATTACGACCAGCCATATTATAAATTTAAAGTCGCCAATACCGGCATGTATCGCATCCGTCCTGCCGTTCTGCAGCAGGCCGGTATCAACCTGAGCAATATCCATCCCCGCCAATTTCATATCATGGGCAGGGGCAGAGAAATTCCGATTTATGTAGCAAACGAAAATAACGCTGACAGCATTTTTAACGGAAGCGATTACATTGAGTTTTTTGCCGAGAGAAATTCAGCATGGGCGGATTCCCTTGTAACAGAAAATACCGGCAGGCCGCTGAACAGATATACCAGTTTGTTTAGCGATACCATTTGCTATTATCTTACCTGGGACAATTCCAGCCCGCACCTGCGCTACCAGACTGAATCCGATACGGTTTCTGTGGGTGTGGCACCGGCCGATTATTATCTTGCAGAGACAATCAACAACTACAACTCTTCCTATGCAAACGGGAAGGCAAACAGTGCGGAGAGCTTTTCACCGGAATTTGAGGAAGTTGAAGGCTACTCCACCAATTATATCTACAATCTCACAACACCTGCTCAACCTGCAATTGGCACCTCCAATGTGTTTTCTTCCGGCCCTGCAGCGCAATGCAGCATTAGTGTTATGAGCAACACAGATCATGCCTCCTCAGGGATAGACAATGGAGTGCGTCTGCACCTAGGCACATTGTCGGGCACTGTGCTTCTGGAAGAGCAATGGGATGGTGCCCAGGCAAAACATTTGGGATTTTCTATTCCTACGAATGCACTCAGTAGTCCTCAAACCTCTTTTGCTATGCGGGTAATTTCAACCGCAGGTAACAACGCAAAAACAATTGGTATTTCCTCTGTCTCCTGTATTTATCCCCATACCATTACCATGGAGGCGCAGGCAGCTGCCACGATGATGATTCAGGATCATCCCTCACTGAACAAGCAGGTCTACAGACTGGGCAATTTTTCTCCGGGCAACGACACAGTGATGCTCTACAACCTCAGCCAGAACAAAAGGTATCTGACGCGTAAAACAGGAAATCAGTTTCTATTGGTGGTACCCAACACAGGAATCATCAAACGCTGTTTTATTTTCAACACCTCCTCTGTCCGTCAGGTAAACCAATTAGAAGCTTGCGGCACAAACGGTTTTTTCACCAATTACTTTGTCGCCGCTCCAGATGCGGATCTCTTGCTGGTTACACACAAGAGTCTGTTATCCGCCGCTCTGGCATATACCACATACAAAAATGCAAAAGGCTTCAACACATTGCTTGCTACTATTGATGAACTCTATGACCAATATGCTTTTGGCATCTTAAAAAATCCGCTTGCCATCAGGGGATTTGCAGCACATGCATTACAGGCGCTGACAGAGCCACCCAAAGGTTTGTTTTTGATTGGCAAAAGTATTCTGAGTCTTAATGCACGCACACAACCCAACTGGAATCTTAACTTGATACCTACCTGGGGATATTACGGCTCCGATGAACTCATCACCGCCAACATCGGTGGAGCGGTGGGATACGCCCCACAGATACCGGTGGGCAGACTTGCTGCCAATACCCTTACGCATGTGAATGATTACCTGGCGAAGGTCACAGAGTTTGAAAACCAGCCTAAGTCACAATGGATGAAAGAGATTCTTCACTTCTCAGGTGGCACAACTCAAGGGGAGCAACAACAACACAGAATATTTCTTGATAATTACAAGCGAATCCTGGAGGATACTTTGTTTGGAGGGAGAGTGACAACCTATGCCAAAAGTACCACCGCACCTATTGAAATTGCAGCGGGAGATTCCATCCGAAAAAGGATTGAATCGGGTGTGAGCATCATGAATTTTTTTGGACATGCTGCCGGATCAGGCTTTGATGTTTCTCCCGAACCGCCCGATCAATATAATACCGACGGAAAATATTCTCTGGTAATGGCAAACTCCTGCTATGTGGGAGATTTGCATCAGCCTCCGGATGCCACTTATCAATTTGTGAGTGAAAAATACATCCTTACTCCCTCCAAAGGAGCCATAGCATTTATTGCTCAATCGAGTCCGGGACTAGGACCACCGGGATATTTTTACACGCGTGCCTTCTACGAGAACCTGGGGCAAAAAAAATATGGTGCATCCATTGGTGCCTGCATCAAAGCAGCTATTGAAGATGTGCAGAATCCGCAGGATGAAGTGCTCAAGGAAACCTGTTTAACCATGACCCTCCATGGAGATCCCACGCTTAGTGTGAATCCTTTTTCTGCACCCGACTATGAAATTACAAACGCTTCTGTTTCGCTTTCACCGGAAGTTATTACAACTGCTCAGGATAGTTTTAGGGTAAAAGTGGTGATTAAAAATCCCGGGCAGGCAAGAAACATGCCTGTACTGGTTACAGTGAAAAGATTTTTACCCGACAGTGTTACGCCCAGGGTATATACACGAACGATACCACATGTGTTTTTTTCAGAAGAAGTAAATTTCACCATCCCGGTTTACATCACACTGGCGCCGGGAGCAAACCAGCTGGAGATTCAGATAGATCCTCTCAATCAAATATCCGAAATCAATGAACAAAACAACAGGGTAAACCTAACCTTTGATGTGAAATCGGATGAAATTTATCCAGTATATCCCTACCGATATGGCCTTGTGGATACCAATGCCATCTTCCTGAAAGCTTCCACCGGTGATTTGCTTGCACCTGAAAGAACATATGTATTTGAGATAGACACTTTGCCCGGTTTCAATTCTGCATTTAAAAGAAGAACATCCATTACCAAAAGTGGAGGCGTCATTCAGTGGGGCTTGCCTTTCCTGCTTTCCGACAGCATCGTGTATTATTGGCGCATCAGTCCTGATTCATTGCCGGGCGCAGGATACAAATGGAAGCAAAGTTCCTTTCAATACATACGCAAGCGAAAAGGATGGGAGCAAGCACATCACGGGCAACTCCGGGACAATCTATTAAGCTTGATCAATTACAATCAGCAGCAGCAAAAATTCACCTTTGATACCTTGCGTAAAACACTCACCTGCTATACATGGAGTGCACCTTCGGGAAGCATTCCACCCGATGCAGATCTATTTGCAACTGAATACCGTATTGATCAAAAACTGATTGAGAGTGCCGGTATCAGTTATAGTCCTTCACTACATGTAGCGGTAATGGATTCTGCTACGCTCGAACCCTGGGAAATCCGTTACTTGTCCAATGGAGTTATGCTCAACCCAAGCCGTAATTTTGGTAATGCTAACGACAACCTGCCCATCAACGGACATACTAGGTATTTTATTTTTAATCCAGCGAATGTTGCTCAGATGAACGGATTAAAAAACATGTTGCTGAATGGAATTCCCAATGGAAATTATGTACTTATATATACATGGATTAACGGCAGATTTCAGGCCTGGCCGGATACCTCCTTGTTTACTGTACTTGAAAACATGGGAGCAGATTCTGTCAGGTTCCTGCCCAATCATAAGGCATGGGCGTTTTTTGCAAGAAAGGGAAATCCTTCTTCTGCCATTGAAGCTTTCAGCCCGGGCAACGGTAGGTCAAGGGTTTCCCTCACAGCCAGCATGCAAGCCATTGTTAACAGAGGCAGCATCTACTCTCCTCTTATTGGCCCAGCCATAGCATGGGATTCAGTATCATGGAACTCGCGTGTATCAGAGATTCCACAAACGGATTCAGCAAGTTTCGAATTGTATGGCATCCGCTATAACGGCCAAAAAGATACGCTAAACCGGACTGGTCTTTTCAGCGGGAGTTTTTCACTCACAGGTATTTCTGCACAAGTCTATCCCTATATGCAGATGCGTTACTTTACCAAAGACGCCGTGAACCGCACACCCGCTCAGTTACGCAGATGGCATTTGTTTTATAAACCTGCTCCGGAGTGTGCCATTAATCCGAATGCTTTACTGGAACTTTCTAATAAAAGTGTTCAGCAGGGAGAGAAACTAACTTTTAAAACCCTGATCAAAAACATCTCCGATCAGCCCATGGATAGTTTGCTTGTAAAGTTCTGGCTCGAAGATGCCGGAAAACAAATTAGCCCTCTCTCCTTCCCCAAATCTGATTCTTTGCGTGCCGGTTTTTCACAGACGCCCATGGTAAGCATAGATACCAAAAACCTCCTGGGGAAATACAAGTTGTGGATAGATGCCAATCCCTTTATACAGGAACTGAACAAATTTGATCAGCCGGAACAATACCGTTTCAACAATACTATGTATGTAGATTTTCAGGTAAGCGGTGACAAAACCAATCCGCTGCTCGATGTTACCTTTAATGGACAGCGCATCATGGATGGGGAATTGGTTTCACCCAAACCTGAGATCAGGATTACTCTGAAGGATGAAAACAAGTTTCTTGCCCTGAATGATACATCTGCATTTTCAGTGTATCTGCTCTATCCAGGAGAATCTGCTGCACGAAAAATTCATTTTCAAACAGCAGGCGGAGCACAAATGCGTTTTCAACCTGCATCACTCCCTAATAATTCTTGCGCTATTGATTTTGCTCCCAGCCTTAGTACCGACGGTATTTATACACTTCAGGTGCAAGCCAAAGATGCCAGTGGCAATCTTTCAGGGAAAAATGAATACAGTATCCGTTTCGAGGTGGTAAACAAAAGTTCAATCACAAGAGTGATGAACTATCCTAATCCTTTCAGTACCTCCACGCGTTTTGTATTCACGCTTACAGGCCTCGAAATACCTACTTGGCTTAAGATACAGATATTAACCGTGAGTGGAAAAGTAGTAAGAGAAATTACACTTGACGAGTTGGGGCCCCTCAGAATCGGAAAAAATATCAGCAGTTATGCCTGGGATGGAACAGATACTTTTGGAGACAAGCTGGCCAATGGTTTGTATCTGTACAAGGTATTCTGTAACATCAACGGAGAAGAAATAGAGCATAGGGAATCAGGCGCTGACGCCTATTTTACAAAAGAGTTTGGCAAAATGATTTTGTTGCGATGACAACAGCGAAATTAACTCTTGCCGAAAGATATAAAATGGTGCTCGACTGGTTCGAAACACATGATGCTTCACCACAAACAGAATTACATTACCGAAATCCCTACGAGTTGCTGGTTGCCGTAATTTTATCTGCACAATGTACAGACAAGCGGGTAAACATGGTAACGCCGGCACTTTTCAAAAGATTTCCGGATGTGCATGCTTTGTCAGATTCCGACGAAAAAGAAATTTTCTCTTACATTAAAAGCATCAGTTATCCGAATGCCAAATCGAAGCACTTGCTCGGCATGGCAAAAATGCTGGTAGATTCTTTTTCAGGAAATGTTCCATCAGAGGTCAGCCAACTGATTAAGCTCCCGGGCGTGGGCCGCAAAACAGCGAATGTAATTGTGTCGGTGGTGTTTGATCAGCCGGCCATGGCTGTTGATACACATGTATTCAGGGTGAGCAACCGGATTGGTCTGACAAGGGCTTCCAAGAATCCCCTGCAAACCGAAAAAACTCTTCTCAAATACATTCCTCGTGAGAAAGTGGCAAGAGCCCATCACTGGATTATTCTGCACGGAAGATATGTTTGTATGGCAAGAAAACCGGCATGTGGAGCATGCGGCATCAAGCAGTGGTGCAGATACTACTCCAAATCTTACTCATCAGAAGGGGCATGACATCGCCTGATGAAGACCCTTAAGTACTTGAGGGTAGTTTTCTTCTCCTCAATGAAACCCATGTGTGCCGATTGCTTTAAAATGCAAACCATTGCATTCTCAGGCAATGCAAACTGATATTCTACATGATGTAGGGGCAAGATAGGATCATGCAAGCCCATCAAAAACAAGACAGGATATGGCGCAAACTCAAGGAGCATCTCACGGTTTTTACGCTGTTTCATTCCTTCCAGACAAGCGATAATTGCGCGACGATCACAAGACGATGCAATAAGGTTTAAATCAACAATCTCTTTGGCAAACTGCGCAATCCCCGGTGCATGAAAAAGCCTGGGAATAGCTGCTCTTACATATACTTCAGCATTTTTTTTCACTGCTTCTATCGCTTTGTCACGATCTGCACGCTTATCGGCAGAATCAGCAGAGGCGGTAGAATGAAAAAGCGACAAGCCGCGAAGATGATCAGGAAACAATTCTGCAAACGCAAGAGCCACATATCCACCCATGGAGTGTCCAATCATCACATACTTTCGCAAACCCAGCTTGTCGAGCACTGCTTTTACTGCGAGAGCCATCATTTCCATGTCGTGCACATAGCCAAAACTGTCTGAGCTGCCATGTCCTGGAAGGTCAATTGCAATTACCCTGTACTGTTTGCAAAGCAAATGAAGATAAGTATCCCAAATGGCAGAAGACTCAAGAAAACCATGCAATAGAACCACACATCGCCCTTCACCCGCCATACGATAGGCGATTTTTCCTTGTCTAAAGATAGCGCTGCCGGTCATTTGTTTGATCAATCAAAAATAAAAATACCCTTCAATCGTTCTTTAAAATAGTTTTGCACAGATGAACAGCGCAGGGAAGCACAAGTATTCCGCCATTTTTCTTATCCTCGTTTTGGGCTTTGTTACAAGTCTCAGAATACTTGCCGCGGAGTTTCCCAGCCGACCGGTTCCTCCACACCTTGTGAATGACATGGCAGGTGTGTTAAATCCACAACAAGCTGCAGAGCTCGAGCAAAAACTGGTGGCGTTCAGCGATACCGCCTCGTCCCAGATTGCCGTAGTAAGCATACCTACAACTGGAGCATTCGAAATCAATCAGTATGCAACAGAGCTTGCGCAACAGTGGGGTATTGGTCACAAGGGTAAAGACAATGGTGTGCTTTTGCTGCTTGCCATTGATGACCGTAAAGCTTGTATTGCTACAGGATACGGCGTTGAAGAATACCTTCCGGATGCCATCTGCAAGCGATTAATCACCCGCGTATTGGTGCCTGCCTTTAAACAATCAGACTACTACGGTG
>Ga0315900_10006626_pt1 | contig 15460 bp, 18 predicted proteins | sample LakEriMetagenome_FD_203521 | JGI IMG/M metagenome (GOLD analysis project Ga0315900, IMG submission 203521) | Freshwater fungal communities from buoy surface, Lake Erie, Ohio, United States - Buoy 12 MA114 | ecosystem: Environmental > Aquatic > Freshwater > Lake > Lake biofilm | place: USA: Lake...
GTCCTGTGTCAAAGGGCGGCTACGCTTGATCGGCGCGGTCGCAGCATCCGCTAATCCGCGCGCGGGCGGGTGGGTGGGCCGTCCCAGCTTTCGCATCAAAGGCCGCTTTGGCTTCGGGGGTATTGTCGCCACGGGCCATGCAGTCCCGGCAGTTGCCGACCCACGGCGTCCCGCCATACCAGCCAAGGGCGCAGTCAAACTGCCCCCGGTCTCTTGTGCGTGATTGATAAGGGCAAGTCATGCTGCGGTAACTTCAATCCGCGCGCCTTCCTGCAAGGCCCAAGCATCGGGATAAGTGCCAAGCGGCGTGTTGTGGAATCCGTCCTTATAGGCAACCCACTCATCGCAATCGTCTCCCGCTATCCATCTGTTTATGAAATTGAAATAGGTAAGATACCAACAATCATTGAAAGACCATCTGCACAGACTTTCTCTTTGGAGAACAGCGCTGTCCTCGACAGAGTTGTCGGGGTTGATTTTTGTCACCGTGTAGAAATCGGCAAACTGGTCAAACACCTTCATGAGCGGTTCGTTCGGGGCAATAAGGCAGGGCTGGCGGCGGTTTCCAACCTCGACATCGTCAACAAATCTTGCCCACCGCCCATCTACGCCGTTCCATATTGGGCGAAGACTTAGAATGCGCCTCTCATCGACAGGAACGCTCTCGTCCTCGTAAACAAAGTGTTGCCCATCTCGCGTGTATATCCGGTCGGTGTTTTGCGTAACAACGCGCACCGAATCAGGCAAATCGTCTTCGGTATAAGAATATTCGCCGCCGACCAATAAGTCTTTCGCCGGATACATGCAGCACTCCTCGACAGACGGCGTGCCATCGTCGCAGCACTCGCAGGAAAGTTGCGTCACCCCGTTGACCTGTTTGGCGAGGAGGAGCGTGACGCCGTTTCTTACTATCGTTTTAACCTTTGCCACGGCTTGCTGCTACGTTTCGCAAAGCTCTGTGGCGATCCATTGCATTTGACCGCCGATGCAGCCGAGAACAAAGGTTCCCGTGCTTGGCGGGGGCCACCACTCAAAGATCATTTCCCATCCGTTCTCACGGTCTTCGCTAATGCGATAGGGCAAATTCGTGTTGCCCGTTGTTGATTTGGGGCGAACTTGCTTAAAGTTCTCGTCCAGATCCTTGGCGCGGATCTTAAAGGGGGGGCGCGTAAAATCCGTTTTGTTTTTGCCGACCTGATCCTCAAAAACGTGACGTATTTTCATACTTCGACGTAAACGCCCGTTGATGTCGTGCTGTAGGTGGTCACACCGTTGGCCGCGCGGGTGTTGCTGCGCTGAACGACTACATCTTTTTTGTAAAGGACAGGGAAGTTGTTGTTGGTGAAGTTGACCTGAGTTCCCTCAACCGATCTGTTGCGCTTGATATTAAACGGCAGGCCGACAAGCTGCTCGCCGGGTTGCAAGTCTGTAAACAGATAACCCGACTTGCTGGTGCGGGTCACGGCCTTGGCAACGTAATCAAAAGACAGTCGGTAATAGATGGTGGTGTTGGTGAAGCGAAGCGTCCTTGATGCGGCAAAGCTCTTTACTTCCTCGGTTTCGCTGCGCTCCACGGTCGTATCAAAGCCACCGTAGGCCGCGCGGAAGTAGGTGATGCCCTTGTCGCTTTCGATGGAAATATCATAAAGCCGCACGTTGGAGCGGGCCATGTGCGGCGGGCGAGCGATGGGCGGCTGCGCTCCTTTGACGAACTTACCTGTGTGCAGATTTGCAAATTGCGTGAGGCAGGCGTATTCGGCTTTGTAATCGTGCGCGCCATCATCTTGAAACGAGGCGTTTTGCGAGAGAAGGACAAGCCCGCCCGTGGAAAGCTGTGGAGATGCGATGATCGTGGAAGGCATGGGATTAGGCCATTACGGTTTGCGGCAGGCGCTCTTTGAAGTCATCGAACGTGCTTTGCAGGAACGAAAGAATGGCTTGCGTCGAATCCAGCTTGACGGCGTTCCCTCCTCCAGCGCCGCCTGCTGCGCTGCGGTCGGCTTCGGCTTTGCGTTCGGCGGGTGTCTGAGACTGTTCGCGCATTACTCTTATGTAGTCTTTGAAGTCTTGCTCCGTAAGACCCATAAAACCTTCTTGCAGACTATTTTCCCGAAATCTGTTAAAGGCTTCGCCGTAAGTCTTTGCCCCATATAAATCCATCGCAAAATCGCGGGAGTTGCGTTCGTTCGCTCGGCGTTCGGCGCGGTCGCGGGCGCGCTGTTCGGTGGAGGCAGCGGAAAAGAACGCGCCCATGTCGCGTTGAGAGGCGGCGCGGTCTTCTGCGGCCATCTGGTCGCGCATGATTCGGGAGAGTTGCGAGGCGGCTGATGGGTCGTTTTCGGCGCGTTGGCGTAGTTGGTCGAGGGCGGTTTGGGGTTTGTCGGCCTTGCCGCTCTTGCCATCTGGCGCTGTCGCAGGAATATCAATCTTCGGGCCGCTTGGGCCACTGCCCTGCCAAGGAAATTTGAAGCCCTTGTCGTTCTCGCCCATGCCGGGTGATGACCCGAAAGGCGAAATGTCGCCGCCTTCCAGCATGGCATTGCGGGCGTTCGCCATGTTCTCGGCAAAGGTCTGCGCGTTGAATGCCGCTGCGCGCGTAGCTGCCGCAACCTTCTCGGCTTGTGCTGCGGTTTCTTTTGTCCGCTCGGTCATGTCGATAAGCGGGTCTTTCATGTTGGCGGCGTAGGAGTCTTTGAACGCCTGCGGGATTCCACCAAAAGCCTCTTTGGCCTGATGCCCAACTTCTTCAACTTGCGCCCCTATCGAAAACGTCAGAGTCTCAATAGACCTTGCTGCCGTTTCTGCCTGATACCTGAATGTGTCTGCCATGCCAGATCGGCCAATGGCGTCCATGAAATCAGCAAGCGCGCTGTATAAGACTTCTTTGAAATAATTTGCAGCAATGCTGAACGAGGATTTCAGCAACGTAATCAAAGCGCCGTTGGCGTCGAACATTGTGGCTGCGGCATCCGACACTGTTGAAATGGCGGCTTGGGCGGCTGCAACAATTTGATTGATGACGTTAAATGCCGTGTCGCGGGCCGTCAGGAACATCAACTTGAAGCCTTCGCCAAAGTTGCCAGAGGTGATGCCCTTGACGGCGATTTCGATATTCTTGAGCGCCTCGTTGAGCTTGAGCGTTTCAGCGATCCATTGCCCTGTGCTGACGGCGTATTCGGAGAGCTTGGCCCCCAAGCCCGCCGCGTCGATGTTGGCGATGCGGTTGGTTATCTCTACCAGCGCCGGGGCGGCGCGCTCCAAAAGTCCAGCGGCAAACTCTTTGCCCTTGTGGCCGATGGCGTTGAAGTTGTCGCCAAGGGTGTCCAAAGCGCCCGCCACGCGATCCATGACGGCGGGCGTGCTGCCAAGCTGTCCGCGCGCAATATCGAGTTCGCTGCCCATTGCCCGAAGTAGTGGGATAAGCTCGCCGCCACTGCGGCCAAGAAGCTGCATAGCAATGGCCGTGCGGTCGGAGTCGTTGCCGACATTTTGCAGGGCTTTGGCGATGGCTTGAAGTTGTTCGGTCGGGGTGAGGTTTTTAATCTCGGAAAGGTTGATGCCCAACTTGGCAAAGGCTTCGGCTTGCTCTTTACCGCCCTGCCCGGCTTCCACGATGGCGCGCTGAAGACGGTTGATGGTCGGGCCGACAGATTCGGCTCCAGCGCCCGCGTTTTCAAAGGCGCGCTGCAAGATGGCGAGGTTGCCCGCCGTCTCGCCTGTGCGGGCAGACAAGTCGTTAAGTTGTCCGCCCATAGCAACGGCGGCGTTGAAAGATTCGACTGCGGCGCGGACGCCTAAAAAGGCGGCGCCAATTCCAACTACGGCCCCGGCCAACTTGGTAAAGTGCCTTGCCACTCCCGCGCTGGCTTGGGCGGCTATGCTCTGAAGTTGTTTGGCCCCACTGTCAAAGCCAGTGGTATTGAGCGAAGAATTAAATCTGATTGCTTCGTCGGCCATTTGTTTTGCCCTAAAGTGTCAAGGTTCAGAGGTATTTTTTGTAAGTGCGCCCGCTGGCCGATGTCCTTACCTCAAACACGCCGCCGCGCCTTCCAGTATTAAGGGCGCGCGCCGCCGCCGCCGCTGCCGCTTCGGAAGCTGCTGACTGTGGCCGCTGGTTTGATCTCTGTGGCGAGGTTGTTCCGCCCATAGACGCAAGACCGGGATATCTGTCCAAAACCTTTTTGATTTTGCCCGAAGCCTGCAATTTCACGGCGCGGCTAAAATAATTGGCGCGGGCATTGAGCGCCTTACGAAAGGCAATGCCTGCCTGCGCCCACCTGTTCAACTTGGTCAGATTGTTTACAAAACCTACCTCGTATCTGTTGCCGCTCCCACGGGCATGGACATCGACAAACTGGCTCATGTCCCCCCGCTTGTGGTGTTGAGCGCCGCGAACGTAGCTTGGGGCTTTGACGGGTATGCCCAGCTTGTCGCCAATCTTAACAAACATCGAAGCGGCAAGGCCGCGCGCCTTCAGTTTGTTATTCAGTGACTTTTGCCGCTGTTCTTGAATTTGCCTCCATAGCCAAGACGGATACGCCTTCGGCTTGTTACTTTTGGAGAAGTAGTAAACCAGTTTGCCGTTTTTACCGGATGCCCTGCGCTGTGCTGCTCTTTGTTTGGCGCGAGCAATATCGCCAGCGGTGTATTTTCTGCCAGTGCGAGATTCGGGGCCAGCGTATTCAAAGGCATATTGAGCGCCGGGTCGCTTGTTATGATTCTTTTGAATGCTTCCCTCGGTGGCTTTTTTGGTGTTTCGCACGGCGCTGGTCAGCATTGCGCCCAACTCATGCTTGATGACGGTTTCAAAATCCTTGCCGCTGATTCTGCGGATTTCTGACAGTGCAGAATGAAAGCGCCTTGCCGCTTTTTGGTCGGGCGTAATCTTGACTTGCACACTAAACGCCGCCTGTCAGCGCGTCGGCAAGTAGCTCGTCAATGTCCTTGGCCCCGCTTTCGCCGCTGTCGATCCAGCGCGGCTGGCGTCCGTTGACCAGTTCGTCCCAGATGACGAATTGATTGAGCGCGGCCAGCGGCATATGCCACATGGCCTGCTCAAAACTGATCCCGTATTTGCTGACCCGCGCAGCAAGGCAAAGCTGCCAAGCCGGACGGGCCTTTAGGCTTTTGGGGCGCTGCCGTCCGAGGGGCCGGAAGATACGGCCTGCGTGATGGTGGCTGCTACGCGCTCCATTTGGCCCGTGATCCAAGGCGTGAAAGCGAACATATCGGCGGGAGCCTGCTTGTCCATCCACTCGTAAACGTCCGCCTTGATATCGTCTATCGTCGCCACGCGGCGGCGGATGTCGCTGATCGGCATGGAGTGGAGATAGACGAAGGAATAGACGCTGAAAGCGTAGTCACCGTCCTGCTCGCCCGTGACGAAGCTGTTTTTTAGTCGGGCCAACAAGCTCCATGTTGCCGCCGTGACGGGGCGCAGGGTGATGCCGTTGATTTGTTCCTCGCCGCCGAGGGCCGAAGCCTCAAGGAGCGACTCTCTTTTCTCTGGGTCAATATCCATATCGACCCGCGCTTGCTGTCAAAACAAACAGGGCGGGTTTTATGGCCCCGCCCTGCTGTTGTTATGAACAAACACACCAAACCAAAGTCACATGATAAGTTGCGCCAGATCCCGCTTGGTGGTCGCGTCGAGATGCTTGTCGGCCAGCATGACCCCGCCTTGCGGGAGGTTCACCAGCACAAGCTGGCGGGTCTTTTTAAAAATCACATCGAGGAAAAGCTCGCGGTTGAACAGCGCGGCCCGCGCGCCGGGAAGGTCGGGAAGCTGGTCGCGCAGGGCTTCGCAGGCGTCTTGCCCCTCGATGACGGCTTGGACAATGGCGGCTGTGCTGACCCCATTGGCCCCTTCTACGCGAAACCAGTAGTGAACCGTTTCCTTGCCCTTGTGGATGACGCGCGAGATCGGGTCTTGCTGCCGTAGCTCCACGCCAACAGTGGCGAGGCACGAAGCAACCTTTGTGTCGGTGGTGGCGAAGTATGGTTCCTGCATAATCTCTAATCTCTAAAGCGCCGTCAGGCGCGGGGGGTTACAGCGAGTCGTGCTGCGTGGCCTGAATCGTGCATTCTTGAAAATTTGAAGGGGCTTTCGACACGGTCACGCTATCAACATAGAACGTGCCAGTGATGCCGCCGAGGCTGGTCAAGGCGTTGGCAAGCGTGATGGACGCGCCAATGGTGGGAAGGGTTCCCTTGATGAAGCCCGTCATGCTGGCGACGTTTTTCTTGTTCCAGAAAACTTTCGCGGCCATCGCGCCGTCCTCTTTAAGAACCGGGATGGTGTCGCTGTCGGCGGTCTGCGAGAAGGAAGTGAAAACGGCGACGGTCTCGGACGAGCCGCCAAAGGTCAGATTGGTGATACCAACAATGTTCGCGGGCATAATACCCTCCCCGCGTTGTCAACCTACGCGCGGCGATAGATGCCCGTCTTGGCCTCGCCTGTAAGCTCGTAGCTCTCGTAAACAAAGCCCTTGAGCGAGGCGACTACTTCGGCATCTTCCAAGGCGGCGGGCCAATTCGGGACGCGGGCGAAGTCGCCGTCGCGGATGACTTTAGGCTGCGGGGTAGGCTTCGTTGAGCCAGCATCGGAAGTTGATGCTGCGGCGGAAACTGCGGTTTTCGTTTTCATAGCTTACAGGGTCAAATTCCAAGCCCCAGACCTTGACCAGATCCGAGGCGTTGAGGGTGGTAAGAAAGCTCGGCCCGTCCACGGTGGCCGAAAGGTCATGCCACAGCACCTTAAATCCCGGTGCGCCCTCGTCATCGTCTTCAGTGTCGGGCAGGCGGCGTTCGTTGCGCTCCTCGTCGGGCGTTTCGTCTGCCGCCGTGGTGAGCATGACGGCCACGCGGGCATTCCATGTCTGCATCCCCAAGACCACCTCATCCAACTTCTCGGCGCGGACGGTGATGCTTGGCAAAATGTCCTCGTCCGACTCGTCGGCACTGGTGATGCGGCAGGCCGAAAGGTTGCTGTCGGCTTCCAGCGCGGCAATGACGGCGCGCTCTAAGGATTCCTCAAGGCTGTAAGCGGGGGCGGTCATTTTGTTTCCGGGCTTTGCAGGGTGAGGTCAATCGAGGCGACATCGGTGTCGATGCCCACAATGCGGTAACGCCGCCCCGCGTATTTCACGATTCCGCCCATGCGGAAGTCAGGCGCACCCGCCTTCAAGACGGTTGCCGTAAGGCCGCGCGAGGGTTCAAAGCCGCCCTCGCCTAATTGGTTCGCGTAGGTTTCTTCTCCGACCACGGCCCTGTAACAGCGTTCGCGGTATTCGATTTCGTCCGCAATGGTGGCTACGGATTCCTCGCACCCGGCGGTGTAAGCCTGCGAAAACTGACTCATGCGCTGGGCTTGGTGTCAGCGGCAACTAGATCAGGGTTGCGGCGGCGGAATATCTCCTCGCCCAAGCGGTAGGCTTCGTCGCTGTTCTCCATCTGGTAGGTGGCGTCTGACGGAACGGCGGGATTCCAGAAGGGATGCTCATGCTTGAAAACGATGTCGCTTGGCACAAGCAGGCCGCTTTTTTCGGCGCGGAGGCTGAACTCTGTGTCGCTGAAGATGCCAGGATAGTCGCTGGCGAGGATGTTCTGTTTGCCGTAGCCAAGGCGCTTGAAGGTTGGCCGAGTCACGCAAAAGGTGACCATGAGCGAGTCGTTGCGGTAGCCGTCTTTGATTTGCAAAATGGCGGGCTTGTTGGCGTCCACATAGGGCGCAAGCGCCTCGGTGATCTGCTTGTCCCAATGCAGCGGCGGATAAACATCATCCTGTGCCGTGATGATGATTCTGCCCGTGGCCGCGTTGGTGGCCGCGTTGTAATTCTGCACGGCTGTTCCACCGGGGCGCTCAAGGTTCCCAGCCTCGGAGGTGGCGTGGCGGAAGCGGGAGAGCAAGCCAACGGATTCCTCGTCATCCTCAGAAAAGCCAAAGATGTATTCGATGGCTTCGGGATTGGCGGCGGCATCGAGCCAGCGCTTGCGCGTGGCGGCGGCTTGCTGTGCGCGAGCGCGGGTCGGGTGGCATACGCTGATGCTGTATTTGTGCGCGGCAATGCGGGCGGTTTCGATTTTGTCGGCCTTCTCGATGTCGCCCACCATGCGAAGCCATTGCGTCCACAGGGCCTCCCCTGCCCACCCGTAAAGCCCGTCCCGGTGTGTCCACGCTTTTTCAATGGGGCGCGGCAGGGCCATCATGGAGCGGATGTAGGCTTCGGCGTTGACCATATCGCCCAAGTCCAAGTGCATAGCGCCAAGCAGGGCCAAGGCTTCGCGGCGGTTGGGTTGCGTGCGGTAGGCCGAATGCAGGGCGGTCATCATGGCCTTATATTCAACGCTGCCGCTTTCAAGGATTGGCGGGCGGGCCAGTTCGCAAATGTTCAAGCAAAGCTCGTAACGCTCGGTGGGTTTGATGTCGGGATGCGCCAGGGCTTGCTTGGCCAGATCCATGGCCTCTTGTTTTCGGCCGTGGCCCATGTATTCGCCGTGGAGGTGGTAGATCTCGGAGATGGTGCGCTCGGAGGCCGGGATGCTCTCGAGGATGGTGACGTTGCGGTTGGCGCCTTGCTTCGGCTCATCGTCGGGCAGATGGACAACAACCGGCGCGTCGCAGCGGGCGATCTTGGCGTTGGCGTCTAGCTGGAAGTTCTCGTGGATGCGGTTGACCCACTTGCCTTTGTCGCGGCGGACGAGGCGCTCGCGGATGTTGTGGGCGATGCCGCGGCCGGCTACGTCGTGGTAAAGGGCGAAGGCATCGAAGTCGGGGCCGAACTTGGTGAGCAGCTCGTGGAGCGCTTGGGCAAAGTCGGGGCCGGGCGTATCGTCGGCATCGACCCAAAGCGCCCAGGGCTTGGTGGCCAAGTCGAAGGAGGCTTGCCGGGCGGCGCCGAAGTCATCGACGTGAGGCCAATCGTTCTTGGGGTCGTTGGCATAGACTCCCATTTTGGCGCCGTGTTTCTGGCAGACGCGGGCGACCTCGAGGTCGGGCGGCGTGTTGCCGTGGGCATGGACTACGCACATCTCGCCGACGGCGGGTGCGAACTGGGTGAGGCAACGGTCGAGGCGTTTGGGTTCGTTGCCGACGATCAGACAAAGCGCGATCTGCTCGCGCGGGCTTTGGTTCTCCATCTCGGGCGGAGCACCTTTGTCAACAAACGAAAACCCCGGGCGTTGGCCCGGGGCTTCGTGTCATGGTTACTACTAGATGGAGGCGGGTTACGCTCCGAGAGCCAGTTTCGCGGCGCCGGTGATCGCGCGGGACGCTCCGAACACGCACTCGAAGGAAACGTAGTGCTTGCCGGTGCCGGGATTGTAGTGGCGACGGTAGCCGAGCGTGAGGCCGCTCTGCGGATCGTTGACCACGGTGGCGGCCAAGTATTCGCTCGGGGCCTGCGGCTCGAGGGCGCGGACAGCGATGGCGACGGCGTTCTGATGAACGGCCAGACCAGCCAGGCTGATGCTGTTGGTGGGAAGGATGAGGCTCTCCACCACGTTCATGCCCAGCACGCGGGGAACGCGAGCGTCGGCAATGGTGTCGCGGGCGCCGAACTGCGAGGCATCCAGCAAACCGCTCTGGGACAGGAGGCTGTCGTAGAGCGAGGTATTGAGGATGAGCGAGCGGCCGGTGAGCGGGACCTTTTCATCGGACAACGCTTTGCGGAGGGCGCGGGCGTTGGTGATGGTGAAGGCGGACAGGTTCGTCAGCGAGGCAGTGTATTGCGCGGCGCTGGAAGCCGTGGTCACGAAGAGGTTGTAGACCGAGGTCAACACCGACTGCGCGAGGGCTTTGCCCTGCTGGGTGGCGAATTTGGTGATCTCGGCGACGCTCGACTTGGAGTATTCCGTGTCGGTGAGCGAGACGGTCACGATGCGGTGGGTGTCCACGTTGATCGTGACTTTGTTCATCGTGCCGTTGTCCGCTTCGTAAGAATCGGCGAACGTGGTCGCGGTGAGGTTGGCGATGAGCGGGACTTCGACGCTCGCGCCACGACGGACAACTTCATTGCTGTAGCTGGTCGTGAAGATCGAGAGCGGCTCGAGATCCGCGGTGAAGGACTCAAGCGCGGCTTGCGCGATGAGTTTATCGTTTAGTGCGGCGTTGATTGTGGCCATAAATTTGGATGGTTAGAGAACGAGGGTGGAAAAGATTTCGCGTTTGTGGGCGCGGTAGAACTCGGTGGCTTCGGCGCCGTCGAGGCGGGCGAATTTCTGCGCGGCGGTCAGTTCCGGCTCGGCAGACACGACAGCCACGGGGTCAATGCCAACAGAAGCGACGATTGCCGCAGCTTGCTCACCAGCACTTTTGGAGGCCGCGAGAAGCGCGGTGATCTCCTCGTCCTTGCTGGCGCTCTCGGCGGTGAGGCGCTCGACTTCGGTTTTGAGGGTTTCGAGTTCCTTGGCGATGTCTTCGCTGGCTTGCGCCACGACGGCTTCGGCTTCGACTTTGGCGTTCAGTTCGGCCTGGAGGGCGTCAACCTTCGCTTGAAGTTCGGCGTTCATATTATCCTCGGAGGAGATGTCAACGGCGCCGTCGGTGACGGGCTGCTCGACAACCGGCTCGGCGATGACTTCGACGGGCGCGGCCTCTTCGGCTTTCGGGAGGTTGGCGGATTTGCGGGCCATAGAGTTGGAAAACTTGTCAAAGCGCGCGCGGGCGGCTTCGGGTGTGATGGAGGCGGCGGCCTCGATGTCGTCTTCGATGCCGTCGGCAAAGTTCATGGCAACGGCCTGCGTGGCATCGAGCCAGGTCTCTTCGTCCATCATGGACTCGATCTCGCCGCGCTCGCGGCCGGTCTTGCGGACATAGGCGTTGACCAGCGTGGCCTTGAGTTTGTCGAGAACGTCGGCTTCTTTGCGAAGGTCGTCGGCGTCGCCCATCGCCATGCTCCAGGGATTGTGGATCATGAGCATGGAGTTGCCGGCCATAAGGACTTCGTCGCCGGACATGGCAATGACGGAGGCCATGCTGGCCGCAAGTCCATCAACGTGAACGGTTAAGCCGCCTTTGTGCCGACGTAGCGCGTTGTAGATTGCGGCTCCTTCGATAACACTTCCTCCGACAGAATTGATGCGGAGGTGAAGGTGCTGGCCTTTGAGTTTGCGGATGTCGGCCACGAAGTCTTTGGCGGTGACACCACCGAAACCGATCTCGTCGTAAATGCTAACCTCGATGCCATCCTCGGCTTCGCTGTTTGCGGGCGTTGAAATTGCATACCAGCGGTTCGCGCTCATTGCTGCGGGGGCGGTGTCAATGGCTGGCCCGCGGTGACGGGTGCGGGGTTGGGATTGAAGGTGGCGATGGAGTCGGCGCTGATGCCGAACTCGGCGGAAAGATCGGCGAGATACTTGGCCTCGACGGCGCGCTGGCGGAGTTGGTCTTTCCACTCGAAGCCGCGCTCGCTGTAGTCCTCGGAGTAGGTGCGGAGGCCGGCGCGAACGTCGTTGAGGTTCGCAGCGGCTTCGCGGCCGTAGTCGACCGATGCGGCGGCCGGGCGTTGCCATTCGACTTTCCACCAGTTTTCGTTTTGCGGGATGAGGCCGCGCTGCATCCCGATCGTGATAACGTGCGCCCAGACGCGGGAGCAGAGGCGGTCGATAAGCAATGCCTGGCGCTGCTCAAAAGTGCGTTGGGCGCGGACCAAAACGGCGCGCAGGGCGGCTCCGCCGGCCTCGGCGGGACGGGCGGCGAACTCCCAGGGAACTCCGAGGTTCAAGCAGACTTCGCGCAGGAGAACGTCACAAAACTCACGGAAGTTTTGTGACGGGCGGTTGCTCGTCCACGAGATGAGGTCTTCGCCCATGGAGAGGCGCGGGATGGCGCCGCCGGCATTGCCGAGGCTTTCGACGGTGATCTCGTTGGTTCCCTCGCTGTTGATCGAGGTGCTGGATTCGCCGAAGAAGTCGGCGCCCTGCGGGTTCGACGATTTGATGGCCAGCGCGATGTAGGAGGAAATTTTGATCGCCATCTTCTCGAAGCTGACGGCGTCGGAGACATCGCGGAGGTGATTGATGGACGGGGCGAGCGGGGTGACGTAGCGCAGCTCGTCGCCTTGGCTGGCCTCCCCGACGTGGATCATTTGCGCGGCCGGGATGTCCTCGAAGCGTTGCGCGGGGTCGACGCCGTCGCCGAGGAGGTGGCGGTAGAAGATGGGGCGCATCTGGCCGTTGACCACCACGCCGTCGATGACGTTTTGGCCGCCTTCGCGGGCTTGCGGGTTGCTCGGCTCGTAGATCGAGGAGCGGGCGTCACCGATGCGGTGGGCCAAGATGAGTTGCAGGGCGGGATAGCCGGTGCTCTGCACGGCGGGACGGAAGAAGACCTCGCCGTCGCGGTCGATGGCGACGGAGGCGATGCGCTGCATCTCCCTCCAGGTGTAGCGGCCTTGCAGGTCAGCCACGCGGGACCACTGCTCGAAGAAGGTCTCGGCGGCGGCATCCCAGGCTTCGTCACCGCTGCGGGCTTGCGGACGGATGCCGGAGCCGACGGAGTAGCGGGCTTTCTCGGTGATGAGGCCGCGCAGGAAAGGCGCGTTGTTGTAAAGCCAGCGGGACAATTTCATCAGGCGCTCGCGGTCGGCGCCGCTCACGTCGATGTGGCTATCGACGGCGGATGCGTTGTAGGGGAAGCGGCGCTGGATGGACGGGCGCGCGGCGTCGTAGCTTTGGGCCTTCGGCGTGAAGGCGCGGGTGACGAGTTTCCAGCGGTCGGCTAATTTCATACGAGCGGGTAGTTGAAGGCGGCGATCATCGTTTTCTGCGGCTTGCGGGTGAGGTAGTCCTCGAGCTGCGCGTCGGTCATGTCTTTGATGAGCGCCCAACAGGTCAGGGCCAACTCGGCGACGGTGCTGGCCGTCATGTCGGGCGGCAGGGAATAGGAAAACGATTTGCCGCCCATGCTGGCGGAGACGAGGAGCCGGCCGCCTTCTTTGCTGGCGCTGTATTGGTTGGCGCCGATGGTCTCGAGCGCGGTGATCGTTTTCGCTGCTGACTTACCGGAGGCTAACCAGGCTGAGAAAATGAAGGCGCGCGGAGACACGCGCTTCGGGGCGTGTCAAACCTCGGGGGGTTCGGCGGGCGTCGGCTTGATGATGTTGCCGAACTCAGCCAGGGCGAGGATCATCAGTTCGGCGTCGAGCATGTGGTTGGGCCGGCGGCCGATCTGCTTCCAGATGTAGGTCTCGCGGCCGGTGAGCGGGCTGCGGCGCATGACTTTGCGGTGAGCGTCGAGGTGGGCTTTGTATTCTTCGGAGGCGTCGGCCGCCACGGTCCACGCCGGGCCTTTGCCGCCGCGGAGCCACTCGAGGACATCTTGCGCGGCCGGTGAACTGAAGAGCATGAGAAACCAGCCGCGCCGATAGGGCTTGATGACGGAGATGGCTTTGCGGAGGGATTTGCCGAGTTTCACGCCGTAGCCTTCGGCGCGGTCTTCGCCCTTGGCCGGGATGTAGCGGTTGCGGATGCAGACATCGAGGACTTCATCGGTGCGGAAGCCTGAGTCGACCACGACGAGCTTGGCCATGACGCCGCCGATGTTGCGCGGGGTGTCGAGGCCGAGTTCGGTGACTTTGAACTCGAGGTCGGCCCAGGTGGTGAGGCGGCCTTCGTCAATGAGTTTGCTACTGCCGTCTTTGGCGAAGGAGCGGCAGACGAAATAGAAGCAGTCCTGTTGAACGTCGACGGCCATGATTCGGGCGGTCCCCTCCTCCACCGGGGCGCGGAGGTTGTATTCGCCGACGGTGAGCGGGCGCGACTCGGTGGTCATCGCTTCTTCCCATGGCTCGGCGAGGATGCTGTTGACGAAATCTTGCAGGCCCATGAGGGATTGCTTGTCTTGCAGGAATTTGACGGCCAGCGCGCCGAAGCTGCGGCGCACGGAGTAGAGCGCGGAGAGGTGATAGCTGCGATGGCCAGGGAGAGCGCCGAGATTTTCCGCGCGCCATTCGCCGTCGCGGAGCATCTTGGTTTTGCTGGCGTCGGTGATGTGGCCGGCACAATGCGGACACTCGAGGCGGGCGGTTTCGCGGACACGCTTCAAGTCCCATTGGTTGTCGTCGATCTTGGCCTCATCGTCCCATTTCATCATGGGCCAGTTGAGCAGGGTCATCTCGCCGCAATGCGGACAGGGCACCCAGTAGCGGCGCTGGTCGCCTTCAAGCCAGGCCTTCCAGATCGAACCTTCCTGCGTGGTGGGGGTTGACGTTTGCACGATCAGCGCCATGGGGAAGGACGCGGTGCGCTGCACGGCAAGCTGGACGGCGGCGGCTTCTTGCTTGGTCTTGGTTTTGTATTTGTCCACCTCGTCGAGGCAGAGGAGCGAGATGCTGCGGCCGGCAAGGTTGCCCGGACTGTTCGATCCGACGAACCAGAGGTGCATGCGGCGGAATGCCTGGTCGAGGTTTTTGAATTTGTCTTTGTTAGCGGGCAGCTCGGCGCGCAGGACTTCGTTGTCGTCGATCATCACTTGCCAGCGGGACTCGGAAAACGATTGCGCGTTGGTCTGGGTATCGAGCACCCAGAGCGCCGGCGCCGGGGCGCGGCAGAGGCGGTAGGCCATGCCGACTTGGATGGCCGTGCTCTTGGCCACCTGGGCGCCGCAAAGGAGCGCCATCGAGCGGACGCCGCTGGCCGGGTGGAAGGCGTCGAGCCATTCGCGCATGTAAGGGTAGGACCGCACGCGGAACGGACCCGGGGATGACGTAAAGCGGGACGAGAAGGACAGATTGGCCTCGGCCCACTCGGTGACGGACTGCCGAGGGTGCGGCACCCACTGGCTTCGCCACATGGCCCGGGTGGCGGCGGCCGAATCAGGTATCCAGGCGCAGGGCATTGCCGGTATTGCTGAGGGTGCTGAAGACTTGCTCGAGGTAGTCGGCCACGGTGTCGCGGGCCAGCTCGGGGTCGGCAGGGTTTGCCGCCTGGGCGATGGCGGCCGGCATGGCCTCGAGGAGGGCGCGGAGTTTGCCGGCCTCCTCGGCGATCACGGCTTGCACTTGGTCGCGGTGCATGAGGGTTTGCGCTTCCTGCTCGCTTTTGACCATGTCGCGCTTCCGAGTCTCGTGGGCCTCTTCGGCCTCGCGGACGGTGCGGCTTGCCGCTGCTCGCTCTTGGATGCTGCTGGCCGCCTCGAAGTCGCGCACCGCAATCCGGCGCATGTGGTCGGTCACGGCCAGTTCATCGGGCAGATCGACAGGATCGGGCGCCGGTTCGGCTGGTCGCGGCGCCGACGGTTGCGATGCCTTGGTCCGCCTGGCGTTCTGATTAGCCCGTCGCCACTCCGTCGCCGCCTCGAGGGAGTCGAGCGGCATGCCGCGTTTCACCGCTTTGGCTACGGCTGGCTGGCTGATGCCAAGTGCCTTGGCCATCTGGCCTTGCGATAACCTTTGGGACATCACCCATAACCGCTGTCAATGGGTTATGGCTCGCAGGAAAACCTCGGTCTGGTTCGGGCACT
>Ga0315900_10006628_pt1 | contig 15457 bp, 21 predicted proteins | sample LakEriMetagenome_FD_203521 | JGI IMG/M metagenome (GOLD analysis project Ga0315900, IMG submission 203521) | Freshwater fungal communities from buoy surface, Lake Erie, Ohio, United States - Buoy 12 MA114 | ecosystem: Environmental > Aquatic > Freshwater > Lake > Lake biofilm | place: USA: Lake...
GTAAGTCTATTTCTAAATTGAGTAAGACCAGAGTCAATATCTTCCATTGATACGCCAAGCAATTGAGCCTGATATCGCATACCAGAAAGCATCTTGATGGAGATACCCATTGCCAATGACATACGATATAACTGGACGGCATCCTTTGTAATTGTTCTCAGACCAACGGCAATCCCAGTAAATGCGATACTTGCTCCTAGCGCGACCTTACTGAAAGACTTTGTGAGATTCGTACCGAACGCGTCCATCTTCTGCTGAGCGCCGCGTAATCCCTTTTCGAACTCAGCCGAGAATATACCTAGCGAAACGTAGGCGCGTCCCGCCTCGATACCGGATCTACTACCTACGCCAGACGCCATTTTATTTCTCCTTTAGAAGAACATTTATCGTCGGTTCATCAACAGCCACCATTCCCTGGAGGGAAGCATCAGCCATGATCCATGATCCTGTCGAATCTTTGATCATCACTTTTATCTTCCGATCGTCCACGATCCGTGCTATCGACCCCATCTTTGCCCATACTACTTGCCTTTCCACAGAGACTCTCTCGCAACCTGTCAAGATCAGCATACTGATCATCAGGAATATCGGAAGTAGTTTCATTTGTTGTTTCCTTCTTTATTGGAAAAAATAGCTCGACCATAAGCCGAGCTATTTCTGTGAGAAGGGGCACCAGAATCGTTGCTAGTGCTCCCATACCTTATTCTCCGACTTTGGTCTTGGCTCTGGCGGCAGTATAGCCGAGAGCCGCAAGGGTAGCCATCACGCCACCGATGATACGTTCGGTCTGCGAACCGTCGTGTACCACACCGGAAGACATGATGATACCACAAATCGTGGCAATGGTAGCGAGCCAGAACTCAGTCGTTTTGTACCCGGGTTTATTCATTTTCCACCTCCTGGAAGGAAGCACTTGAGTGCTGTGATTGGGACTTTCTCTATTGTCTTCTTCTTTTTCTTATGGCATAGGAAAGGATGACACTGGGATTGAGATACAGGCTTGCTCTTTTTTGGATCTCTGTTGATATTCAACATAGTTGAGACTATCAAAGCCGTATGATCCCAATCCCGTGCCATCTTTCCATCAGCCATAAGTTTCAATTCTCTCAGGGTGAACGGACCTGGGTGGATCCCAATAATTCCTGCGAATTCCCAGATAATTCTCCAATATCCAGATCCGTAATCGCCTGATTTACTTTCGTCAGTTGAATCTCCTCCATCTGATACACCTTCGTCAGGAGATTCCGCAAGATCTGACGTTTCTTTGGCGGGAAAAAATCAACAAGTTCCTCAAAGAATTGTTTGCTTGCAACGTCAAGAACACTGCCATCAAACCGTGATGCAAACTGATCAGGAGTAATCCCAGCCTGATCAGCCTGCGGTTTCACAGTAGCATAGAGAACTTCGGCGAACCGAACGATATCACCCATCACTTCTTCCAATGCTCCTGGAGAGGAGAGGATGGTAAGAATGTCGATCTTGGTAATATCCTTGACCCGTATAACCGTTTCGACCGTGATATTGATGCTCCATGAAAAACCTGTCGTGTCGTTAAACTGTCTCATGGTTTATCCTTATGCGTTCGGTGGTTCAGACGCGGTGTAGGTGGTATCGCTTTCAACCCAGACAGGGGGTTTGCCAGTGACATAGGTCGGACGGGCAGTGATTTGGGCTTTAAGAGCGTCTTCCAGTGGTTCGGGGCGAGTGAACTTTGTGATGGAGCAATTAACCATCAGACCTTGAGCAGATCCATTTGGATCTTTATTCTTAGGCCCATCCATAACCAGGAGAGCAACAGTCTTGTTCTCAAGGAACGCGGTCTTCATAATCTTGAACCCATTATCAGCGCCATCCCAAATCATTTCGAAATCAATAGTGCCATCCTTCAATGTGCCGATAGTAGCTTTCCAGCCACTATTGGAACGAGTAGTGACGTCAGCATCGCCCTTGGTCATATCCAAGGTAACGTCGCGAACGTTCGTCAGTTCGACCCATTCCGACTGAGCAGTGTCATACGAACACGGAGTCAGGTGATCGGACGAAAGGACTCTTGCATATAACTTCGCATCTAGACCTAAAACTGCTGCCATGATTGATCTCCTTATCAGGCTTTGAATTTCTGTCTGGCTTGTCTCATAATCCTAGGAAGCTGTAGCTTTGCTTTCCCCAATGCTGGAACCATATATGGTCTGGCTGGAAACTTTCCCATTGCTCTCTTCTTAGAGTAGGAATGGATAATGGGAGCAGTTCCACCGACTTCATGTAGCAAAGGGATTGTGAATGCACCAATCTTTCTCTTTTTGTAAATCTCTGGGCCAATGATGACATCTCTCTGATCTTCTCTAATTCTAAAGTAAAGTAGATCCTTTATTAATCCGACCCATACCCTGGGGGGATTTCCAGGCTTGGATGGTTTAGGACTTTGAACAACCTCTCCCTTTGAATTGATGCGTTTATACGTTCTCCCCTTACGCATTGATCTACGGGCTATCATTCTTGTCAGAGCACCAAAATAGAACAGGACGTGGTGTTGATAAGCATTAAGACTCTTCATCAATTTTGCTGGTTTGAAAATTGATTTGAATCTTATCTTTGGTTTCATGCGCGAATTGCTCTTGCTTCAGGCTCAAAGTATAGTTCAGTCGCCGATTTCGCAATACCGATATATTGGACAAGTTGACCAGCACCACTCGGAATCGCAGTTGCCGCTCCTCCTGGAACAGTGGCGGACAGGAAGTATTCTGAACCAGCGGTCATACCAGTCAGACCAGAGATCAAAGAACCATGTTCGGTATAGACCGACGCTTGCGCGTTTGAACTCACAGCAGCTTTGACGTATCCGTGGGCCTGCTTGGACGCAACAGACGCATCGGCTTTTCGTGCTTTGACGGTTCCAGAATCACTCCAGAGATTGACAAGATCACCTGCCGCGAGCGCTTCACTTGCCGTGAAGGTAGATACTGGCGTACCAATCCCAGACGGGAAGAACGTCAGATCCAGTTTGCCGTCACTCCCGAGCGCAACGCCCTTGCCAGCGTCACCGACGCCAGCAGACGTGGTACTCAATTCTTTTTCACGAGGACGACCTTGAGCATCAAGGTAGAGGAATTTATCAGCCATTTTATTTCTTCCTTATTACTGAGAGTTTATCAGATCTAATCGTATCTTTATCATCTTCCGGAAATTGTACTGGGTTTTCACCAATGGCAAGGCACTTGCGTGTCTCCCACGCTTTAGCGAGTAATTCTATGACCTTATTCGTTCGCTCTCCCTGTTCTACTGATGCTCGCAATAATTGTACGATTTCTTGCCGTCGTTCCTGTTCATTGACATCTTTCTCTTTTTCTAATTGACGAATCCTATCCTTCATGTCGTCAATTTCACCTTTAAGGTATTTTCTTTCATCAGCAGATCTTTTCCGTTCATCGCGCCAGAGAAAACCAATGGTTCCAGTCAAGGTAGAAACTACGATACAGACTGCGATCCAGATTTTTTCACTGTCCATCTTTCTTTTCCTCGTCCTTCTTTTCCTGGGGGGGTGGTGGTGCGATCTTACCCAAGATAACCTGGATTGCGAATGTCTCAGCTTGGAGCATAGGAGCTCTATTTAAGATCGAGACTAAGGCGTTGAACTCATTGGGGGTTAGCATAGGATTCTCCTTTTTGTTGTTGATCGAATTTCAATAACTGTTGCATGACCCAGGAATGTACGCCAGCCATGATTTCTCCAGCCGACATCTGAATTCCGAGCAATTCGTTTGTCTCAGGATTTCTCAAATCAACCATCTCGTTTTTATCAAACGATACAGTAGGTCCATCTAGATCCTCAAGTTTCTTTTCGCTGCCGTCTTTGCACAAAATCACTTTTTGCCGCAGTATTGACACGGATGGGATCTGCCCCAATTCTGTACGAATACCGACATACCGAGTCCTCATTCGGTCGTCGCCTGGATTAACTGTTTGATTGTAGATTGGTGACATATTATGTTCCTTACTGTGATTTAATCACACCAAGAGTTACCAAAGTATTTATCAATGATTTAACTGTCGCAGCAACCATTCCTGTTGTAACTGTATCTGCATTTTGACTACTAAAATTTCCTGTTCCAGTCCATACACCGAACGCCGTTGTATCTGTGATAGTCCCACCGCGTAAATGGAATCCACTAGAACTTGTCTTTATTATATTTGAATGACCAATCGAAGTAATACCAGTTGATCTATCGTAGTTAAAGAATATCCTATTATTTTCTTCATCTTTTATGAAGAATCCACCAGCATTATTTGTATTAATTGAATTGATAAATCCAGTTGAAGAAGTATTATTTAGTCTCAATGTTTGAAGGGTAGTACCTTGGATAGTCTGCGTATCGGTGAATGTATTCGCCACCAATCCAGCCGCGTCGGTCAGGCCGTAGCCTGATATTGTCGTCGGCGTTGCTGTGATCGTTGTCCACGCCTGATTGTGAGCGACGGGGGTTCTAGCGTCTGAGAGGCGGGAATCGTTTGCATAGACCGCTTCATTTACTCCTTTGAAAAATCCACCACTGGATTTTACCGACCCACCAACCCGCAACAATTCCGATCCGCCTGGGTCGGTGCCGATGATAACTTTTTGCGTCGAATCTATTTTTACAGCAGAAAGACCAGAAGTAAAGAATTCCCATCCATAAGCATTATGATAAGTAAATGCTTTACTAGAATTCGTGTAATCGTAAAAAACAAATGTCCCAACAGAAGCAGTAAGAGCGTCACCAAATCTCCAATCATTTCCTGCTCCGGCTGTAGCATCGATTGATATATTTGCTCCAGCTCCTCCTTTGAATTTTGCGACTAAAGCGCCTGAGCCAATATCAACAAGTTGATAACCAGTGAAGGTATTTGCTCCTAATCCAGCCGCATCCGTAATCCCATACCCAGATCTGGTCGTCGGCGTAGATGTGATCGTGGACCATGCTTGATTATGAGCGACGGGGGTTCTAGCATCGGATAGTCTAGAATCGTTGCCTTGACAGAAAGATCCGGCAATAGTTCCGAATGCACCGGCAGTCAAAACACCAAGAGCAGTCGTGATAATCGGAAGTCCGCTAGTGGATCCGATTGCCCCCGCATTTGTGATATTGCCATGAACGTGAGATGAAGTAGCTTTTCCATCAAGAGCAGTTTGGAGTCCAGATATATCAGCAATAGCTGGAGTGAACTCCAGCAATCTTCCATCCGTATTAATTGAAATAGATTTAGGCATTATTCCCTCCAGAAAGGGATTTCCGGGTCGATAATTATTGTAACCGGGGAAATAGCCCGCGCAATCACTCGTATCCAGCCATGAGTCGGGGGTGTCTGAACCAATGCACCATCTTGCCCCAGGAATACTGGACCGTTGACAAAATTGAATGATGGATCATCTAACTGCCCACCCAATTGAACTCGTCCAGGATTTCCTGGAGAAGTGGCTTGGACAAGGATGCCAATTTGAGCATTCGCATCCACGTCTGAGAGTGGATCTGCATACCGCATGCCGGAACCCGCTTCCAGTACAACAGCACGATGCCCGCTTAGCGCATTCTGACCTGTCAAAATTACGTCGATGCTAGGTGCCGCGCCGCTTGGCCCCATTGGCCCCCTTGGGCCTGTCTGAACGCAAATCTGAGGCATTCCGGATGAGGCAGTTTGAACCCATATTTTACCATCACTCACTTTTAATTCAGGAGCAGCCTTTCGACCGATAATTGATGGCTTCATCTCACACCTCAGTTTCTAGATAATCTAACGAGACATTCCCCCAGAAAGGAGAAATCTTTCTTCCGACATTATCAGTGATAAGGACGTCGTATCTACCAATGATAGATTTATCTGCCTGAGGATCAACCGTTAATGAGTTTGTCTGTTCTGGCGTAAGTTCGAGAATTATCCAACCGTCAGAGTCAAGAGTTACAATGAATTCTGTCAATAGATTTCTTGAGTCGTCCCTAACCTGGGCCTTCCCAGCGAACAACGACATATCAATTGGATTTTTGTTGCCATCTAGGAATTGATACTTGATATACTTAGTCGCACCTTTTGTGATAGTAATATCTATCCGAGCACTATCACATTCCAACCATTCAATGGGCCATGGCATCGGATTACCTTTCGATATAAGTCAGTATAATGACTGATTGGAATTGATGGTAATTATAGAGTGTTTCAGGATCAAACAATTCACTCAATTCAATTCCAGAAAATGATACACCATCGAAACTCTTAAATGCTACTTGATCCATGATCTGATCAATGATTAGTTCTAGTCCAGCAAACTCATCGTAGATTTCTTGGTCCAGATCCAATTTCTTTGTAACGACAATCTGGACCTTATGCCCTTTCGTGAGATGATTTCTATCGCGCAATTCAACAACCTTTGTCAATGGGCAAATATAGACAACAGGATGTTCAACCGTATCTGTTAATGACATATCTGGCATGACAGATTTCTTGACTTCCATATCCTCATTATCATACTCACCATCTGTTACTAAGTCGTAGATGTTTGATACTATCTGTGTCGTTTTCATCTGAATACTCCAACCTGTTTGGTATGGACTCTGACCGCCCTACGATCAGCATCTGTGTACTCGAATTCTCCTACCCCAGGAAGACTCATGATCTCATAAGTCTCTTCATTATATGATATCTTATCACCCTTCCTGGGAGGGAAGTCGATCTCGGCTAATTCTTCTTTGGAGATAATGAAATCCATTACAACGATTTTTTCCAGTATGCCAGTCGGACCTTGGTTCTCAAAGATGGTTCTGGCAGTAGTCGCGGTCATCTTATACTCGATACCCTTGCGCGTATAAACAATGTCTCGGCAGAGGTGCTTCCGTCTTTGTTGTTCGAACCACCCCAACCCAGCCGCGATCATGTCTCTATGTGATTTCTTTCGTGGCGTAATAGTTTTTTGATTAATCTGTGCGCCATTAGAAATCGCAATCATGTTGATTGTAACATTAGATGATCCAAACAACGGAGTATAATCAGACGTCGATCCAGAGGCCTCACCAGACATTTCAATCGTCTTATTAGACTGACCACGCAATCCAATAGACCCAGATCCACTTGCAAGCAGATCAAAGGATCCAACCGATACACCAGACAATCCTACCTTACCAATCGAAGATACGGCAATATCAATTGTCCTGGAAGAGGAGCCTGTGATCCCTGCTGTGGTAGTCTGTCCAGATGCTGAACCGGACATTGCAATCGTCGCACTGGATGATCCACGTAGATCAACAGTACCAGCAGACGAGGCGACTATACTGATAGTCTTACTGGACGATCCTGCTAACGATACTTGTCCGGTAGCGGATCCAGTGGTGCCAATCGTAATAGACGACGATCCAGAGATACCGCCAGAGATAGTCTGTCCAGTAGCTGATCCAGACACTGTAATCGTAGAACTAGATGAACCACGTAAAGAGATTTGTCCTGTTGCCAATCCAGACAATGCAATAGTCTGTGTGGATGATCCCTGGAGAGAAGTCTGGCCGGTTCCGCTTGCGGTGATCCCTATCGTTTTATTAGACGATCCCTGAATTGATACTTGTCCACTAGATGATGCAGTTAAATCAAATGTCTTTGTGGACGATCCGGATATTCCGGTGGTAATAGTTTGACCTGTCGCTGATCCAGTAATATCTATAGTTTTGGATGACGAACCAGACAAATCTATACGTCCTGTAGATGATACGGCAATATCAAATATTTTACTGGACGATCCTGATATGTCGCCACCCCCACTACTCCCAGCCGCCCCAGCAAGTGAAACAATGGTCCTTGTCCTGCGCTTGAGGTAGCGATTGTCCGTCGGTCTGCTTAAAAAGTGTGGGTTCGATTCTGCTAAGGTTCCGCGTGTTCCCCACTTCCATGCCAAATATCCGTCAATTTGCTGACGTTGCCGTTCATTTGCTGCGTACGGCAGCACAATGATTTCGCCTATCTCTCCGTTTAGAAACCAATCTGACAAATAGTTACCTATTATTAGTCTGTTGGTTGTATTGCTTGATGTTGTTGCCGGGACGGTGTATCCAAAAGAAAGTGTGTTTGGTTTCCCACTGTCCCACACCCGCATTCTGTTTGCGTTTCCGGTTTGTGTGCCGTCGAAAATCAGAGTGTTGACAAGGTATTGATTGAACTTCCCGAAAGCCGCCTGCGTACCGCCACCATCGGCGCCATTTCCTATCTGGTAAAAAGTGTCTGTGCTAGCCATTGCAAAAAGAATGTCAACACCAGAACCACCACCAGCGTACGCCAAATAACATCCCTTGTTTCCACCATTCAATCTGCGATTCACAACGCTGAACACTGAAAACGCAGAAACTCCGAGGAATGGCGGAAAGGTGACGCTCTGCGTCATAGACTGGCTAGAGCTATGGGTGAACGCAATTACAGGCAGGCCATTGAGTCCGTTTTGTCGATATGCCGGGCGATTGCCTACTGTCGATTGATATACATGGCGGCCAAAGCCGCTTTTGTCTCGCCACTCGCTGACACCTGACGGCGCAATAACGGTTGACCTGTCGGAAGCATCGAGCCATAGCCCCGGAACGAACGAGCGTACATCCAAAAAACCGCGCTCTGATGGGCACGTCAACATGTTTGGACATTGCGCGGGCATTGTGCTACGCCGTCGCCACGCTGTCGAGAGTGTTCATTAAGCAGCGATAATAGACGCCCTGGCCAGTTCCCACGTTGTCAAGAATGACGCGGACGCGGGCGAAAGTCGAGAGATCGTATGGTCCGAGAGAGTAGATTTCCGCTTGGTCTGTGACTTGTGCTCCGCTATCATGCGCGTTGACGCACGCTTCCTCAAAGTTCACCGTTGTTCCCGACACAGACTTCACACGGACTATTTCATAATTGGCAACGGTGGCTGTGTGACCAAGAAACAGAATATCCCCCGCCGCAATGTTCGTTGCAGACGTAACCACGCACGACGTTGCCGCAGCGGATACGGCACCGTTGAGAGTGGTGTTTGCGATAGATGCGCCAACCGCCATCTGGATCGCGTCAAGTTGCCGCCAGCCCTGATTGTCACTGCCGTGGTAACTTGCTTCGATCCGCACTTTAGGACCGACGGTGTACGCGCTGCCTGTCGATCTTGCCAGCGCGATGCCAAACGATGCCGCGAGTTTATTGGTTACCGTCTGGATCGCTGTGTGGCCTTCCTGGGCGTCTGCCGCAATCGCGGTCGCCCAATCTGTAACGACTGTTGCAATCGTCTTTGTGAGGTTTGTAGTAGCCATTGGTTACCTCGCCATTGATACTTCGTGAAGGGTGACAGGTCGTCCGACATTGATGTCTGACCACGACTGCGGAACCATTCGCAGATTCCAGAGGTGGTCGTACTGCGCTTGCGTCAAGATCCCAGCCGCGATCAGACCAGCACCCATCGCTTGAAACTGCGCCAGCACTTCGGCGTTGGCAATGTCCATCTCGTCGAAGGGTGACACATTTGGCGCAACTGAAGACAAGACGCCAACCGCGAGGGGCACGGCGTCCCCGGTGCCCCTCTGCGCCAAGTACTGCAACTGCGCATAGACACCCCACCGCTGGAGGCAATACAAAACATCGCGGATTTTGATAGGTTTTTCTGCCCAGGTCAGAGTTTCGTCTGCTCGGTTCAGAATCACCATTGCGTCCTGGTCGGGGATGCCGACCAGATCGGGCTGTTGCAATCTGTCGTGGAGCGTTTGCATTGCGCCAGTCCTTTCAGGATTATGCTCCGCCTTGAGTACGTGTCCATCCAGTAATCGTAACATTCTGACCAATACTATTGACAACGTTCGAATCAAGGACAATATCAGTACCAGAAGTACCGACATTACCCTGTTCATGGGTCGTAGTACCACCAGAGTCTTTGATACGATAGTGAGCAATCGTACCAGTAGCAGCAGCAGTCCCAGCCCAAGTTCCGTTCTTAGAGACAGCACCGGCCGACGCAGCAGTCAGCCAATCGGACGGCAATGTAATTTCAGCGATGAGAGTACCACTATCAGCAGCGGCACAGTCAGCAGGTTGAGCTCCTGTACGGAGTTGCAGTTTTGGCGCAGTTCCGACAGTGGTCTCGACTTGACCAATCATATTATTACGAAGAGTAGCAGAAAGTTGAACGGTCATTTGTTAATCCTTATCTCCTGGAGAAAAAAGAACCCCGCAGGCCGACACAACCTACGGGGCGGGAGCCAGTTTCCCCCGAAGGCTAGAAATTATCTGGACAACAGGACTTTCACAACTATATCGGCAGACGCGGCATCAGCAATAGCATAGCCCATCTTCGTATTACCAGAGGAAGTCTTATTGACGTTGTTATTCGCTGCAACGAAATAGACGATATCACCCTTCGAGATTACGAGAGGGGCTTCTTTGGCGACTTCATAGACGCCTTCAATCGAAACTGCACCGATCGCGCCATTTGCGATGGCACGTTCGGCAACACCGACGAGAGCGCCCATGACAACGACTTCGCCGACAGCGATATCAGCACCAGCCGTGTGATCAATTGCAGCACCGTCTTGAACAAAAGTGGCTTCAGCCATGATTTTTCTCCTTGTAAAGAGCCCCCTCCGAAGAGGGGGTTTTTGGTTTTAGTTAGACTAGGCAGCACCCTTAGACTTGATAGCACCTCTGACATCTTGCCATGCCATACCGTAGTCGAAATATCCGCGCATCTGGACACCAAGAGTACTGAAGTCGGCTTCGGCACTTTCGATCACGGGGGTTTCGACACCATTCAGGAAGGCAACATCGATCAGCGGGATCATACTGTTGTTACCAATCAGATACCATGCAGTCGAACTGTAGCCTGTGAATTTACTGTTCGACATGTAAGCGGAGCAAGCAATCGACCACTTACCAGCATGAGGATTAGCGGTTCCAAACTTCGTCGAAGCAGTGGTATCGCGGATCTCAGTGGAATTCATCAATTGCTGAGCCTTGGTCTTCAGAGCCGTCGGGACAAGCAGCAGGTTCGATTGGATACTGAGAGGCATGCCACCGTCGTCAACCATATCGAGGAACAGTTGTTCGGCTTGAGTAAGACTATCAATACCAAGGACCGTACCAGAACCTTCGATATAGTTCTTATTGCCAGTGGTGAACTTGGATGAGTTGTTCAGGAACAGTGCCCAGAAGTCTTCATTCAATTTCATGGCAGCGCCACGACCAATATGCGCAGGAATGGTAGAGAGAACATTCATGTCATCGTTGATAATGTCCTTACGGGTGATGGCGTACATCTTTCCGTAGGTATCAACTTGATTGGTGTATTCGACTTCAGTCGGGGTCTTCGCATGCTTGATTTCACCAGCATTGGTGACGCGTTCAAACTTGAAGTCAGCAGTCATACGCAGATTACTGGTAGGACGGAAGTCAGGATTCGAACTGATGCGAGCAATTTGACGCCAGACTTGTTCAACTTCCATGAAGGAAGCGAGCAGTTTCTTATTAGCGACATTGCCAAAAATCTTGGGCAGCGACAGATCACTGAAAGCAGCGCGGAAGATACCTTCGGGATCACCACGGAAAGAAGAGCGACCACTGTAGCCATTCCGCATAGCAGCGGCGACGATCATTTCCTGGAGAGAAAGGTTTCGGAAGCGCTTCTGGGCAGCTTCAACGACTTTGGGCTCTTCGGTCTTCTCGACCTGTTTGCCGAGACCAACGCTGAAACAAGCAGCGATTTCCATCTGCTTATTGAACGATTCTTTGTCGTCACTATCTTTGGACGTGTGGACGGCGGCTGAACTCTGTGGGCGGGAAGCCCGCAGGACAGCCAATCTGGTGGCCTTGAGATCCCAATTCTTTTCAATCGCTTCAGCAGCGATATCAGGATTGGTACTACCAAACTCAGCCATGATGTCCTTGGACAGATCACTGGCAGCTTGGATTTGGGTCGGTTGAGCGACATGCGCGGGAGTAGTCGCGGGAGGCGCTTTAGCAAGGATGGCAGCCTCTTCGGCATCGAATTGAGCCTTCAACATAGCTTTTCCGGCTTCGGTCAATTTCGAGGCGTCAATCCCCGCCTTGACAAGCCATTTTTCGAATTTATCCATTGTGTTCTCCTCGTGAGAAACGGGTTTTTGACTGGCGGCGATTGCCGAAGTATTATCATCAGCACCGAGTGCCACAAACGACACTTCCTTTAATATACTCCGCCCCACAATAATGCAAGGGCCTTCGATTTCCTGTCCATTGACGGTTTTGGTCACTCCTTGTTCGATAAACGTCCTTTCTAGAGCCTTCGCCCCGATTGACGCTTGCCAAGGGAAACCATTTTCAGCAGACGCGAGAACATCGTTCTTAGCAGATCCAGCGCCACTGAAGACTCCTTCTACTTGGAGAACTTTATTCTTCGTAATCGCAGTAGAATGCCCGACAACCAATGCAGTGTCGTGGTCTTTAAGGATTGGACGAGATTTATCTGTGATTTCCATACCAGACAGATCGACACAGATAGGATCGCCCCAACCGACGTCCATCTTTCCACCTGAGTACGCCAAAATCTTAAATCGCTTAGGACCACCTTCCTTGGCAGCCGCCTCAATCTGAACTGGCTCCATCGTCGCTAGAATCAGATCCGTCTTCTGATTGTTGTTCGCTTTGATCAACATTCTGAGTTCCTTTATCTGTAGATAATGGTATTCCTAATTCCCTTTGGAGAGCGATTTCTGCTGCCCTTTGTTCAAGAGCGACTCTCCAATCTCGGTTTTTCCTGGAGTAGATTTCCTTGAGGGTCGTCTCGCCAGTATTTAGACGAATCTCGTTTGCAGACGCGCCCTTAACTGGGTCAATATCTTCATCACTATCCCAAGACCATTCAATCTCAACATCTTCTGGATTGACATTTGGGATATACCCAGGGATCATCAGCGCCTCTTCTAGCCATTTGAAGAAAAGATCATTTAAGAATGTTTCCTCAAGATCATGACGCTCAATACCCTGGTTCTTTGCATACGACAGGAAGTCCAGTTTTCCAGATGAGTAGTTATAGTCGGCCGAACTTCCATTGGCGATATTCCTGGGCATGCACAATGGGCGAGCAACATCTGTCAGGACTTCCTTCTTGAAATCACCATAGGAAGTAGTCGGTTGCTCTGGCTTTGTCATGTTCAGCTTCCACCCCATCGGTAGGGTGGTGAGCATGTTTCTCTTGATTGGGAGTTCATCACCTGGACCTAGTTCATCCGGACCGTCTTCATTTGCCGTACCATCGCTCTCGAGCATACCTGTGAGCTCGGCACTAATCTCAGCGGCACCAAGGACCGCCTTGGTGTATCGTCTGAGGTTAGCAAACTCAAGGATAGTAGCGGTCAGTTCCGGAACGCCACGAACTTGTCCAGCGCGAAGTTCATCATACCAGTGAAACATGAACTCAGCAGAAATATCGACGTATTCTTGTGTAGGAGTATAGACGCCAGCGTTAGGATGGACCTTCAACATACGATATTTCACAGGATTTCTGTACTTATCGTAGAAAATACCATCAACGTTCTGATATTCTGACGTCTTCAAAGGATCATACTCAGGATCAGTGATCAAATCACTATCAATGACCTGAATATCCAGTTTTACTGGATTTTTTGATCCTCTATTATTGAATTGCATGATAAAAGACTCACCAGAAATGAGTCTTTCTCTTCTGGCGAGGCGCAATTTACGTCCCAAATGGATATTATTTGAGTATTTCTTGAATCGTTTTTGGATCAATTCATCGGTATTTTCGTTCCCAGTTATGACATTTATGGACGGTACAGTCCCGACTACGTCGTTCGTATAGGACTTAACAATGCCAGCACCAGACCCGTTATTGTCCAATTCATACCGAGATTTCTTCTTGATTTCGTCCCGAACTGCCTTACTATTCGCCTGAACAGGGGACAAATTGTCCGCATAAGCCCAGTGATTTCGGTCTTCTCTGTTCTTTTGAGCAGCGTCGTAACGAGCGTTTATACGTTTGGCATACTCATCGGCCTCTTTCCTGGAGGAAGAAGCTGGTCGTTTCTTAAAAAGACCGAAAAATGCCATTAGACCGCTCCAGGTGGAATTAGAGTAGTAAAGCGAAGACCACGATTCGCTTTGTTCATCGCTCGTTTAGTCGCAAGATGTCTTTCGGCAGCGATTAAGTCTTGCAAAGGATGCTGTTCGACAGATCCTTGGTCGCTCGAGACTCTTTTTGGACCAACTGCTGCTTCAGCGATGGCGTCTGTAACTGACTGCATCTGTTCGGTGGTTACTTCGGACATGCCCACAATATACCGCCAAAAAATCCTTTGACAAGTGGCAAAAAATCCGCAAAACCAGCGACAAAAAGTAAGCCAGTCAGAAACCAAAACCAAGGCCCAGGGGGTGCCCAGGGGTAGGGGGTGCCACCCGTTTTTGTTTTTAGGCCAGTCAGAACGCCTTCTGACCTGAAGCCTGCGCCGCAACCCCCCGCAGGTTGCCCATACGGCTTTCCCGCAATTCCTTGATACTCATCCGACGTTTCTTTCTCTGGTTGGGAGCAGCGATACCAACATGATACTTGACAGGATCGTTCTGTTCAAGAGTATGCGGTTCCTCTCCTTCCTGGGGAGAAGTAATCTCGGGTTCTGCTTGGCGCAAGACATGGATCTCTGGGTTAAGTCCAAGCGTAGCAGCAGCGACCGCGCACCCTACCAGACCGTCAAACCAGTGATTGTCGTTACACCCAGGACGCATCTTCCATTCGTCAAGGACACGCCCACGTCCAGCAGTTCTCGTGCGATACTCGGACATAATATGATCTGCGAATAGTTTGTGTCGTGTGTGACTTCTGCCGTACAGAGACAATGACCCATGTTCTGCCATACCGATTGTCAACCTACTCGCAATAAACGATTTCCATGTATTCGTATCGATGATTATATTCTTGATACCCTTCTGCGATGGAGACAGCATCCATCCCATGCCACGACGTCCACCTGGGCGATTCGGCCATTCGCGCATCGGCTTCATACTTGCTGCGATACCTTTTCCGTGAGATGGTATCAAAATCGAGTACGCTTCTGATGCCTTGCAGAATTGATAGACAACTTCCGTTGACTCGTTCCAGTTAGCGTCTATTAGAATTCTATCGATAGACATCGCTGCTTCGCTATCATCGATTCCTTCAATCGGCCATCGTTTCTTAGACAACAGTCCTACTAGACGTGTAAGTCCCGTGTAGAGTTGAGTTTCTAACGATTCGTTTGGCATCATCAACTGAAGAGTATTCTTTTGTTCGCGTAGAGTAAAATACTCGCGACCTTCGTCCGGATAGGTGCCGTAATCCACGACATACCCAGTGAAATCATCAGCCCAAGCGACCACAGTGTACCAAAGACTCTTTTTCTGTACGTCAATGAATGCCGTAATCCGTGTCGATCTCCTGGGGATGGTGCCTTTGGGGATACCGTTGGTCTTT
>Ga0315900_10006631_pt1 | contig 15451 bp, 15 predicted proteins | sample LakEriMetagenome_FD_203521 | JGI IMG/M metagenome (GOLD analysis project Ga0315900, IMG submission 203521) | Freshwater fungal communities from buoy surface, Lake Erie, Ohio, United States - Buoy 12 MA114 | ecosystem: Environmental > Aquatic > Freshwater > Lake > Lake biofilm | place: USA: Lake...
GAGCGCCTCGTTCGCCTGCTCGTCGAGCCCGTCGACGCGGCGGCTCACCTGCGCCTGCTGGTCCGGCTCGCCGGTCGCTCCAGCGGCGAGGGCGCCGATGCACACCTCCTGGCGCTGGCCGACCGCTCGCGGCCAGATCTCTGGTCGCTGCGGCGGCTTCTGGCCGCCTCGCTCGCGGCGGCAGAGGCGGAGCGGGCGCTCGGCGTGGCGCTCCGGATCGCGGAGCGGCTCGCCCGCCCCGAGGAGCGCGTCGCGATGGCCCTGCGCGCCGCGGAGCTCGTTCGCGAAGCGATGCCAGGCGCCGGCGACGACGCGGTGGCCGGTCGTCAGATCGCGCTGCTCGCACCTCACGCGGAGGAGACGCCGACGCACCCGGTGCTCCACCGAATACTCGCCGAGGCCCTCGAGGGACGGGGCGAGCCCTCCGAGGTCCTCGAGGCCTGGCAGCGCGCGGCGGAGGCCGCACGGGTGCCTGCGGCACGGGCGCGGGCGTTCCTGCGCGCTGGCGAGCTCGCCGAGGAGGAGCTCGGTGACGAGGCGCTCGCGGTCGGGTTCTACGAGCAAGGTGCCCTGGCCGACCCCTCCGACGAGGAACTCTTCTCGCGGGCGCAGCGCATCCTCGAGCGCAGCGGCGACACCGCGCGCCTCGAGGCGCTGCTTGCGCGTCGCCTCGCCGCCGGGGGGCAAGCCGAGGGACTCGTCGAGCTGCAGCTCGCTCAGGCGAAAGCCGCCGCCACCTCCGGCAACACCGCCGCCGAGCGAGAGGCCTATCGAGCCGTCCTCGACCTCGCGCCCGAGCATCCGAAGGCCCTCCGGCGAACCGCCGAGCTGAGCCTCGCCGCCGGGGAGCCGCGGGCCGCCGCGGAGGCACTCATCCGCCTCGCCCGCGTTCGCAAAGATCGCGACGAACTCCGATGGGTGTTCTTCCAGCTGGGCGACCTGTACGATGCGCACCTGCCGGATCCGAAGCGGGCCGAGGCCGCGTGGCGGCGGGTGCTGAAGCTCGTGCCCGACGACCTCCCGGCGATGGAGCGCCTCGCCGCGTTGCTCGTGCGCGAGGGACCGAAGGAGAGCGCGATCCCGCTGCTCGAGGAGCTCGTGCGCATCGAGCCCGATCCCGACCGCGTGCGGGGGCATCGGCTCTCGCTGGCCCGCTTGTTCGAGGACGCCGGTGAGGCGCGCAAGGCCGAGCAGGTGCTCGAGGCCGCGCGGCGCGTCGCGCCGACCGACCTCGTCCCGCTCCGCGCGCTCGTCGAGCTCTACACGCGGCAGCGGGCGCAGCCGGCGCTGTCCATGCACCTGAACCGGGCGGTGAACGACTTCCGCACCGCGCTCGCCGCCGACCCCTCGGACGAGGCGGCGTGGCTCGGACTGGTGGAGGTGCTGGTGTGGCGCGGGAAGACCGACGCGGCCCGGGTTGCGGCCTCCGCCGCCATCGCGCTCGGCCTCGTCGACGTCGAGCTGGCCCGGCTCGTCGATGAGCGCGGCGGGGTACCGCCTGCCCTGCGCTCGCTCGAGGACGAGCGGGTCCTCGAGGTCCTGGCCCCGGCGCCCCTGACTGCGCCGCTTCGAGCCGTCTTCCGGGCGCTTTCGGCGAGCCTCGAGAAGGCCATGCCCTTCGACCCGAAGGCGCTCCGGGCCGAGCGGCTCGCCGCGTCCGACGTCGCCCTGCGGGCGCTCGTCGACGACCTCGTGAAGACGATGGGGATCGACCCGCCGGTCGAGGTGTGGATCGCGGCCGGAGCCCCCCGCAGTTGCGCCGCCGTGCAGTCCCACCCGCCTGCCATCGTCCTCGGGGCGGAGCTGGCCACCGCCGCGACCGAGGCCGAGAAGCGGTTCCTGGTCGCCCGGGCCCTCGAAGTCGCTCGCCAGGGCCTCGCGCTCGTGGGCCGCATCACCCCGTCCGAGGTCCCCCTGCTGCTGGCCGCCCTCGCTGCCCAGGCCGATCCAAACCTTTCGCACGCCCTCGACGCTGCGCAGCTCGAGGTCTGGTCCCAGCGCATCGCCCGGGCGCTGCCGCGCCGGTGGGCGGAGGACAACGGGCCGCTGCTGCTGGAGATGGCGGGGGCCCCCGAACACGATCCGAGCCGCCTGCAGCGCGCGATCGGCGAGCTCGGCAGCCGCGCGGCGCTGCTTGCGACCGGCTCGGTGCCGGACGGTCTCGCGGCGCTGGCCCGCGCGGGCGCCGAGGGAGCGCTCCCGGACGGGATCGCCGCGCGCGCGAAGTTCCTCACCCGGTCTCCCGAGGCTGCCCACCTCGTCGAATTCGCCATCTCCGACGTGCACTTCGAGCTGCGGGCCCGCGCGGGGACCGAGCGTCTCTGAGGTGGGGGCGTGAAGATCGGCGTGGTCGGGCCCACGGAGGACGTCGACGGCTGCCGGGCCGCCCTCCTGATGCTGCTGCGGGACCAGGGGGTGGACCAGGCGGTGTTCCTCGGCACCGATGCGGTGCTCGAGGGCGCAGTCGAGGGGCTGGGCGAGGCGCTCGAGCGGGCCCGCGATCAGGGGTTCCTCGACGAGGCCGTGCGGGCCGCGGAGACCGGAACGCCCGACGCGATCCGGGCACTCCTCGAGGCGGACGAGCGCTCGGTGGGCGCGGGCGCGGTGCGCAAGATCCCCGCGCCTCCAGCCCGCGCGGTGGAGCTCGTCGGGGACCGGATCGTGCTGTGGATCCACGACAAGGCCCTCCTCGACGAGGACGACATCGCCAACGCGAGCCTGATCGTCTATGCCCGGAGCGAGCAGAGCGAGGTGCGGCGCTTCGGCAAACGCGCATTCGCGACGCCGGGGCCCCTCACCGGTGGCCACCTCCTCGTCATCGAGCCCGGCACCGAGGGGCTCGTCGTGAGCCTCGTCGGGCTCGACGGCCGCGTCGAGCTGCGCGAAGCGCTCGGAGGCACACAGGGAAAGCTCACCGTCGCGTGAACGCGGGGCCGCGCATCGCCGTGTTCGGCGGTAGCTTCGACCCGCCGCACGTGGGCCACGTGCTCCTGGCGGCGTGGGCGCTGAGCGCGGGCGGGATCGATCGCCTCCTCGTCGTCCCGACCTTCGCCCACGCGTTCGCCAAACGCTCGGCGCCGTTCGAAGACCGGGTCGCGATGGCCCGGCTCGCGTTTTCCCTCTTCGACCCGGCCCGTGTGGAGGTCTCCGACCTCGAGTCCCGCCTGCCGCCCCCGAGCTACACGGTGCGGACGCTGGAGGCCGTTCAGGCGGCGTGGCCCGACGCCTCGCTTCGCCTTCTGGTCGGAAGTGACATCCTCGCCGATCTGCCGCGCTGGCGCGAGGCGGAGCGCATCGAGGCGATCGCGCCGCTGCTCGTGGGCGGCCGCGCCGGACACGCGCGCGACGGCGCCGGCCGACGCGTGGAGGAGTCGGTTCCGAGCTTTCCCGAGGTGAGCTCGACCGAGATCCGCGGGCTGCTCGCCGCCGGTCGTCGGCCCGCGCACCTCGTCCCGGAGCCGGTCCTCGCGCACATCGTGGACCGCGCGCTCTATGCCGAGGGGAGCCCGTGACGCTTGGCCGCGTCGTCATCGTCGGCCGGGGGCGGGTGGGGCGGGCCCTCTTCGTCCGCCTCCGCGAGGCCCTCGAGGCCGAGCGGAGCGCCGACGAAGTCGTCGATCTGGTGCGCGCTCGGGGTCTCTCGAAGCTCTGCGCCGACACGGTCGTGCTCGCCGTCCCCGACGCAGCGCTGGGACCGATCGCGCTCGTGCTCGCCGCGGACGGCGCGCTCGCGCCAGTCGGCCGCAAGCCACCGGTCGTACTGCACGTGAGCGGAATCCGGGACGCTTCGGTGCTCGCGCCGCTCGGGGAGGCGGGCGCCTCGGTCGGAGCGATGCATCCCCTGGTGTCCTTCGCCCGCGCCACGCAGCCCCCGAAGCTCGCTGGCTCTGCCTTCGCCGTGGCGGGCGATCTCGCGGCCCGTCGGCGCGCCGTCGCGCTGGCCCGCCGCCTCGGCGCCACGCCGGTCACCGGTCGGGCCGGGTCCGCGCTGCAGGGAGCCGCCTACCACGCTGCCGCGGCGCTCCTCGCGAACGGCGCCGCCGCGCTGGCCGCCGACGCGAGCGCGATCCTCGCTGCGCTCGGCGTCGGCCGGCGGGCCCGCGCGCGCGCGCTGGCTGGCCTGCTCCGATCGGTCGCGGACAACGTCGCCGCGGTCGGCACCCCTGGAGCGCTCACCGGCCCCATCGTTCGCGGGGATGCGTCCGCGGTCGCGCTGCACCTCGCCGCGCTGTCTCGGTCGCAGCGGGCCGCCTACGTCGCTGCAGCGCGCCTCGTGCTCCCGGTCGCCGTCGAGGCGGGCCTCCCCGCGCCCGCGGCCCGGACGATTCGCGCGCTCCTCGACCGAGCCGACGCGCCCGGACGTCCCCGGCGGTAGGCCGGCTCACCGTCGCGCCGACGGCACGACGTTGCCAGCGCACCACGCCGGGACAACGACGCGCGGAGGCGCCGCGCTCAGGCCGCCGCCGGATCGCCGGCCTGGATCTCGTTCGGAATCTGCGCGAGCTCCTTGCCGATCCGCCGCACCCACGCCTGCTTCGTGTGGAAGGGCAGGAAGGTGGCCTTGAAGCCATTCAGCACCACGTGCTTCAGGTCCTCGACGCTCATCCCCATCTGCGTGTGGCAGAGCCACAGCTCCTTCGAGACGGTCGTGTCGGTGATGAGACGGTTGTCGGTGTTGATCGTCACCCGCAGGCCGAGGTCGAGGTACAGCTTCAGCGGGTGCGAGGCGAGGTCACGGACCGCGCCGGTCTGCACGTTGGAGCTCGGGCAGCACTCGAGCGCGATGCGGTGATCGTTGACGTAGTGCAGCAGATCCCCGTCCTCGCGGAGCCGGCACCCGTGGCCGATCCGATGCGCCCCGCACTGGTGGATGGCCTGGTGGATCGACGCCGGCCCGTAGGCCTCCCCGGCGTGGATGGTGACGTTGATGTTGTTGTCGCGGACGAGCTGGAAGGCGGGAAGGTGGTGCTTGGGCGGGTAGTCGTACTCGGCGCCGGCGAGGTCGAAGGCCACGACGCCGCGCCCCTTGTACGCCACCGCGAGCTGCGCCATCTCGAGCGAACTCTCGGGGGAGATGTTCCGGATCCCGCAGAGGATCACGGCCGATTCGATCCCGTAGCGCTGCTTGGCCTGCCACAGCCCCTCGATCACCGCCTCGACGACGGCGGTCGGACGCAGCCCCTTGCGGGTGTGCAGCATCGGCGAGTAGCGGACCTCCATGTAGCGGACGTTCTCGCGCGCGGCGTCCTCCCCGAGCTCGCGGGCCGCCCGCACGAGGGAATCCTCGGTCTGAAGCACCTGCAGGGTGACGTCGAAGGCCTTCAGGTACTCGACGAGGGACCCGGTGTTCTCCCCGAGGTGCATCGCCTTCTGCAGCTCCGCCTCGGTCTTGCCGGGCAGGGCGATCCCCGCTTTGTCGGCCAGCTCGAGGATGGTGGGGAGCCGGAGCGAGCCGTCGAGGTGGACGTGGAGATCGGTCTTGGGGAGCTTCTCGAAGAACGACAGCGGCAGCGTCATGCGCGCTGATAGCACGGTTCAGGGGTGCGAGCCGGGGTCGGTGTCGGCCCGCGGCCCGACGCGCGCGCCGGGGTCGGTCCCGAGGTGGGGCTCGGCGCGGGCGTGGGTCGCCTCGCCCTCCATCTCCGGCAAGAGCTCCATCTCCGAGGTCACGGGCTCCGGCCCGATGTCGCCCGACCCATCGGTGCCGAGCAGCGGCGAGAAGTCCGAGGGCTCGGCGAAGTCCGACGGGGCGGGCTCGTCACCGGCCGCCGTGGGGTGCAGGTCCGCTGCGACGGGCTCCTCGCCCGGCAGCGGCTCCGCCGACGCGGTGAGCGTGCCTGGGTCGGAGTTTCCGGCGGGCAGTTCGATCTCCCCGGTCTTGCCCTCGGGAAACCCCTCGGCCCACGCATCGGCCACCTGCGAGCCGCTCACCAGCCCCTCGTAGGCCTCCTGGACCCGTCGCCGGCGTGCCCCCGAGCTGAACATCTCGCGCGCCCGACGGTAGCCCGCTTGGGTGAGCCGCTCGCGCAGCTCCGCGTCGCGCATCATCTCGAGGATCGCCTCGGCGAGCGCGGCGTCGTCCCCCGGCGGATACAGCAGGCCCTCCTGCTCGTCACGCAGCACCTCCGCCACGCCCGGGACCCCGGCGGCCACCACCGGTCGATGGCACGCGAGGTACTCGAGCAGCGGCTGGGGAAGGTCGCCGAGGGCCTGGAAGCGTGGATCCTGGCTCGCCGTGGCGAGGCAAAGATCGGCACTGCCGATGATCGCCGGGAGCGCGCGGGTAGCGGGCTCGCCGCGGATGTCGACCACATCGGCGAGACCAAAGGCGTCGGCCATGCGCCGAAGGCGCTCGCGGCGCCCGCGGTCCGACTCGCCGGCGACGAGCACCTCGAGATCCCGCGTGGCCCGAACCCGGCGCACCGCGCCGAGCAAGGTGGCGAGGTCGCGGTCCGCCGTGAACGACCCGAGGTACAGGAGCCGCAGACGCCGGTTCTGCGGCGCCGGCCGCCAATCGAACTGTCCGAGGTCGACCCCCGGCGGCACCACCAGGACCCGCTCCTCGGGCACCAGGTCCGAGGCCGCCCGGCGGGCAGCCTCCGTCGGTACGAGGACGCGATCCGCGGCCGTCAGGCACGCCCGGTGCGCCTCCGACCAGCCTTGCTCGACCTCGGCACCGAGCGCCTCGTCAGGGAAGGTCGCCATCTCGTAGACCAGGGCGAAGCCGAGCTCGGCTTTCCGCTCGGCGGCGAGCTTGCCCTCGAAGGGCCCCCGCACGTGCACGACGTCGTACCGCTCTGCCTCGAGCTGCCGCGCGACGGCCCGATCGAAGATCCGACGCTGCTCGAGCGGGTCGGCGTCGCCGACCGGGACCCGGAACATGCGGCTCGCCTCGAAGACCTCGACGTGGGGTAGGGCATCGGTCTTGAGCGACACGAGGTCGAGCTCGCCGCGGACCGCCCCGGCCATGCCGAGCACCGCGGCGCTGTGGGGGCTCGAGCCCGGGACGGGGGCGAACGCGGTGACGAGCACTCGGATCCGACTGGGTTCCACGGTCGACGAGTGTACACAGGCCGGCAGGTCTTTGTCCTTGCCGGCGACGCGGTGCGCGTAGTAAGCCCCACGTTCGTTCGCGCCCCTGAAGGCGTGACGCGGAGGCACCGTGAAGGAGCTCGCTCGCTTTCTTCTCCAGAACGCCCAGATCGACTTCTCTGGCGACATCAACATCGAACAGGTGCGCCAGTACCTGCGGGACGACGATTCGCGGGAGGCCCGTGCGCTGCTCGCTCGGCTCATCGAGGACAAGGGGGTCGACGACATGCTCCTGACCGTCGCCGACTGCCTGAAGGAGTCGCTCGCCGAGGGAATCAACGAGGATACGGTTCGCCACCAACTGGCGATGTACAGCGAGTCCTGAGTTCCCGAGACCAGGGGGTCCGCGGGTCTCACTGCTGGCTGGTCAACGTCGTCCGGACCGCACTGGTGAGCTTGTCGACGAGCTTCGCGGCGAGCTCGACCTCGGTCGCGTGGCGGTAAGCGGTGGCCTGCAGGGCGATCAACTCTCCAGGCTCCATGGTTCTGCCGCGCCCGAGTCGAGCGATCGCGGCGTCGAGGGCGGCGTCGCCACGGCACACCGACTCGGCGCCCGCCTGAAGCGCAGCGCGAAAGTCGCGGGCCGGCGCGCCCGTGGCCGGATGGGGGGTCCTGGAGACGCCCGAGGTGGTGGGGGTGGCGAGGAGCGGGAGGCCAGGGATGCCGTCGGTCATGGCGGTGGCCATCGCGCCCGCAGCGCGTCGGTTGCCTGGTCCCGAGCGTCCGCACGCGATCAGGCAGCGCTGGGGGAAACGGGCCGAGGCCCCCCTCTGCCGGGGATGCGATTTCGCAGAAGATGGATTATGTAACGCTCGACCAGGAAACTATCCCGAGCAAGTTCCAACACTTGGAGTCAGCGGCGGGTCTCGGCGCCCAGCAGCGCCCGGGCGAGCGCGGTGGCGTCGACCCGTCCGGTCTGCAGCAGCGCCTCGAGGAGCGCGCGACCGAGCCGCGCCACGCCGAGCAGCTCGGTGATGCGCTCGCGCTGGGTTCGGAGGCGGGACTCGTCGTGCAGCGTCCGGGCCGGCTGCTGGGCGAGCTCGGCCAGGGCCGCCTCGAACGCGTCGATCGCGCCGACGATCTCGGTCAGCTCCCGCTCGCGGAAGACCCGGCTCACCATCTTCCAGAGGTTCACCTCCGCCTCGAAGCGCTCAGCCCTCGACTGCGGCGGCTGGAACCGCCGGACGACGCCCCAGCGCGCCAGCTCGGCCAGGGTCGTCGACACCGAGCCGGCCGAGAGCGCGAGCCGCTGCTGGATGTCGCGGGCCGTCAGCGAGTCCGGCGACAGGTACAGCAGCGCCCAGATCCGGCCCATGTGGCGCTTGAAGCCCCAGAAGTCCATGAGGCGACCGACGGCCTCGGTGACGAGGCGCTCGCTGGCCCAGAGCTCACCATCCTCACCCATTGTTTCATTCGTGACGCAGGCTCACGGCAGCCGCACCACATCCAGCAGCGCGCCCACCGGCAGCGCGAGGGTCCCGCGCCGCTCGAACTCGAGGTGATTGCCCTGCCAGCTCCGGTGCTCGCCTGCCGCATCACGGCCGATCACGCGGAGACGGTTCAGCCCCGGCACGAGCGGCACCGGCACCTCGAAGACGCCGGACGACGCGGAGATGGCCGCGAGCGTCGTCCCCGCGAGGTCTTCGACGCGGATCTCGGTGCCATCATCGGCGGTGCCACGAACGGTGAACGTGGGCTCGTCCGTGATCCATGGGCCGTACGCCTCGACGGTGACGGTCGGATCGAGGTTGGCTTCGCCCACCGCCCCCGCCCCGCCGCCGCCTTCGGCGCGGCCGCCGCCAGCCCCGCCCGCCACGTTCGCCCGCACGCCCGCGCCGATGCGATCGCGTGAGACGACCGCGACCCGGCCGCCGCCCCCGCCGCCGCCGCCTGCCGCGCCATCGGCGCCGGTCGCGAGGACGTCGACGTCGACCTCGAGCCCGCCGAGCGCCACGAGCGCGAAGGCGCCTGCCCCCGCGCCGCCTGGGCCCTCGGCCGCACCACCGCCTCCGCCGCCGCACTCCTCGGCGAACCCGTCCAGCGCGCATCCGACGCCGAACGCGGCCCCGCCCTCCCCGGCGCCCATGCCCTGCCCGGCCTCCCCGCGCGCGGCGGAGCCGCCGCCGCCGGCGCCCCCGGCGCTGCTGCCGGCGCCGCCCGCCCCCGCCCCGGTCGCAGGGCCGCTCGCAGCTCCGCGAAGCCCGCCGGGACCCGGTTCGTCTGCCCTCGCCGCGACGTCGACGGTCCCGAGCAGCGAGGCCGATCCGAACACGAACCAGCGCGGGGGCTCGCGCCCAGGGGCGCCGCGAAAGATCGTCTCGGGGGTGCTCTCGAGCGACGATGCGAGGAAGACGCCGCGGACGGTGGCCGTGTCGCCTCCGTTCCGGATCGCGTCGAGCGGCACCACCGACACGGCGGCCCGAAGGGCCGAGCCTGCAGGTCGGCGAACGATGAGGAAGCGGTTCTCCGCGTCGATCGCGGGCGGGAGCGGCATGCCGCGGTCGGGTTCGGTGTCTGGCACCTCGAGCACGACCGCGCAGCCGGCCTCGACGCAGCGCTGGCCGAGCACGACCAGCCCCGCCTCGGCCTCGACCGTCGCGTCCCGAAAATCGGTGCCCGGAGCGGTGAGGAAGGTGACCGCCGCGCCCATGCCCTCGAAGAGCGGCGGCGCCGCGCTCGACGCGACGGCGAACGAAGGCCCCGCGTCGCTGCGCGCCGGCGGAGGCGTTCCTCCGCACCCGGCGGCCGACGCGAGCGCGAGCCCGATCGCCGCGCGCTCGAGCCGCCTCACTCCCGCACGCGCTCGACGAAGAAGCCGTCGTAGGCGTCGCCGTAGTCCTCGTCCCCGGCCGCGAAGACGACGATGCGGACGTTGCCCCGCTGGATGGCCCGCAGGACGTTCGGGAAGACGACGGTGGACTCGGCGGCGGCCGCGTCGTCGGCTGCCACGGCGGCGTCGGTGCCGGCGACGCTTCCGTCGCTGCCTGCGGCCGCGGCGAGGAGCTCGTCGATCGCGCTCGTGCCGCCCTCGGAGGGCGCCTCCGTCGGCGCGCTCGCCGCTTCGGCCGGCGCCTCGGCGGGCGCCGAGGGCGCCTCGTCGGCCGCGTCCGCGGCGGTCGTGGAGGCCGCCGCCTCGCTGGCCGTGATCGGCGGGATCGGGTCGGGGAGGAAGTCGATCGGGCGGCTGCCGCTCGCGACCTCGGCGATGATCGGCTCGAGGCGGGCCAGGACCCACTCGATCGCGGCCTGGCGCTGCTCCGGATCCTCGTCGGTGACGAGCACGCGGTTCTCGAGCTCGTACCAGCGCGAGAAGCCCTTGTTCGGCAGGAGCACCTCCGCCCGCTCGAGCCGGCCGCGATCGCCGAGCGCGAGCCGGAGGTACATGTGCATGTCCCGCTCGATCCGGGTGCCGCCCGGGTTCGGGATCGCGAAGTGGCCGTGGTAGTGCTTGAGGCAGCCGGTCGCGGTGCAGACCGGCGCGGGCGCCTCGCCGAACACGCGGCTGAAGTCGGGGTTGGCGCGGGCGACCGCGCCGAGCGGCGAGCCGTAGTTCCGGATGCCGATGAGGTTCCGCGTCCAGAACTCCATCGCTCGGCCGGCCCAGAGGCGGCGGTCGGTCGCGGCGTCGGCCGCGCGCGCCGCCTCCATCTCCTCGACCCGGGCCTCCTCGACCTCGCGGCGCTCGCCGACGGTCGTGAGGGCGTCGAGCCGCTCCCGGGCCTGCGAGACGTATACGCCGCTCGGGTAGGTGCGGAGGTAGTACTCCAGGCCCTCGCGGCTGCTGTTCCCGGTCTCCCAGATCGTCGTCTCCTGGGCAGAGAGTTCGGTGTTCGCCTCGGCGATGAACGCACCGCCGGGGTAGCGGGCGGCGTACTCGGCGAGGGCGACGAGGCGCTCCTCGCTGTTCGTGTTCTCGCGGATCGCGCGCCAGGCCGCGACCTCCTCGTGGCTCGCGAAGATCGCGCAGCTCGAGATGCCGATCGCGGCGGCGGAACCCAGGACGAGGCGGCGGAGGGAGGGGGTCAGGTGGGTGATCATGCGGGCTCGAAGCGCTTGGAAGAACGCCGGAATTCGGCGGACGAAGGGATCAGGTGGTGTACGCGAGGCAGGGGTCGTCGCATTCGGGGAGGCGGTCGGACGGGGTGCCGAGGCGACCGAAGTCGGACAGGGCATCGAGGCACAGCTCGAAGGAGCCGCGGCTCGGTGTGCAGCCAGCGAACGCCGCGGGGGCGCAGCGCTCGACCAGCGCGTCGTCGTTGCAGGTCGCCTCGAACACGTCGCGCGCGAGCCGGCCAGCGACGAGTTCCCGGCGACAGAGGTAGCTCTCGCGCTCGAAGCACACTTCCTCCGCCGTCGGCGGCCCAGCGGGGGCGCAGGCGCTCAGGCTGCCGGCGGCCGTCGAGAGGCTGAGCAAGAGTGCGCGCACGGGCTCAGATCCCGCTCGGGCAGAGGTTGATGCACTCGACGATTTCGGTGCTCGCCGTGCCGAATCGGCCGGGGTCGCGGAGCGCGTTCAGGCACGCCTCGACCGAGGCCCCGGAGGGGATGCAGTCCGCCCAGGTGCGGCGGGTATCGCAGAACGGCGCGATCGCGTCGTAGCAGGCGACGAACTGGGCCTCGTCGATGCGGCCCGACTCGAGCTCGCGGCTGCAGACCAGGCCGCGGCTGTCCAGGCAGTAGCGGTAGGCGTCCGGCGTGCTGTCCCCGGAGGGAGCGCAGCTGCCGACGAAGCCGGGCGCAGGTCCGCCGAGGACGACGAACGCGAGCGCACCGAGGACCAGCCGGCGCACGGCGCGGTAGGAGGAGGAACGGGGGGCGGGGGTCTTCATGGAAGGAGCTCGTAGTCGATGACGAGGCCGGCCTCGAGCGAGACGAGGGGGTGGTACTCGTTGCCGAAGAAGATGGAGAACGAGGCCTCGGCGTAGGCGCCGAAACCAGCGAGGAACTTGATGATCGGGCCGACGCCGACCTCGGCGCCCCAGTTGAACGCGGAGGCGGCGGTGACGGAGGCGCCGACCCGGCCGAGGAGCTGGATCCAATCGTCGAACCAGACGCGGAGGAGGTACTGCGGGGTGAAGGTCCAGGCGGCGAGCGGGTCGACCCCGTACACGATGCCGTCGCGGTCGGGGAACCCCTCCCCATTCAGCGGGGTCGCGACACCCAGGCCGACGCCGTGCTGCAGGTCGCCGTCCCCCTCGAAGAAGTAGCCGCCGCGCAGCTGCAGGTAGGGCGGCGCGAAGCGGTTCTGGTTGAGCACGCCGACCCCCTCGTACTGGAGGATGCGGATCGTGAGGCCGGCGCCCAGGCTCCCGAAGACACGCGCGTAGCGGTGCCTGGGAGGACCCGAGGGAGTCGCCGGCGTGTCCGTGGTCCCATCGCCCCAGGCGTACGAGCCGCGCGAGGTGCCGGCGCGCTCGTCGTCCTGGGCCGACGCGGGGCCGGCGGGACACCAGAGAAGAACGGTCAGAAGTGCGAGGGGACGCCAAGACGACGCAAACACGGCGCGGAGCGTACCAGAGTCGCCGCGAAGACTTCAACCTCGTCCGCAGCGCCGCGCCCGCGGCGCGCCGTGGTAAGACCTGCGGGTGGCACGGTTCGGTCTTGGATTCCTGGTGGCGAGTCTGCTCTGGGCGGCCCTCGGCGCGGGCCTTCACCTCGGCCTCGGATGGGGGCCACCGCCGGGGATCGAGAGCGTGCCCGTCGAGGTCGCAGCGGCCGAGGAAGCCCCCGTCGAGGAGGAAGCCGCAGGCCCGCGCCGCCGGCGCGATCGAGCCCGCTCCGGGGGAGGCGCGCGCCGCATCGAGGAGGCGGTGCCCAGCGGCGAGGCGACCATCGGCGACGACCTCCGGGAGGGGGAGATGCGCACCCTCGACGGCGAGGGGACCGGGGGCGAAGAGCAACTGTCGGGGGCCGAGGTCGAGGCGGGCTTCGATGGCGCGATGGGCCGGATCCGGAGGTGCTTCTTGCTCGCGCCAGGCGATGAACCCGTCACTGGAACGCTGACCTTCGGCCTGCGGATCGCGGGGACCGGACGGGTCAGCGCGGTGAACCTCTCGGGGCCGCGGGCGCTCACCAGCGGCGAGCCCGGGGACTGCCTCCGCGATGCCGCGCGCGGGATCGCTTTTCCGACCTTCGACGGCCCGGAGATGGTCGTCCGCTACCCCATCACGCTGGAGTGAGCGTGGCCCGCAAGAAGCCTTCCCGCCCCCCCGTCGGGGCCGAACGCGCCGAGCCCCCTGCCCCGCCTGCTGGCCCGCTGGACGAGGACCCCACGCTCACCGCCCGCCGGGTGCGGGGCGCGCGCGCGGCGATCGTGCTCGGCACCCTCGCCGCGTTCGTCGGGACCTTCGACAACGCGCTCCTGCGGAACTGGGACGACGAGCGTTTCCTCGCCGATCCGGACGTGCTGAGGCCCTCGCTCGCGGGCCTCGTCGGGTTCTTCACCGAGGTTCGGTACGAGGCCTACCACCCGCTGCACCTGCTCTCGTACTGGCTCGACGTGCCGTGGGTGGGCCACGAGGGCGCGGTCGCGGCGGCCGTCGTGCACGGCACGAACCTCGCGCTCTGGATCGGGGCGCTGCTCGTGGCCTTCGAGCTGCTCCGGCGGCTCGGGCTGAGCCCGCTCGCAGCCGCCGTCGCGACGCTGGCCTTCGGAATTCATCCCCAGGCGGTCGAGGTCGTCTGTTGGGCGTCGGCGCGCAAGGACATCCTCGCGATCGGACTCGCGATCGGCAGCGTGCTCGCGCACCTCGGCGTCGCAGCCGAGGCGGACATCCTGCGGGACCGGCGCGCTTGGCTCTCCCGCGGGCTCTTTCTGCTCGCGGCCCTCGCGAAGACGACCGTGCTGCCGCTGCCCCTCGCGCTCGTGGGCATCGATCTGTGGACCCGGCGGCGCTCGCTCCGGGATGCCGTCCGGCTGCAGCTGCCGGCGCTCGGCGTGGCGCTCGCCCTGGGCCTCGTGGTCATCCGCGTCTGGCAGGACAACCACATGATCCGCAACACTGGGACGGATCGCGAGCCGTTCGATGCGGCGCTCGTCCCGGCGACGCTGTTCCACCTGCTCGAGGCCGCGCTGTGGCCGCTGCGCCTCGCGGCGATCTACCCGCTCCAGCGGCACGAACCGCTGCCCCTGGCGCTCGGCCTCGCCGCGTGTGTGGCGATCGCGGCCGGCCTCGTGGTGGCCTGGCAGCAGCGCGAGCGGGCCTTCGGAGCCCGGCTCGGGCTCGGGCTCAGCTGGTTCCTGCTCTTCGCGCTGCCGGTCCTCAACCTCATCCCGATGTACTTCCAGTGGCAGGACCGCTACGGCGTGCTCTCCCTGTTCGGGCTCGCGGTCGTGGTCGGCGCCGGGCTCGATGCGCTCCGCACGGAGAACCAGCGCGAGACCGCGATCCGGGTGCTCGTCAGCGCGGCGGTGCTGCTCCTGCCTCTCGGGCACCTCACCACCCTGCAGGTCGAGACCTGGCGCGACGAGAATCACCTCTGGGGCCACGCCACCCGCACCCAGCCGAACGCCGTCTACGCGTGGATCAAGCTCGGGGAGACGCGGCGCGACCGCCGCGACGTCGAGGCCGCGGTGCGGGCCTACGCCCGGGCCGTCGAGGTGGCCCCGGAGCTGAGGATGGCCCACGCAGGGTTTCTCTCCGCGCTGGCCCTCCGCGACGAGCGCAACGAGGGCATCGCTCCGTCCGCGGCCCTCTCGCTCGCGACCCGGTACCTCGTCCTCATCGACGACGCCCGGCGCCTGCGGGATCTCGCCTCGGAGATGGTCGATCAGGGCTACCAGGACGCCGCGGCCTACGTGCTTGGTCGCTCGCTCGACCTCGATCCGGTGAGCAACGAGCGGCTCGAGCGGGCCATCCTCGTGCAGCTGCGCGGCGGCAACGCGTTCATGGCGCGCTTCTACCTCTCCCGCCTCACGAGCCGGCCCATGCTGCCGGAGGTCACAGCGTTCTGGGAGGCCGAGCGCGAGCGGCTGGGACTCGTCACCGACGAGGAGCGGGAAGCGCGCGAGCGCGTGGAGCGGCCCGAGCCGACGCCCCTCGTGCTGCCCGGCACGCCCTGAGGCCCTGCTCAGCCGCCCGGGCGGATCACGACGAGGGCGACGTTCACCAGCGCGAAGAGCAGGGTCAGCCCGAGCGCGATGACGAAGGGCCGGCTCGCGTCGGAGCGACCGGGGCGCGTGCGCGCGAGCATCATGCCGTGCACGCCCGAGAGCACGAGCCCGATCGTGATCTTGCCGTGCATCCATCCGGCGCGCGCGTACACGTCCCAGGCGCCCACCAGCATCGCGACGCCGCCGAGCCAGGCGAGCAGCAGGCCGGGCGTCGCGAGGATCCGGAGCGCGGCCCGGATCGAACCG
>Ga0315900_10006633_pt1 | contig 15448 bp, 9 predicted proteins | sample LakEriMetagenome_FD_203521 | JGI IMG/M metagenome (GOLD analysis project Ga0315900, IMG submission 203521) | Freshwater fungal communities from buoy surface, Lake Erie, Ohio, United States - Buoy 12 MA114 | ecosystem: Environmental > Aquatic > Freshwater > Lake > Lake biofilm | place: USA: Lake...
GTTCGTGCCGCACGGCTGGGACATGCCCATCTGGTCCACCACGCATGCCGCACGGTCGTGGTTCGAGGCGGAGGGCTTCGGCGCACGCCGCGGTGATCGGTTGTGGTGGAACAACGACCTGCCCAGGGGCTACACACGGGCCTATCCGACGGTGAAGTACCTCTGGAGCATGGGGGATGAGCGGCGGTACAGGATGTCGCGGGCGTACGCTGGGGAAGCCGATATGCTCGGTGTCGCAGGGCATGTGCGGTCCGATGCGATCGAAGCGACGGAGGAGTCCACCTTCGATGCGGAGCATAGGATGAACCTGGAGGCCGGCGATGAGGCAGCGGCCGCTGCGGCCTGGCCGGAAGCCCAGGCCTTCAAGGTCGCTGAGGAGAACGGGATGACCGGTGGAGCGCAGGACCCTGTCGCACAACCCGTGCGCACCAACTTCAACGAGACGGCGTTCTTCCTCCCCGACCTGCTCACCGACCGCGACGGAAGCGTGGTGCTGCGCTTCACCCTGCCCGACGCGCTCACCCGGTGGAAGCTGCTGGGCCTGGCGCACACCACCGACCTGCGCACAGCTGAGTTCACCCGCACGGCCGTGGCGCAGAAGCCGCTGATGGTGGTGCCCAACCTGCCGCGCTTCGTGCGCGCCGGCGACCGCATCACGCTCACGGCCAAGATCAACGCGCTGGAGCAGCGCATCGAGGGCCGCGCCACGCTCGCGCTCTTCGACCCCTTCACCAACGCCCCGCTCGACAAGGCATTCGGGCTGAAGGTGCCGCAGCAGGTCTTCGTGGCCGCGCCCGGCGAGAGCGGTGTGGTGGAGTGGAGCGTGGTGGTGCCGGAGAACGTGGACGCGGTGGCGGTGCGCGTGGTGGCGCAGGGCGGCGGCGGTCCCGTGGGCGGCAGCACCGCGGCCGATGGCGAGGAGCGCGTGCTGCCCGTGCTCACCGACAAGCTGCTGGTCACGGAAAGCCTGCCGCTGGCCGTGAGCAAGGCCGGCACGAAGACCTTCACCCTGGACAAGCTCAAGCGTTCCGGTGGCAGTAGCACGTTGCAGCACAAGTCCCTCACGCTCGAGTTCACCCCGAACCCCACGTGGTACGCCGTGCAGGCACTGCCCTACCTGATGGAGTTCCCGCACGAGTGCGCCGAGCAGACCTTCAGCCGCTACTACGCCAACCGCCTCGCAGCGCACATCGTGGCGGAGCGCCCCGCGATCAAGCAGGTGTTCGAGCAGTGGCGCAGCGCGTCGAAGGGCGGAGGTCCCGATGCCTTTGCCAGTGCCTTGGACAAGAACCCGGAGCTGAAGGGCATGGTGCTCGCCGAAACACCGTGGGTGCTCGATGCGCAGAACGAACGGGCACGCAAGGAGCGCATCGCCCTGCTCTTCGACCTGCAACGCATGGCCACCGAGGAGGCCGTGGCCTTGAAGAAGCTGAAGGAGATGCAACTGCCCAACGGTGCGTGGCCGTGGTGGAGCGGCATGAGCGAGAGCGCGTGGATCACCGAGCACATCGTGGCCGGGCTGGGTCACCTGGAGAAGCTGAACGCTGCGGAGACCGGGTCGGGGCCCGGCCCAGGTATCCGGGAGAACGGCGAGGCGAACGCGATGCTGCAGCGCGCCGTGCGCTGGATGGACCAGGACCTGGAGCGCGGGTACCGCGACCTGCGCAAGCACCTGAAGGCCGGCGAGGAGAAGACCTACCGCCCCGGTTCCGATGTGATCCACTGGTTGTACGCGCGCAGCTTCTTCACCCGCTGGCCCATCGACGGCGCCACGGTCGCCGCCGCCAACTACTACCGCGACCGCCTTGCCGCCACGTGGCTGGATCACGGGTTGCAGGAGCAGGCGATGCTCGCCCTGGTCTTCCAGCGCTTCACCATGCCGCAGGCCGCGCAGGTGATGAAGAGCCTGAAGGAGCGCGCCACGGTGAACGAGGAGCTGGGCATGTACTGGCCGACCTTCAACGGTGGATACGAATGGTGGAGCTTTCCCACGGAGACGCACGCGCTGATGATCGAGGCCTTCCACGAGGTGGCGAAGGACAAGGATGCGGTGAACGCCCTGCGCCAATACCTGCTGAAGCTGAAGCAGACCACCGATTGGAAGACCACCAAGGCCACGGCCGATGCCTGCTACGCCCTGTTGCTCACGGGTGACAACTGGTTGGAGGCGAAGGACGCGCCGGTGATCACCGTAGGGAATGTCACCCTGAGCCCGTCGAAGGGTGGACCCATTGTGGAGCCCGGCACCGGCCGCTTCGAGCAGCGTTGGAGCGGCGCCGATGTGAAGCCCGCGATGGGCGAGGTGCGTGTGACCACGGCGAAGGACGGCGTGCAGTGGGGCGCGCTGCACTGGCAGTACCTGGAGCGCATGGACAAGGTCACACCGCATGAGAGCCCCTTCAGCCTGCGCAAGCAGGTGATGCTCGCCGAGCGCACCGATGAAGGCACGAGGCTGGTGGCGCTGGACGGTCCTCGGCAGCTGAAGGTGGGCGACCAGGTCACCATCCGCATCGAGCTGCGCACCGACCGCCACCTGGACTTCGTGCACCTGAAGGACCTGCGTGCGGCGGGCCTTGAGCCCACGGAGGTGCTGAGCGGCCACCGCTACCAGGGCGGCCTGGGCTACTACCAGAGCATCCGCGATGCCAGCATCGACTTCTTCTTCGACCGCATCGCGCCGGGCACCTACGTGTTCGAGTACGCGTTGCGCGTCACCCACGCCGGCGACTTCAGCAACGGCATCACCACCGCCATGTGCATGTACGCCCCCGAGTTCGCGTCACATAGTGAGGGGGTGAGGGTGAAGGTCGTGGAGGAATGAGGCACGCTGGATCACTCCCAGCGCCATGATGGCCCGCGGGAGAAGGTGATCCGGGCCTTTCGGTCCTGTGGCATGGTCGGTGGCATGACCACCCTCACTTGCCCGGCTGCCGGAACCCCCTAATTTGCGTTGCCGCCGGAACCGGCCCTTTCCCCTCGACCCATGCTCCACCGTACGTTCTCCGTTGCAGCGGCCCTGTTCGTCGCGACCGCCCTCTTCCCGCAGGAAGGGCGTTCCCTTTCGACCACCCTGCCCGATGGCACCCTGCGCTACACCGTGGAGCGCACGCTGCCGGTGGAGTTCCTGGGCGTCACGCAGCCCTTCATCCTGTGGGACAGCACCGCGCAGTTCCCAAACGACCCCGTGCGCGGGGAGAACGGCTGGCTGATCCCCAAGGACGAGGAGCCCGGCGCCAAGGCCAAGCGCCTGCACAAGCCGGTGAACCCGTACGCCAAGCCCGAGGGTGAGGACCCCGCGTGGCAGAAGGCCAAGCCCCTGCACGGCGCCAACAAGGCCTTGGACCTGAGCGTGGACGGCATGCTCTTCAGCAATGTGAACCCCGCGGACCCCTGCCTGGACGTGAGCCCGAACCACGTGATCCTGATGATGAACGGGAGCTCCGGCGCCTACTTCCGCATCTACGACAAGAACCTCGCGTCCGTTGGTCCGCAGACCTACCTGGACAACTTCACCGGTTCGGTGGGTGGCGCGGGCGACCCCATCGTGCACTACGATGCCCTGGCCGACCGCTGGCTGATGAGCGAGTTCAGCGCGAGCGGCAACCGGCTGCTGGTGGCCATCAGCCAGACCAATGACCCGCTGGGCAGCTGGTACGCCTACAGCTACCAGGCCACCAACTTCCCCGATTATCCCAAGTACGGCGTGTGGACCGACTGCTACACGGTGACCACCAACGAGAGCAGCCCGGCGATCTACGTGCTGCCCAAGGCCAACATGCTGGCGGGCGTCACCGGCACGGCCGTGCGCTTCACGGTAAGCTCGTATGGCACCATCGGCTTCCAGGCCACCACGCCTGTCACCTTCGATGGAGGTCCGGCGCCGCCCACCGGCGCGCCCGCCATGTTCATGCGCATGGCCGATGATGCGTGGGGCGCTCCGGCCGACCGGCTGGAGATCTGGAACATCAACTACAACGCCACCACGCCGGCCAGTTCCACCATCACCGGTCCGGCCATCCTGAACACCGACCCCTTCGACACCGGCCTGTGCGGCTTCACCTCGTTCAACTGCATGAACCAGCCGGGCAGCACCACCACGCTCGACCCGCTGCGCGAGGTGCTCATGAACAAGGTGCACTACCGCAACCTGCCGGCGGGCGAGACCATCGTGTGCGACCATGTGACCGACGTGAACAACACCGACCGCGGGGGCATCCGCTGGTACGAGCTGCGGCGCAACGGCGGCATCGCCAACCCGTGGACCATCCGCCAGCAGGGCACCTACAGCCCCGATGCGAACGACCGCTGGATGGCCGGGATCGCCATCAACAACAACGGCGACATCGCCCTGGCGTACAGCGTGAGCGGCACCACGGGCGGCAACGTGTTCCCCAGCCTGCGCTACACCGGCCGCTACGCCACCGACCCGCTGGGGCAGATGACCATCGCGGAAACGAGCATCGTGGCCGGCACCGCCTCCAACGCCAGCAACCGGTGGGGTGACTACTTCTCGCTCGACGTGGACCCGGCCGACGGTGTTTCGTTCTACGGCACCGGCTGCTACAACCCGGCCACCAGCTGGCGCACGCGCATGTTCAAGTTCAGCTTCGCGCCCTTGGGCTGCACGGCGCCCTCGGTGAGCCAGAGCGTGGCGGACAACTGCGGTGCGGGCACCTTCGACGTGGGGGTGACCATCGGTGCCAACGGCGATGCGCCGAACTACGACATCTACACCTCGGTGAACGGCGGGGCCTTCACCTTCAACAGCAACCGTGTGCCGGGCACGTACACCGTGGGCACCTACGCCTTCGGCACCAGCGTGGTGGTGCAGGTGCGCCACACAGGGAACAGTGCCTGTGACCAGCAGCTGGCCCCGGTGGTCTCCAACGGCACCTCCTGCTGCACCGCCCCGGCGGCCACGGTGGTGGGCAACTGCATCGGCACCACCAACTATTCGGTGACGGTGAACCTCACCTCCCTGGGCAGCGCCACCAGCATCGCCATCCAGATCGACCCCGATGCCGGCGGTCCGCTCACCCCGACCACCGTGCAGACCGTGACGGCCCCGGGCCTGTACGGTCCCTTCGGCAACTACGCCAGCGGGGCGGCCGTGAACGTGGTGCTGGTGCACAACCTCTTCGCCCAGTGCGGCCTGGCGGTGAACAACTTCACCAAGAACTGCAACGCGCCCGGCGCCGGCTGCGGCCTGTTCTCCAACACCACGGTGGCCAGCATCGTGGACAACACCACGGTGAACAGCACCATCGTGGTGCCCTCCCAAAGCGGGGCCACGATCACCGACCTCAACGTGTACGTGAACGTCACGCACACCTACTGCAGCGACCTGCGGGTGCGGCTCACCAGTCCGCAGGGCACCATCATCAACCTGATCGGCTCGGGTGTGTGCGGGGCTGCCGACAACATCAACGTGGAGTTCGACCAGACCGGCGTGAACGGCACCGTGGGCTCCACCTGTCCGCTGAACAACCTCTTCGTGATCCCCACGGCCTCCCTCGCCGGCTTCGACGGGCAGCTCTTCGAGGGCACCTGGACGCTGGCGGTGCAGGACGTGGCCACTCAGGACCAGGGCACCCTGAACAGCTGGTGCTTGATCCCCACGCTGTTGTTCCCCAGCGTGCGGGTCTCGCCGCGCGTGTTCCTGGAGGGTCCGTACAGCAGCAGCACCGGCCTGATGGGCGATGCGCTCCGGAGCGCGGGGCTCGTGCCCACCACCGAGCCGTACACGGGCCTGGGCTATGCGCACACCGGCGGCGGCGGCGGTGAGACGGTGAGCGCCGCGCTGCTGAACACCACGGGCAACAACGCCATCGTGGACTGGGTGGTGGTGGAGCTTCGCAACCCGGCGAACAGCGCCCAGGTGCTGGCCTCGCGTTGCGCCCTGCTGCAGCGGGACGGTGATGTGGTGGACGTGGACGGCACCTCGGGCGTGCTGTTCAACGGCCGCCCGCCGGGCAACTACTTCGTGGCGGTGCGGCACCGCAACCACCTTGGGGTGATGGTGGCCAGCGCCGTGGCGCTCACCGGCACCACAAGCACGGTCAACCTCACCTCGGCCCTCACGGCCACCTTCGGCACCGAGGCGCGCAAGAGCGTTCCGGGCACCTTCCCTGCGGAGGTGATGTGGGCGGGGGATGTGACCTTCGACCGCACCGTGAAGTACACGGGGGCCTCGAACGACCGGGACCCCATCCTCACGCGCATCGGCGGCACGGTGCCCACCAACACGGTGGCGGGCTACTTCAGCGAGGACGTGACCCTGAGCGGGGTGGTGAGCTACACGGGCACCGGCAACGACCGGGACCCCATCCTGGTGAACATCGGGGGCGCGGTGCCCACGGCCACGCGGGCGGAGCAGCTGCCCTGACAGCGGCCGGTTGAAAGGCTGGCGGGCCGACCGGTGGACAAGACGGCCGGCCCGCCCCATTTTCGCCCCATGCGAAGCGCGATCCTACTGGCCCTGGCGGCCCTGGTGCTGGCCTCCTGCGGGGGAGGCGGCGGGAAAACCGACGGTGGAACCGATGCCGACAGCGCGTCGGTCTTGGCCCCGGCGAACGCCATCGACCTGGGCGCCCACGGCATGCCCCTGGTGTTGAACGCGCCGGACAAGCAGCTCACCGGGGGGCAGGAGCCGGCCATCGTGTGGAAGGACCAGACCGGGGTGCTGGAGGTGCGCGCCGGCGACCATTTCGGCCTGCTGGTGATCGAGGAGCCCGGCGACATCGCCCGCAAGAAGGCCGACCTGGACCGGGACCTGCTGCGGAAGCATACCATCCTGAAGGAGACCCCCGACCTGCTCGTATACCGGAGCGAGTTCCCTGACGATCCGTCCCTGGTGTACATCCGGTTCCACCAGCTGGTGCATGCCGGCGACCGTCATTTCGTGGTGGAGGACATCCCCGAGCTGCGGTTCAACGAGCAGGACGTGGAGCGCATGGTGGGCGCCATCGCCCCCAAGCAGCCGGCCTGAGGGCGGTCCCAGCGGCGTGCGCTCGTGAAGCCCTGCCTTTCGGGATGGGCCGGGGGCTGTGGCGCCACTGGTCGGCCCACACCGCAACTTTGGCCTCCGAACCCCGTATACCGGTCGACGGAACGACGAAAACAGCCATTCCGTGGTTATTATTGTGGCTCTGTAAGCCAAGCCGGTACACGATGCGACACCTCTCACTCCTGCTCGCCGCGGCCCTCACCCTGCCCTCCTGGGCGGGTGTGATCGTGCTGGAAGGCAACTACCAGGGCAAGAACCTGTTCGTGCAGAACCCCTTCTCCGAAGCCGGGGTGGGCTTCTGCGTGTACGAGGTCACCGTGAACGACCAGGTGGCCACCGACGAGATCAACTCCAGCGCCTTCGAGATCGACCTGGGCAACTTCGGCCTCAAGATCGGCGCGCCCATCGTGGTGAAGATCAAGCACAAGGACGGCTGCACCCCCGTGGTGCTCAACCCCGAGGTGCTGAAGCCCAAGAGCACCTTCGACATCGTGCGGCAGGAGATCCGCAGCGACCGCACCTACACCTGGACCACCACCAACGAGACCGGCGAGCTGCCCTTCATCGTGGAGCAGAAGCGCTGGAACAAGTGGGTGAAGGCGGGCGAGGTGATGGGCGCGGGCATCCCGGGCGAGCACAGCTACGAGTTCAAGGTGACCCCCCACAGCGGCGAGAACACCTTCCGCGTGCGCCAGACCGACCTCACCAAGAAGTCGCGCATGGGCCAGAACGTCACCTTCACCGACCCCTCCGTGGCCGTGGTGACCTGGGGCCCCCTGAAGGTGAAGGACGTGATCACCTTCAGCGCTCCCACCCTGTACGAGGTGTACGACCAGTACGGCAACATCGTGAAGCGCGGCTATGCCAACACGCTCGATGTCACCGGCCTGAAGAAGGACCTCTACTACCTCAACTACGACAACAAGATGGGCGAGACCTTCATCAAGAAGTGATCGACCGGAACGAGCTTGAAAGCCTCCCGGATAATGGGGGGCTTTCTTTTTTCACCGCTACGGCGCTGCGAGCGCAACGTGGTCCTGCCCATCGCTTCCGCCTTTCGTTGCATCCGTAGCGCCGCTGCGTTGAGCCCTCTGCGTCTCCCGAGGCTTCGGGAGCGTCTCTGCGGCCCATATTTGCCTCATGATCCGCATTGAACACCTGGGCATCGCCGTGAAGGACCTTGCGGCCGCCGAAGAGACCTACACGAAGCTGCTGGGCGTGGCGCCCTACAAGCGCGAGGCCGTGGAAAGCGAGGGCGTGGTCACGAGCTTCTTCCAGGTGGGGCCCAACAAGATCGAGCTGCTGGAGAGCACCCGTCCCGATGGGCCCATCGCCAAGGCCATTGAGAAGCGGGGCGAAGGGATCCACCATGTGGCCTTCGAGGTGGCCGACATCCGGGCGGAGATGGCGCGGTTGAAGGCCGAGGGATTCCAGCTGCTGAGCGAGGAGCCCAAGCGCGGCGCCGACAACAAGCTGGTCTGCTTCATCCACCCGAAGAACGCCAATGGCGTGCTGGTGGAGCTCACGCAGGAGGCACACTGATGGCCACCCGCAAGGAGACCGCCGCCTTCATCCTGCAACAGCTGGGCCTGCCCGACCGCTTCAGCGTGAAGGCCATGTTCGGCGAGTTCGCCCTCTATGCCGATGGCAAGCCGGTGGCCTTCATCTGCGACGACCAGCTCTTCGTGAAGATCATGCCCGAGAGCGCCGCGCTGGACGGTCGCTGTGAGCGCGCTCCGGCCTATCCCGGTTCCAAGGACTACTACCTCGTTCCGGAGCACCTGATCACCGGCGAAAGCAAGCTGGCGGGCATGCTGCTGCGGATCGGCGAGGCGTTACCCCTGCCGAAGGCGAAGCGGTCGAGGAGGCACGGGTAGGTCCGATCAAACCAGCAGCCCCATCCGCGCCACCAGCCCCAGCACATCCTCGTGCGCGAGCTCCAGGTGCTCGGCGTGGAGGCCGGCGTTGCGGGCCCCCACCACGTGCTGGATGCTGTCGTCGATGAAGAGGGTGCGTTCGGGTGCGGCGCCATGCTGCGCGAGGGCGAAGTGGAAGGCCTCCGCATGGGGCTTGCGACGGCCGATCTCGCAGCTGTAGTAGGCCCCTTCGAACAGGCCCTTGAAGTCCGGGATGCCGTTCTCGCGGGCGATGATGGCCTCGAAGGCCGGCACATGGATGGCGTTGGTGTTGCTGAGGAGCAGCAGGCGGTAGCGTTGCCCCAGGGCCTTCACCAGCTCGATGCGGGCGGGCGGGATGAAGCCTAGCATCGCGTTCCAGCAGGCGTCTATCTCGCGGTCGGTGAGGTCGGGGCGGAAAAGGGCGCGCACACCGTCACGGAACTCCGCCGGGCTGATGGCGCCCACTTCGAAGCGGTCGAACAGCGGCGTTTGCCGCGCCTTGCTGAACTGGGCCTCGAAGTCCTCGAAGCCGAGCGCATGGAAGGCGCGCGCCGTGCGGTGGTAGTCCACGTCGATGAGCACGCCGCCCAGGTCGAGCAGCAGGGTGTCGTAGGTTCTGTTCACGGGCCGCGAAACTACCGCGCGGCCTACTTTTGGCGCCGTTCGGTGCAAGGCCGGACAGACCGGGCCTATAGCTCAGCGGTCAGAGCAGGGGACTCATAATCCCTTGGTCGCAGGTTCAAATCCTGCTGGGCCCACCTCCGCACGCTTCGCGCGCTACGGTGGGCGTAGCCCACAGTGGATCGAAGACAGTGCTCAGTTGTGCGTGGTTGACGAGGTAGCGAGCGTCTGCGAGCGTTGTATCTGCGGCCTTCGATCGTCAAGGAGCATCGTGGGGCGGGCATTCATCTGCGTGTTCTGCGTCACCTGCGGATAACCTCAGGAAGCAGGTCAAGGCTTTCTGTTCAGTAAGGGTTCACCGCAAAGACCTTCATGTGCAGGTCGTCCAGCAGGAAGGCGGCATCGCGGTGCTGGTTCCAGAGGTAGAACTTCAGCTTGTCACCGGGCTCCAAGGGTGGAACGGGGATCCGGTACTCGATGTGCTCCCACGCGCCTTCCTTCCGGCCTGGCATCGGGTTCATGCGGAAGGGGTCGTAGAACGCGAAGGAGCCGTCGGCGCGCTCGATGCTGGTGACGCATTGCGCGCTGTGGCTGGCGCGGGCCCTGGCCTCGTAGCGCTCCATGGAAACCTCGAGGTACAGCCACTGGCCGGTGGGCAGGTCGGCCGTGGTGGCCTCGAAGGTGCGGCCGAACTCGGTGGCGGGCGTGAACACGCAGACGTGGTGCGGGCTCTTCGCTTCGGGCCGCACCTCCACGGTGCCACCGTGCCACCAGCGCGTGTCGGTCTCCAGTTCGTCGCGCTCCTCGAGCACCACGCGCATGCCGTTGGGGTTGTAGGGCGGTGCCTGGTGGTTGCCGCCCAGCGCATCCTCGTACGCCTTGCCGAAGCGCAGGAAGGTGGCGGCGTATTTGCGGCGGTCCATGCTCTCGTGGTGGATGATGCGCAGGTGGTACTGCGTGAACTGGACCAGGTGGAGCGCGATGCAGGCCGCCATGAACAGCCGCGCCCACAGCCACTTCCGCCCGCTCCAGCCCTGCAGCACCAGCGCCAGCGGCAGCACCAGCACGGGGTAGTGGTCTATGAACACCCGGCTGCCGAAGCCGCTGCCGTAGTACCAGATCCACCAGGCGCTGATGAGGTACACGTTCACCGCCCAGTACGCCAGCGCTCCCAGGCTGCGCACCCGGTCGCGCCGCCACAGCAGCCCCGCGGCCAGCGCGCAGGCCAGGAAGAACGGCGTCCACAGGAAGAGCCCGCGCCGGAAGCCGAAGAGCACCTTGAACACCTCGGGGCGCCCCCAGTGGAAGCCTTCGCCCCGGTAGCCCCACTCGATCCAATGGCCGGTCTGCGCGTGCCACCAGAGCGGCTGGATGAAGAGCACCGCGAGGCTGGCGACGACCGCCACCACCGGCGTACCGCGCGCGGCGAGCACACGGCGGAGGGTGGGCAGTGTACCGTCGCCCAGCACCACCGGCACGACCAGCAGCACCGTGGCGTTCACCGGGCGGATGAGCCCGATGAGCGCGGTGACCAGGGCCAGCGGGATGAGCCAGCGCCGGTCCTCCCCATCACCGAGCTTCCGCACAAGCAGCAGGAAGGCGCTCACGCAGCAGAAGGAGAACACATGGGTCCACGCCGGCTGCTGGCTGGCGTACTGAAGCAGGGTGGTGCCCAGGCCGAGCGACACGATCAGCCAGGCGATCACCGCCTCGCGCACGCCCAGCCGTTGCAGCAGGGCCCGCATCATCAGCAGGCCGAGCAGCAGGTACACCCACACGCCCACGCTCACGGCCTTGTATTCGTAATGGCTGTGCCCGTCCTTCGGCGCATCGGCGTCCAGCAGGGCCAGCGCGTGCCCGGCGCTCCACCAGGGCAGCATCAGCAGGCTCGAGCCGCAGAAGTACTTGTTGAGCGTGCCGTGGGGGGTCTCGTGGATGAACTCGTGCACGAAGGGTTCGTGGCCGAGGTCGTGGCGCACGAATGTGGCCGTGAGGTAGCCGTAGTAGCCCTTGGCATCGCTGCGCACGATCTCCTTCCAGCCCTGCCCGTCGGCGCCTTTCCACAGCCATTGCACGGCCAGCAGGGCGGTGGTTGCGACCACCACGGCGATGGCGAGGGAGCTGGGGCGGGGCGTTCGCACGGCGTCGCGAAGGTGCGCAGCAGGCGCGGAACCTGTGGCCGGGCAGCCACGGCATGGCGTTGGGCCGGGGATTATCTTGCGGCGCATGCGGAAGGTGATCGTCACGGGCGGGGCGGGCTTCATCGGCTCGCACACCGTGCTGGAGCTCGTGCAGGCGGGGTACACCCCGGTGATCGTGGACGACCTGCGGAACTCGCACCGCGATGTGCTCAAGGGCCTGGCCGACCTGCTGGGCGGGGTGCCCGCCTTCCATTCGGTGGACTGCCTGCACCTGGAGCGCCTGCATGAGGTGTTCAAGGTGGAGGGGGAGGTGCACGGCGTGATCCACTTCGCTGCGTACAAGGCGGTGGGGGAGAGCGTGGCGGAGCCGCTGAAGTACTACGAGAACAACATCGGATCCCTGCTGAACGTGCTGCGGGTGATGCAGTGGCGGGGGGTGCGCGACCTGGTCTTCTCCAGCTCGTGCACGGTGTACGGCCAGCCGGCCACGGTGCCGGTCGATGAGCGCGCGCCCGATGCCAACTCCACCTCACCTTACGGCTACACCAAGGTGGTGGGGGAGCACCTGCTGCGCGATGCGGTGGCGGCCGACAGCGGTCTGCGGGTGGCCATGCTGCGCTACTTCAACCCGGTGGGCGCCCACCCGAGCGGGCGCATCGGCGAGCTGCCCATCGGGGTGCCCGGCAACCTGGTGCCCTTCGTATGCCAGGTGGCCGCCGGCCTCCGCAAGGAGCTCGTGGTGCACGGCAACGACTACAACACCCCCGACGGCACCTGTATCCGTGACTTCATCCACGTGGTGGACCTGGCGCGGGCGCATGTGCTGGCCTTGGACTGGCTGTCGGGCTGTTCCGGCGGGGCGTGCGAGGCCTTCAACCTGGGCACCGGCCACGGTGTGAGCGTGCAGGAGCTGGTCCACACCTTCGAGGAGGTCACGGGCGTGCGTGTCCCGCACATCTACGGCCCTCGGCGCCCCGGCGATATCGAGGCCACCTGGGCCGATGTGTCCAAGAGCGACCGCATCCTGCGATGGCGTTGCCGGCACGACCTCCGCGAGGCCCTGCGGGATGCCTGGAACTGGCAGTTGTCCCTCAAGAAGGCGGTGGCCCGGTGATGGACCGCGTCCGCTACGCTCTCCTTGGCGTGCTGCTCGCCGTGGCCTCGGTCCCGGTGGGCGCCCAGGCGGGTGCTGACAGCGTGGCGCAAAAGCTTCGCTGGTTCCAGGATGCCAGGCTGGGCATCTTCATCCACTGGGGCATCTACAGCGTGAACGGCACCGACGAGAGCTGGGCCTTCTACAACAAGAAGGTGCCCTACGCAGATTACATGAAGCAGCTCGAAGGCTTCACGGCGAAGAACTACGATCCCGCGGCGTGGGCGGACCTGATCCAGCGTAGCGGGGCCAGGTACGCGGTGATCACCACCAAGCACCACGACGGGGTGGCCACCTACGCCACGCGCGCCTACCCGAACGTGGGCACCTACAAGTGGTCGATGCCGGGTCATCTCTCGGTGGAAGCGGCAACACCCGCGCAGAAGGATGTGGTATCACCCCTCTTCGCCGAATTGCGCCGGCGGGACCTGAAGTGTGGTGCCTATTACTCGCTCATCGACTGGACCGACCACGCCTATCCCGCATTCACCAAGGACAGCGCGCGCTATGAGATCAAGCAGGATGTCCGCCGCTGGCAACGCTTCCGTGACTACTTCCAAGGCCAGATCACCGAGATCGCCACGCAGCTGAAGCCCGACCTGTGGTGGTTCGACGGCGATTGGGAGCACAGCGCCGAGGAGTGGGAGGCGGCCAAGGTGCGCGCGATGATCCTGGAGAGGAACCCCCGGGCCATCATCAACGGCCGCCTGCAGGGCCATGGTGATTACGCCACGCCGGAGCAGAACATCCCCGTGGAAACACCGAAGGCCTCCGCGTGGGAACTGTGCATGACGCTCGGCGAGCAATGGGGCTGGCAGCCGCAGGACACCAACTACAAGAGCACGCACGACCTCATCCACATCTTCGCCGATGTGGTCGGCCACGGCGGCAACCTGCTGCTGGGCGTGGGGCCCAGGGAGGACGGCACCTTCACGCCGGGTCAGGTGTCCAGACTCGAAGACCTGGGCATGTGGACGAAGAAGCATGCCGAGGCGATCTACGGCACGCGCGCCGGCTTACCGAACGGACACTTCTTCGGGCCGAGCACGCTTTCAACCGACAGCACCACGCTTTACCTCTTCCTTGCGAACGGCATGAGCGGCAGCGTGGAGATCAAGGGGCTGGACAACAAGATCGTTTCTGCGGAAGTGGTCGGTCCGTCTACACTGCTGAAGCATCGCGTCGTAGGCAAGATCAGCTGGAGCAAGGTGCCGGGCCTGGTCTTCATCGATGTGCCGCAGGAGGCCTCGGACCCGTGGATGACCGTGCTGAAGGTGAAGCTGGATGGGCCGGTGAGTTTGTACCGGGGGGAGGGGGGATACTGAGGTCAACCACAGAGGCCACAGAGAACACAGAGGGATCCGAGCTGCGTTCAACGTTGTGTATTCTCTGTGTGCTCTGTGGCCTCTGTGGTTACTTGCCTTTCACCTCACCACGATCTCATCACAGAACAACCAGCACTTGCCCTTGCTGCCGTGCCACGCGGGCAGGTCGCCGAGGTTCCTGGCGGTGACGCGGATGTAGCGGGCGCTGCGCAGGTCCCAGAGCGTGGCATTGGCTGCTCGCGTTTCCAAGGGGCGCTTCTGCTTCGCATCGACGAACTCGTAAGTCGCGATGGCGTAGTACTTCGACCCTTCCATGGAACCTTCGACCACGATCGAATCGGGGTAGAAGATCCAGCTCTGTTGGTCCTGCAGAAAGGTCGCACTCACTGATCGGATCAGCGTTTCCTCCCCCAGATCGATCGTGGCCACCATGTCCTTGCCGTACCAACCTTGCCAACCGTACTGGTAGTTGTTGCTGGCGCGGAAACCATCGACCAGGGCGTCGGGCCGTCCGGCGGTGTAGCGTGCATCGGCCGGCTCCACGAAGGTGATGGACTTGCCGACCGCGAGGTGGTTCACCGCGCCGTGCTGCAGGTGATCGCTGAACTGGGTGAAGTACTCATCGGGCGTGAGCCGCGTCTCGTGAAGCAGCCGGTGCCCGTGCTTCTTCGCGCGGGCCACGAAGGTGTCCAGCAGCTCCACGTAGTACGGCTTCGCGCGCCATTGTCCGGTGCTGTCCTTCTCGAAGAGCCCGTTCGGGGCATGCGGCATGGCCCGGGCGATCTCCAGCTCCGCGTACATGATCCCCAGCCGCGCATCCTCCACGCGCCACTGGTAGATGGTGTCCTCGTCCATCACCGCGGCCTCGGCGCTGTTGAAGAGCATCTTGTAGCGCGCCAGGTTCGCCGGGCTCAGGTAGCCGTTCTTGTGTGCTTGCGGATGCTCGTAGAGCGTGAGCGACTTGCGGGACTTGTCGAGCTCCGCTTCCAGCAGACGTGTGTACTGGTCGATGTACACGCCGGCGTCGCCATGGAACGCGTTCGTGAAGTGCGTGCGCAGCGAGTCCACGTTGAGATCAGGGTTCCAGAGCAGTTTGGCGAGCAGGTAGGTGCGGAACTCCGGCATCTCCCCGCCGGGCGACGACAGCCCCTGTTCGAACATCATCGGCACGCCATTGTCGCGGAAGAGCTGCAGGTTGGGCGCGAGCACCTTCCAGTTGGGGAAGGGCATCACCAGGTGCGAGAAGTTGATCACGTAGTCCCACACGATGATGTTGTGGGTCAACGAAGACCATGCTCGCAGAT
>Ga0315900_10006635_pt1 | contig 15446 bp, 7 predicted proteins | sample LakEriMetagenome_FD_203521 | JGI IMG/M metagenome (GOLD analysis project Ga0315900, IMG submission 203521) | Freshwater fungal communities from buoy surface, Lake Erie, Ohio, United States - Buoy 12 MA114 | ecosystem: Environmental > Aquatic > Freshwater > Lake > Lake biofilm | place: USA: Lake...
TAGGCATCAGCAACTGCATGCCCAGGTACATGGCGGCGCTGGCCTGCATCTTGTCCAGGCCGTGGCCGGGGTTGGCCAGCACCAGCACGCGGCGCTCGGCCTTTTCGATGGGGGTCAACTCGCCGGCGCGCATCAGCAGCGGGCGAATGGCCTGGTAGGCCCAGGCCGTGGCCTGGGTGCGGCGCGCCGGCACGCCCGGCGGCAAGAGGGCGCGCAGGCTGGGCCACAGCGGCACCAGGTTCTGCGCGGTCAGTGCATCGCGGTAGTCCTGCGGCAGGTCTTCCAGGCGGCCCAGTGCTTCCATGTCTTGTCCTTCCGTTCCTCAGGGGGTGCTCTCCGGTCCATTCAGGCCCGCTCAGGCCCTTGCAGACCCTGTCAGGCCTGGTCCAGGCAGTTGTCCACGTTCCAGCCGTACAGCCATTCCATGGCGTCGTAGAAGCGCTCCTGGCTGCGGCCCTTCCACAGCGAATTGCGCACCAGGCGCTCCACGCCCGCGGCATGGTACAGGCGCCCCATCTCCCGGCCCGACAGCACGATGCGGGCCGTGCGGGTAATGCGGTGCTTCTGGTAGAGCTGCAATGCTTCGTCCCAGCGGTGTCCGGTCACGCGCAAGGCCTCACCGAGGGTGACGGCGTCTTCCATCGCCATGCAGGCGCCCTGTGCCATGTATTGCGTGGTGGGGTGGGCGGCGTCGCCCAGCAGTGCGGCGCGGCCGAACACCCAGTTGTCTATGGGTTCGCGGTCGGCCGTGGCCCAGCGCTTCCAGCTCTTGGGCAGGTCGATCAACTGCCGGGCCTTGGGGCAGATGCCCTGGAAGTAGCTCTCCACCTCTTCCTTGCTGCCATCCGTCACGCCCCAGGTCTCCTGCTGACGGCTGTGGAAGGTGACGACGACGTTGTACTGTTCGCCTCCGCGCAGCGGGTAGTGCACCAGGTGGCACTTCGGGCCGGCCCACAGGCTGGCGGCGTTCCAGCGCAGGTTCTCGGGAAAGTCCTCGCGCTCCACGACGGCGCGGTACACCACATGCCCGGTCACCCGCGGCGGGTCGTTGACGTACTGCGCCCGCAGCACCGACTTGCCGCCCTCGGCGCCGATCAGGGCCTGGCCGGTCCAGCGCTGACCGTTCTGGTCGATGGCGGTGACGGTGCCCTTGTCATGTTCGATGCGCTCCACGCGCGTGCGGGTGTGGAAGCTGACGCGGCCCGTTTCCTGCGCGCCCTCCAACAGCGACAGGTGCACATCGGCGCGGTGGATCACCGCATACGGGTTGCCGAAGCGCTGGCGGAAGGCCTCGCCCGTCTCCAGCCGTCCGACCAGCGTCTCGTCGACAGCGTCGTGCATCACCATGCAGTCGGTGTAGACGGCGCGTCCCCGCGCCTTGTCGCCCACGCCCAGGGCGTCGAAGGCATGGAAGGCGTTGGGCCCCAGCTGGATGCCGGCACCGATCTCGCCGATCTCGGGGGCCTGCTCCAGCACCGTGACCTGGAAGCCCTGGCGCACCAGGGCCAGGGCCACCGCCAGCCCGCCTATGCCGCCGCCGGCGACGATGACGGGAAGCTCTTCGTTGCGTGTTACCACGTGTACCTCCGGAAACGGCACGTCATCAGTATGCTGACGATAAGTATAGATTCAGTCTGGGCGCCTGAATCGAGGGTTTACGCGAGCGCTGAGCTCATGTCGGGCAGGTGGGGTGGTTCAGAGCCTCGCCCACCGGGCTCGGTCAAAGCGCGAACGCCGGCCGCTGGCCCAGTTGCGCTATCCAGCGCAGCAGGTGGGGATGGCGCTCGTCCGGCTTGACCTTGACGATGCGCGCGAAGTCCACGGCCACGCTGGCGGTGATGTCGGCCACGCTGAACGACGCGCCAGCCACAAACTCGTGGGCTGACAACTGCTCGTTCAGCGTCACCAGGAACTGCGAGATACGCGCCACCCCGCGCTGCGCCAGTTCGGGGATCTGCGGATAGTCCACCGGACCCGGCAGCGCACGGTTGGCCATGGCGGGCGAGCCGTTGCGCAGCGCCTCCGCCACGGCAAACAGCCCGTCGAACTCGGCCCGCCATTGCCAGCTGGCGATGGCCGCCTTTTCCGCTGGCGTGGTGCCCATCAGCGCGGGTTGCGGATAAGCCGCTTCCAGCCACGCCGCGATGGCGGCGTTGTCGGCGAGCACCGTGCCGTCGGGCAACTGCAGGGCCGGCACGGTGCACTGCGGGTTCACGGCGCTGTAGGCCGGGCTGAACTGCTCGCCGCTGCGCAGGTCCACCTGAACGGTGTGGTGGGCCACGCCTTTTTCGGCCAGCAGGATGCGCGCACGCCGCGGGCTGGGCGCGGTGGCGCAGTCGTACAGGGTGAGGGTGCCGTTCATGGGGCGATCTTGTCTTGCGTCCGGAGCTCGAAATCGCTGGCGTCGTGCCGCTCGTGCAACTGCGAGGCCGGATCGCCCATCACGCGGTTGACCATGCGGCCGCGCTTGACGGCCGGGCGCTGGCCGATCTCGTCGGCCCAGCGGATGACGTTCTTGTACTCGTGCACCGAGAGGAACTCTCCCGCCTCGTACAGCAGCCCCTTGGCCAGGGCGCCATACCAGGGCCACACGGCGATGTCGGCCACCGTGTAGTCGTCGCCCGCCAGGTACCGACACTCGGCCAGGCGGCGGTCCAGCACGTCCATCTGCCGCTTGACCTCCATCGCGAAGCGGTCGATGGGGTATTCAAACTTCGCAGGCGCATAGGCGTAGAAGTGGCCGAAACCACCGCCCAGGTACGGGGCGCTGCCCATCTGCCAGAACAGCCACGACAGGCATTCGGCGCGTCCCGCGCCCGTCGGCACAAACTCACCGAACTTCTCGGCCAGGTACAGCAGGATGGCGCCACTTTCGAACACGCGCACCGGCTCCGGTCCGCTGCGGTCCATCAGCGCCGGAATCTTTGAGTTCGGGTTCACCTCGACGAAGCCGCTGCTGAACTGCGCGCCTTCGCGGATGTTGATCAGCCACGCGTCGTACTCGGCGCCTGCGTGCCCGCGGGCCAGCAGTTCCTCCAACATCACCGTCACCTTCACGCCGTTGGGCGTGGCCAGGGAATACAGCTGCAGCGGGTGGCGGCCCACGGGCAGGGCCCGCTCATGGGTGGCGCCGGCGATGGGCCGGTTGATGCTGGCGAAGGTACCTCCGCTGGGCTTTTGCCAGGCCCAGACGCGTGGCGGGGTGTAGTCGGTGGGGTTGGTCATCGCAGGTCTTATGGTGAAGGTACAGCGCGAAGGCGTGGCGCGGGTTGGGTGGATTCCGTCGGCCGGTACGAGGGTAACGCGGTCGTGCAACAACCGCAGAAGCCTGAGTTCTGGTGCCTGTGGTGACGTTGGTGAAGCCATTCACCGTCACTGCAAATGAGTTTCGCAATCTGTTGATTGTTGAGGTCATTCAAGTGAATGACACGACGCCAAGCTGCCGTATGCCCTTCTGCAGTTTGATATTCTCATCGCGCTGGTGGTAGCGAGGTCATGGCCTTGATCCCCACGGTCTTCAGCAGCGTTCGCCTCGACGCCGATTGCGCCGCCATGGAGCAGATGCCCGTCTTGGGCCTGCAGGAGATGATCTGATGAACAGTGCCCCCTGACATGCCAACGATTCTCTTGCTGGAAGACGAGTTGGCGCTGCGCGAGGAACTGGCTGACTTCTTGTCCAATCGCGGGCACCGCGTGCTGCAGGCCGGTACCCTGAAGGAGTTCTTGCCCTTGGTGCCCCAGGCGCGCATCTACGTGTTGGATTTGATGCTGCCCGACGGCACTGGAATTGATGCTGCACGCATGGTGCGTGAGCAGACCCCCCAGGCAGGGATCATCATGCTCACCGCACGTGGACAGCTCCAGGATCGTCTGGAGGGCTTGAGCCAGGGCGCTGACCACTATCTGGTCAAACCATTCGGCCTTTTGGAACTCGGCGCCATCATTGATGCGCTGTTGCGACGTGTAGGCAGAGAGTGGATTCTGGACGCTTCTGCGGGCCGACTCAGCGACCCGGAAGGTCGCTCCATGCATCTGACAACTCAAGAGATGGCTCTGTTGAAGCAGTTGTGCGACGCTGGTGTAGGGCCGGTATCCAAGAGGCAGTTGGTCGAGGCTTTGGGGCAGGACTGGTCGAGCTACGACCTGAGGCGGCTGGACACACTCGTCAGCCGCCTGCGCTCCCGATGGCGTCGTGAGGTCGGTCGCGAACTGCCGCTGAAGACCTTACACCGGGAGGGCTACGGGTTCGCTGGCGTCATCGAGCCCAGGTGAGGCTCAGCGGTGCGTAAGTCTTGCGCGGTGCAGGAACCGAATTTGGAAGCCCGCAACTTGTCAGCCGACTCGTGCGGCCGCGGGCGTGACATTGCCCTCTGGCAGGACCACAAGAGCTCTCGTTCCGCACCCGGTGCTGCTGTCGAGTTGAAGGCTGCCTCCTTGCAACTCGATCATTCGTTGTGCCAACGGCAGGCCCATGCCAGTGCCCGGTATTCCGGTGGCATTGGCCCCTCGGAATGTCGGCTCGAACACCTGGGGCAGGTCATCGCTGGAAATTCCGGGGCCGTCATCGGCGATTTCCAGCATCACCTGGCGTCCTCCGTCCCCATCGACGACCTGGCCGCGTATCAGGATGGTCGCACCGGGTGGCGTGTACTTGGCCGCGTTCTCGGCCAAACTGTTCAGTGCCAACCGAGTCAGCACCTCGTCGCATACGAAGGGCTGCGTTGCATTCGTCACCTCGACCTTGATCCGTTGTCCTTGTCCAGCCAGCCGCGCGGTTTCGGCAACTTCGTCGAGCAGTAGCCTCAAGTTTGCAGGGGAACTGCGTCCGACATCCGCGCTTTGATCCAAGCGGTCCTGCCGCAGGTAGTGGTCCAGCAGCGTTGTGAGGCGCTGACTGGCGTCAAGAATCTTGCGATAGCGGGCTGTGGTGGAGGCTTCCGCTTGGGTGTCCAGCATCGCCAGGTTCTCTGCGGTGGCATTGATCACCGCCAGGGGCGTCCGCAGTTCGTGCGAGACGGTTGCATAGAAAGCCCGACGATCGGACAACAGCTTGCGCTCCAGTTCGAGAGAGGTCTGGACCTGCCGCATCGCGGCCTCGATATCTGCGGTCCGCTCTGCTACCCGCTTCTCGAGTTCCTGCTCGGCGCGCCTTGACGCAGCCAGTGTCAGCGCTTGGGCTTCCTCCTTCTCCCGTCGCAGTGTCAGGTAGCGTTGGCTGACGGTGTAGTTCAGCAGCAGCAGGTAGGCGGCCAGCCCGAAATAGTATGCGCTGTCGGTAATCGGGTGCGGTGGCAGAAGGCCAAGGTTTCGCCCCAACCGCAGGCCCACGCCCAACAAGGACGGCAGGCTTGCCAGCAACAGGAGCTGAGCTTCCCGCACGTGCTGGAACAAGCCCCGCCGCGCCAGGATCACTGGCAGCAGGAACACGCTGACGAGCTGTGTGGCGGTGTAGGTCGGCCGTGTCCACAGGGGGTGCAGCGCTTGGTCTATCGCGATCACGGCTACTGCCCAGCCTGTCAGTGCCATCACGAGCCAGGTTGGCCAGCGCACCGTGGCGCGTTCGCCGATCAGGCCCACGTAACGCAGCATGAAAAGGTAGGCCGCTGGCGGGCTCAGCATCCAAAACGTCACGACCAGGGCATCGTTCAGCGCCGGTCGGCCATCCAGCAGGTATTGGTGCCCGAAACCCTCGAGAAAAGAGATGCTGACGAAGCTGACCGAAATAAAAAGGGCGAAAAGGCCCGAATCCGTGTCGCGTGTCGAATAAAACGCCCACAGGTTGGTCAGGATCAGGATGCCGTGAAGGGCCAGCAGCAGGCCCCACAGCAACTGTTCCGACAACGCGGCAGAGAGAAAGCGCTCTGGCTTCCACAGCACGGCATTGAAGTTGTTGACGTGCGTGCCTTGCAGCCTCAAGTAGAAGGTCACGGGCTCATCGTTCACGATGTTCACCCGGAACACGATGTTCCGGTGCTCGAAATCGCGCTGCGACATGGGGTGGTGGTCGCCGGCCTTGCGCTCCTCAAACCCACCGCCCGGCAATGGCCAGAACAGCGTCGCCTCGTCAATGGCGGGAAACTGCAGTTCGAGCATGGCCTCGCCGACTGCACTGCCTGATGGTCTGATCGTGTTGCGCAACCAGACCGCGCCGCGAAGGTAGCCCAGGCGGGGAGCTCCGGTCTGCGGAACGAAGCTGTTGGCAAGATCAGCGTTGCGCACCTGTTCCCGGTTCAAGGTGCCCGAGGTGTCCCGCAGCGCGGCCCAGCCGCTGTCGATCACCCACCGCCCGGCCTGGTCTTGGGCGGAAGGAGCAGACGCCAGGTTGCACCCTGCCAGGAGCAGCACTGCAAGCGCCATCAGGCAGGCGCGCCAGAAGATCAAGGACATACCCCGGCAAGGTCCGCTGGGTTCGAAGAGGCGGCGCCGCAGCCCTCAACGCACGCGGCGCCGCCGGGCAGATCTCTCAGGTTCGTGATAAGGGTTTTCCCTTTTTTTCGGTTTTTCATTTCTTACATTTTCTGTCACGGCATCAGGCTCTTCGTGTCGGGCGGCATAAAGTGCTTTTGCTAGGGCAACGCGCGCTCAATCGCAACGCTGTGCGCGGCACAAGCCAAATCGAACCGAGGAGAGCCAGTTCATGTTTCAACAGTTGGTACCCGTCAACAAGACCCGTCACGCCGCCACCAAGATCAAGCAGATCGACGGGTTCGGATTCGCGTCCCAGTTCCACATCGCCTCTGTGATGGTTCACGAGTTCGCTCGCGCGGCGGCCATCTACCCGGTGGTCTTCCTTGAGGACAAGGCGCAAGACGAGTTTCGTCCCGTTGCGCTGATGGGTCTGGACGAAGGCGAGAACCTGTTTGTGGATGCCGAGGGCAAGTGGCAGGCCTCTTACGTGCCAGCCATCATTCGCCGCTACCCCTTCGCGCTGGCCAGGACAGGTCAGGAGGGGCAGTTCACGGTCTGCATTGACGAGGGCAGTGCGCTGGTCAACCAAAGCGAGGGCGTGCCCTTGTTCAAGGAGGATGGTGAACCGTCCGAGGCGATCGAGAACGTGAAGCGCTACCTGGGCGAGTTGCAGCAGATGGACCAGTTCACGCGCTCCTTCTGCAAGTACTTCGCCGAGCACAACCTCTTCACCCCCTTGAACATGCGTGTTCGCCAAGGGCAGACTGCCAAGAACATCAGCGGCTGCTATGTCGTCAACGAGGAGCGGCTGAACAACCTGTCCAACGACCGGTTCCTCGAGATGCGCGAGAAGCGCTACCTGCCGGCGGTGTACGCGCATCTGGTGTCGCTGGCCCAGATCGAACGCCTGATGACGCTGAAGGAGGAGCGCGCAGCGGGACAGAAAGCCCTGAACTGAGGCCCTCGACCCAGGCTGAATTCCCGGACTCCCGGACTCCCGGTCTCCTGCTCGATGCGCCGCTCCAGGCCCGTTGCAACACCGCCCCGCATGTCGGGGCTGTTGCGAAAGCTCCTGCGCACGACCTTCCAGGTCGAGCCGCTGGAGCAGCGCATCCTGTTGTCTGCAGACCCGGCGGCTGCCGCCGTGCAGGCGCTTGCGCTGCGCGATGCGGAACACATCCTCTACGACAACGGGATACGCGCTGCGGGCGAGATCGATGACCTGGAGCGCGCCGTGCGTGCCGGCGAATCTGCGCTGGGTGCGCTGGAGCCCGGTACTGAAACTGAAACCGCCTTCGCCGTTGATTCGAGTGCATTCGATGTTGCGTTGACCCGCACGCGCGCTGCCTTCATGGATTCGGCGCTCGCCACGGCCGATCCGGGGTACGGCCGTTTCATGGAGGGGGTGCTGTCAGTCCAGGTGCTGCAGGCTGACGGCGCGGGTGAGGCCGCTGCGGTGCTGGACGCCTCAGCCACCGGGCCGTGGTCTGCCGAGGCGCCAGGCACTGCCAATGGGGTGGAGGATTCCGCCGGTTGGCTGCGCCACTCCCTGTGGCTTGATGGCGAACTGAGGCTCGACGAAGGGCTTTTCGACACCGCCCGTCTGGCCCGCGAGGTCGGCAGCGTTGACCTTCGCGCCCTCGTCGTCGGACCAGGGGCGACGTTGGCCGGCAGCGGCGTCATAGACGCGCCCACGCTCGTCGAGGGGACGCTGGCTCCCGGGTACTCGCCGGGGCTGATTTCCTACGAGAGCGGGTTGACGCTGACAGATGCCACGCGCACGGTCATCGAACTCGGTGGCACAGCGCCCGCCACTGTGGCTGATGCCGGCAGTGGCGCCTTCCACGACCGCATCAACGTCATCGGGCTGGCGACGCTGAACGGCACGCTGGACCTGGAACTCGTCAACGGATTCACGCCCGAGGCCGGTGACGAGTTCGTGGTTTTCAGTTACGGGTCGGTCCAGGGTCGCTTCGACGCCGTGGAGGGTCTGTTCGGCCTGCACGGCAACATCTGGTTCGATCTTGTCCAGACGGGTGACGACAGCACCGCCGGCCAGCTCAAGCTCGTCGCCAAGGAACTGCTGCCGGGCGCGGGCCAAGCCCTGCCGCTGGCACAGATCGTGGGTTCTGCTGGCGTGCTCGATCAGATCGGCCAGGTTCTGAATGCAGACTATTTCGTCGCAGGCAGCCTGCCCACCGTCAACTTCACGGCCGACCTGACGGTCGGCGGTTTCGACATTGATGCCGGCGCCTTCCGTCTTTCCTGGGACGACGCTCGCGATCTGGCGTTGCTGCAGGTCAATGCAGTGGCGGACCTGGGACCTTTCGCGCTGGCAGGCGATATCACCGTCGCCATCCCTGCCGGAAGCGGCGACGCCGTCGAGGTGTCGTTGGACAACGGCAGCTTCGTCCTCTCCGCGGGTGGGGTCAAGATGTCGGCCAGCGGCATCGATGGTGGCATGGTGCTGTCGTCTGCTGGCTCAGCTGGCGTGCTGCGCTTGGGCAGTCTCGAGCTGACGCAGGACGACGGCAGCCCGCTGCAAGGCCTGGACGTAGGCGCCATTCGCAGCGCCCACCTGGGGTTCAACACCACCGGCCGCGCGGTCGACACGCAGGTCGGTGCCTTCGCCTTCGACTACAGCGCGCCCCAGCACCACGACTTCTTCTCGGTCTCGGCCGACCTGGACCTGGGCCTGACCTTCGGCGAGGTGAGTTACGAGCTGGGCGGGCGCTTCGGCATCAGCCGCGAGGAGATGACCATCGTGCAGGGCCAGCCTCAGCAGGGCTGGGTGCTGTCGGCCTTCGATGCACACACCGCGCTGACAGTCGGACAGGCCCCGGGCGGTGCCAAGCTGGCGCTGAAAGGCTTGCAGGGCGGCTTGATCGTGGCCAAGGTCAACGACAAGACCGGGTTCTCGGGCTCGCTGCAGGTGGGCGAGGCGGCGCTGACCAAGGCCGACGGCGTGACGCCGCTGGTGATGGACCTGGAACTGCGCCTGCGGGACCTGCCGTTCAACTTCAACACCTTCGACCTGAGCGGGCTCGAGCTGGGCCTGGACCTGCCCGAGATCGACCTGTCGGTCGGGTCCTTCCCGTTCATGGACCTGAGCGTCCCCTCGCTGCCCAGCTTCAACCTGCCGGGGCTGGGCGCGCTGGACCTGGGCATCGACTGGGCCGGCCTGTCGCTGCCCGAACTCGGGCTGACGCTGCTGAGCCTGCCGGGCTTGGACCTGAGTCTGCCCGACATCGACCTGGGCTTCCTGGGGCTGACATGGCCGGAGCTGACAGCCCGGCTGCCCGACCTGGGGCTGGACGGGCTGAACCTGACGCTGCCGGAGTTGGTGTTTGCGCTGCCGCGGCTGAACATCCCGGGATTCGACCTCGACCTCTCAGGCCTGCTGCCAGAGTTCGGCTTTGACTGGGCCGCACTGAAGCTGCCCAACGTGCCCGGCGTGAGCTGGCCTGACGTGGCGCTGCCCAACCTGACACTGCCGCAACTGGGCGACGTCAGCCTGGGCGACTTGCTAACCTCGCTGAAGAACCTGTTGCCCAGCCTGCCAGGGGTGAGCCTGACGCTGCCGGACTTCGGCACCGTGGACTGGGACACGATCCGCCTGCCCGACCTGGCGGTGGCCTTCCCCGAGCTGCAGATCGACTGGGCCACACTGAGCCTGCCGGAATTCCTGTTCGCGCTGCCGAGGCTGAACCTGCCAGAGCTGCAGCTGAGCTTCGACTTCAGCCAACTGCTGCCAGAGTGGCCGGATGTCAAGCTGGGCGACCTGGCCTTCCCGGACGTGAAGGTGGACTGGGCGCAGCTCAACGTGCTGCAGTTCCTGTTCAAGCTGCCCCAGATGGAGCTGCCCGGGCTGGACTTCGGCTTGTTCGGCATCGAACTTCCCGAACTCCCCAGCCTGGACGGCCTGATCGGCAAGCTGCCCTTCGACCTGGACCTCCAAAACCTCGGCTTCAGGATCTTCGGCCCGCTCGACATCGCGCTGGGCGACTATCTGATCCTCAGCGGTGACTTTGGCTTCGAGAAGGCCGGTCAGGGGCTGGTACTGCTGGCCAACGACGCTCTGGCAGTGCTGGCAGCCGGCGGCTTCGAGGTAGGCGCCACGGGCGCGGACATCGGGCTGGTGATCGATGCCTCGGGCCTGGCCTTCGAGGCCGTGGGCGGGTTGTACGCAGACCTGGGCGGTGCGGTGGAGCTCGGGGCCGACGAGGCCACGATCTTTTACAACAGCACGGGTGAGATTTGGACAGGCCAGACGTTGACGATCGGCACGGCCTCGCACACCTTTGGCACCCTGGGTGCTGCCGACCTGCGCGGCGCCACCCTCACTGGCGCGAGCCTGCGCGTGGGCGACTTCATCCAGGCCAGCGGCAATCTGGCGGTGCGCGACGGCACGCAGACGCTGAAGGTGGTGGCGCCGGGCGCGGGTGGTGCGGCATCGACCGCCACCGACGTCAGCGCGCGGGTGCTGAGCTTCGGTGGCTCGAACCTGAGCGCTTTTGCGGGCGTGGGTCAGGGGGCGGACCGCACGGGCCTGTCCATCAGCAAGCTGGACCTGGCCCTGGTGCTGGCCAGCGACGCGGCCAATGCGCAGCGCAGCTGGCTGGCGCTGCAGGCGGTGGTGCCGGCTGACGGAGTCGTGGGTATGGTGGGCGTGCCCGAGCTGACGCTGCACGCTTCGAACCTGAAGCTGGAGGTCACGCGCGCGGCGGGCGACGACAGCCTGGTGGACTTCGCGCTCACGCCGGTGACGGTGGCCACCGGGGCAGGCAATTCCATCGAGATCACCTACGCGGCGTCGGCTGGCCCGTTGATACGCGCGGCCGGCCTGCTGACGCTGGGCGTGGCGGGCTTCGTCCGCGTGCAAGGCAACTTCGCCTTCGAGCGCACCACAGCCGAGCTCGTGCTGTCCGACGGCAGCACGGTGAACGCGAACGTGCTGACGCTGGGGGGCAAGGACATCTCGGCTTTCGCCGGACTCAACGGCGGGGCGAGCAACGCGCTGGGGCTGGAGCTGCAGGATGCGGACTTTGCCCTGGCCATCATGAGCGACCGCGCCAATGCGGGGCGTAAGTGGATGGCGCTTCAGAGCGACGTCAGCTCCGCAGCCTTCGTGGGCGTGGACGGCCTGACGGTGCAGGCGCAGAGCCTGCAACTGACCATCAACCGCAACCTGGCCACCACCGGCGGCGCGCAGGCGCAGCCCGCGCTGAAGCACGAGACCATCCTGCGCCTGGACACCACCCTGGCCGAGGGCACGCTGCACCTGGCGCTGGGCGCGCAGCAGGCGGCGCTGGCGCTGACGGCCTCGCGCAGCAGCGAATCGATCCGCAATGAACTGCGCCGCAAGCTCGAGCAGATGCTGGTGGCCGCCGGCCGTGCACAGGCCGACGTGGACGGTGCCGTCGACATCACCGGCACGCGCGATGAAGGCTTCACCATCGTCTTTGGTGGCGCGCTGGCCGGCAACGACTATTCCACGCTGACGGTGCGCGCCGAGCCGACTGCGGTGAGCGCCGGGGCCAGTGAGCGCACGGCGGGGCAGGCCGCGCGCTACAACGTGACGCTGACGCCGCTGCAGCAGAACAGCCGGCTGCAGATGATGCTGTCAGCGCAGGCGGGTACGCTGCGCTTCAGCCTTGGTGGGCAGACGGCAGAGGTCGCGCTGGCTGCGGACGACATCGACGCGGCGCTGGCCGCGAAGATCGACACGGCCCTGGAGTCGCTGCCTGGCGTAGGGGCTGGCGCGGTCACGGTGACGGGCACGCGCGCAGCAGGCTACACGCTGGAGTTTGGCGGCGCACGTGCCGGGCAGGACTTCAGCGCGTTGGCGGTGAGCCTGCAACAACCGGCGCTGGCCCTGCAGGTCATGGGCGTGCAGGAGGGCCGTACGGTCCAGACCGGCAGCACCAGCAGCGGCATCAACGTCCGCGAGCGTCAGGTCATCTCTTTCAGCGGCGCCACCAGTACGACCGGCGTGGGCTACAGCCTGGGCTTCGGTACCGAGACCACAGGCCCCATCGACTTCTCCAAGTCCAGCCCGACGCAGAACCGCACCACGCTGCAGGCGGCGCTGGACACCATGCTCGGCAAGGGCCGGGTCACCGTCAGCTTCGACCAGAGCTCGACCACGGCCTCGCCGCGCTACTTCGTCGACTTCACCGGCGAGCTGGCCTTCAAGGACGTGCCGCAGTTCACCGTGGCCACCCAGACCGGCGTGAGCGTGCAAGTGAGCACGGCGCAGCAGGGCCAGGCCAAGACGGTGACACCGTTGCTGCAGAAGACGCCAGCGCAGCAGCGCGTGCAGGCCCCGGCAGGCGCGCAGGGCACCTTCACACTGAGCGTGGACGTGGGCGCCGAGCGCGTGACGACGACGGCTCTGTCCCTGGGCAGCACGGCCGCACAGGTGCAGACCGCGCTGCGCACGGCCACCGGCACCGCCGGGGCCGACATCACGGTTACAGGCAGCGCAGGCGACTGGACCATCACCTTCGGCGGACAACTCGCCGGCACGGCCGTGGCCCCGGTGCAGGTGCAGGCGCAGCCGGCCGCAGCGCGCGTGGACCTGGCCGTGCTGCAGCGCGGCCAGACGCTCACCCAGACGTCGACGGTGACCACACCGGCCGTCGACGAAGTGCAACGCGTGACGGTCAGCGGCGCTGGGGGCGGCAGCTTCACGCTTGCGCTCGCGCACGAAGGCCAGACTTACACCACGGCCGCGCTGGCTCTGAACGCCACGGCCGCGCAGGTGCAGCAAGCGCTGGCGCAGGCTTTGAGCGCGGGCGGACTGTCTGGTGCTGCGGTGGCGGTGACGCCTGCGGAGTCCGGCGTCTTCGACATCACCTTCGGCGGCAGCCTGGGCGAAAGCGACCTGGCACTGCTGCAGGTCAGCGGCATCGCGGCGCAAGGCAGCGCCACGCTGAGCGTGGTGCAGAAAGGCGCCACGGTGGCGCAGCCTGACTCTGTCATCGACGCTGACCCGAACCTGGTGGTGGACTTCGGCGTCAAGGCGCTGGACGTCCTGGTGGCCGCCGACACCCGATACACGCTTTCGCTCGACGGCGCCCAGGGGCAGCTCACGCGTGCCACGGGCAGCCTTGAACTTGACGTGTTCGGTTTCCTGCAGCTCGACGGAAGCTTTGCGATCGAGAAGTCCACCGACACGGTGGTCGACAGCGACGGGCGCAGCGTCCAGGTCGACAAGCTCACGGTGGGTGGCGGCGGCGTCGACGCCTTTGCCGGCTTGAAAGGTGGCACTTCCCAAGCACTCGGACTGCAGTTGCAGGAATTGGACTTTGGGCTGGCGCTGTACACCGAGCGCGACCCCGCGCTGGGAACGGTCGCACAGCAGTGGAGCGCACTGAGCGCCACGGCCACCTCAGCGGCGCTGGTGGGCGTGGACGATGTCACCGCCACGGGCCGAGCACTGGAGGTGCGGATCAACCGCGCGGCTGCGGATGGCTCGGTGCTGGACTTCGCTGGGGAGAACAGCCAGACGGTATCCACGGGACCAGGCACAAGCATCACGCTGGAGATGAACGCTGCAGATGGCGCACTGTTGCAGGCGCGTGGCGAGCTGACGCTGGACATCGCGGGTTTCGTACAAGTCGCTGGCAATCTGGCCTTCGACAAGAGCAGCACCCAGGTCACGCTGGCGCGCACGGCGGGGCAGACCATAGGCGAGAAGGTGAACGTCGACCTGCTGTCCGTGGGTGGCGAAGGCCTGAACCTTTTCGCCGGTCTGAACGGTGGCTCGAGCGACGCGCTGGGCCTGCAGTTGTCAAACGTGAGGTTCGGCCTGGCGCTGCTGAGCGAAAAGGCTGACATCAATCCGTTGACGACGGCCCGCACCTGGACGACGCTGCAGGCCACGGCGGGCTCGGCCGGATTCGTTGGCCTGGGCAGCGACATGGTCGTCTCGGCCACCGGCATCACGCTGGCAGTCAACCAGGCCGGCGGCACGGCGACGACAGTGATCGACTACGCCACAGGCGCCACCAGCCTGTCGGTGGCCACCGGCCCCGCCGGGCATCTGGCGTTCAACCTGGCGGGCGCCAAGGGCGAGTCGCTCCAGGCCACTGGCGCTTTGCTGATCGACCTGTTCGGCTTTGTGCGTCTGGAAGGTACTGTTGCGATAGAGAAACGTAGCGAGACGGTGACACTCGCCAAGAAGAAGGGACAGACCGTTGGCGACCGGGTCGAGGTCGATCTGCTCACCATGGGCGGCTCATCGGTCGACATCTTCGCCGGAGCGGGCGCCGGGACGTCCGATGCCGTCGGCTTGCTGCTTGACGACGTGGCCTTCGGCCTGGCCTTGATGACCAGCAAGGCAGATGCCTCGCGCCGCTGGACCGCCCTGAGTGCGCAGGCTCCCAGCGTCGGATTCGTCGGCCTGTCCGACCTGCTGTCCACGGTGCGCAACCTGGCGGTCGAGCTCAACCAGGCCACCAAGGCCAACGATGTCGTTGTCGATTTCTCGGCGCAGCCAATGCAGGTGGCCACTGGCGCCGCCAGCCCGGTGATGCTGGGCTTCAGCGGTGCCCAGGGCGAACTGCTGCGCGCCGAAGGCGACGTGACGCTGCAGTTGTCTGATTTCGTCTACCTCAGCGGGCGTGTCGGCTTCGAGCGCTACACGCCCACCGGCCAGCTTATCCGCAGCGATGGCAGCAAGGTCTCGGCCACCTCGATGATGGCCATCACCGGGCGTGACATCGACGCTTTCGTGGGCTACGCCGATGGCGGCTTTGACACCACCAAGACACTCACCCAGCAGGCCGACCGGCTGTACGGCTTCGGTGTGGAGAACCTCGACTTCGGTCTGGCCATCATCAAGGCGGGCGGGCAGAGCTACACCGCCCTCAGCGCCCGCATGGACGGCGCCCAGCTGTATGGCTTCGACGATGACGATTTCGAGCTCTCGGCGCAAGACCTCAAGCTTGAGATCAACCGGGCCGACGCTGCAGGCAAGACCATCAACTTCGCCGCGTCCTTTGCCGGCGGATTGCAGCTCGGCGGTGGTCAAG
>Ga0315900_10006636_pt1 | contig 15443 bp, 14 predicted proteins | sample LakEriMetagenome_FD_203521 | JGI IMG/M metagenome (GOLD analysis project Ga0315900, IMG submission 203521) | Freshwater fungal communities from buoy surface, Lake Erie, Ohio, United States - Buoy 12 MA114 | ecosystem: Environmental > Aquatic > Freshwater > Lake > Lake biofilm | place: USA: Lake...
AAAAGCCCCAGTTGCAGCAGGCGGCCGACGGCCACTGGGTGGCCTGCCACTTCCACAACTGAGCTGCCGGCGCGGCCCTCTGCGGCCCTTGGGCGCCTAGCGGGGAAGGTGGCGTCTCAATCCACCTGTGGCACGGTGATCCAGCCCTTGCCCGCCGCCTGGACGCGGATCGATCCGTCGAACACCGCCTCCAGCGCACGGTGCAACGAGGGGTCGTCGCGCAGGCCCTGCGCCACCGCGCGCCCGTCTCGCATCACCAGCAGGCGGTCCGCCTGCAGCGCCAAGTTCAGGTCATGCAGCACGCTGACCACCACCTGTTCCCGCGCCAGGGCGCGGCACAGGCGCACCAGGGCCACCTGATGAGGTGGGTCCAGATGCGCGGTGGGTTCGTCCAGCAACAGCACGGGGGCCTGCACCGCCAGGGCACGGGCCAACAGCACGCGCTGGCGCTCACCCCCGCTGAGTTCCGACAGGGGGCGGTGGGCCCAGGCCTGGCACTCGGTGGCGCGCATCGCCGCGTCCGCGGCCGCTTCGTCCTGCGGACGAGGGGCACCGACCAGGCCCAGATGCGGGATGCGACCGAGCATCACGACGTCGCGCGCACTCAGGTCAGAGACCGACTCCGTGGCCTGCGCCATCCAGGCGATGCGCCGTCCACGTTCCCTCAAGGGCCACTCGGCCAAGGTGCGGCCCTCCAGCCGAACACCACCGCCGTCAGGTGGCAGCAAACCGGCCAAGGCGCGCAGCAGGGTGGACTTGCCCGCGCCGTTCGGCCCGACCACTGCCGTCCATCCCACCGTGAACTCAGCGTCCACGCCCCGCAGCACAGGGCTACGGCCCAGCCTGACCTGCAACGCGCGGGCTTCGATCACGAGCGGCCTCCCCTGCGCTGCAACAAACGCAGCAGGTAGCCCCCACCGATCACCGCCGTCAGCACACCCACCGGCAATTCCTGGGGGGCAGCCACCGTGCGCGCCACCAAGTCAGCCACCAGCAACAGCACTCCGCCCGTGGCAGCACTGGCCACCAGCACCACGCCATGTGAAGCGGTCACGCTACGGCGCACGATGTGCGGCGCCACCAGCCCCACAAAGGCCACCAGCCCCGCCTGTGACACGGCCAAGCCCGTGGCCAGGGCCAGCAGGCCGACAAACACCAGCCGCAAACGCCCCAGATCCAGGCCCAGGCTCAGGGCACCGTCATCGCCCAGTGCCAGGGCATCCAGCACCCGGGCGATGCGCCATGCCAGGGGCAGCGCCACCAGCAACCCCGCCGCCAGCCAGCCCACGCTGCCCCATCCCAGGTAGGCCGTGCTGCCCAGCAGGAACCCCTGGCGGGCGCGCAAAGCCTCAGGGAACGCAGAGGTCAGCAGGTCTCCCACAGCCATCAGCATCACGCCCACCACGACGCCGGCCAGCAGCAGGCGGGGCGTGTGGCGCGCCCCGCGGGCGAGCGACAGCGTGAGCGCCATCCCCAACAGCGCGCCCGCAAAAGCGGCCACGACGATACCCACATCGGCCAACACCCGCACAGAACCGGACACCGCCGCGACCACGCCGGAAGAGGCCTGGGCCGTCACTATCGAAGTGGCTGCCAGCACCGCCACCACCGCCACCGACGAGCCGGCCGCGGTGCCCAGCAGGTAAGGGTCCGCCAGCGGGTTGCGGAACAGGCCCTGAGCGATGGCTCCGGCAAGGCCCAGCAAGGCCCCTACCAGCCCAGCGCCCAGCGTGCGCGGCAGGCGGATCTCGAACATGATGGTGCGCAACCCTTCATCAGAGCCCCATCCATGCGGCCAGACAAACCCCTCGCTGCCCGCCGCGAGGCCCGCAGCCGTTGCCATGACCCACAGCAAGGCGAGCACCCAGGCTCCCAGGCGGCGGTTGTGGCGCTCGGACTCCGGCACGGTGGGTCTCAGTTGTTGGGCGCTGCGACGCCGGACGTGGGCACAGCCGGCGCAGTCGAGGTGAGCGGCGGCAACCCGGCCAGACAGGCGGCCATCGCCCGCGCGGCCTCGCCCATGCGCGGCCCGGGGCGGATCAGCAGTTCGTAGGTGGGCTCGTCAAAGGCGCAGACCTGCCCGCCGCGAAGCGCCGGCAAGCGGCCCCAGCCGGGCCGGGCGGCCATCTGCACGGCATTGCGCCGCGCGGCGAGGATCACCTCGGGCTGCGCCTGGACCACGAACTCAGGGCTGAGTCGGGGAAAAGCGCCCAGAGCGGCCGGCGCAATGTTGCGCAGATGCAGGCGCTGCAGCGTCTGCCCGACGAAAGAAGCCTCGCCGGCGGCATATGGGGTGGTGTCCGCCTCGAAGTAGACCCGCCTACCGCGCAGCGCCGGGGGCACCTGCGCCGCCGCCGCAGCAATGTCGGCCTCCACAGCCTGCCAAGCGCTTTGCGCCGCCTGCTCGGCACCGAACAACTGCCCCATCCGCAGCAACGTGGCGCGCACCTGTTCATGACGGTCCGAGTCAAAGCGCAGCACCTTCAGGCCCAGTGACTCCAGCCGGGCCAGCGCCCGGGTGGACGACGCCGCCAGCACCACGTCGGGACGCAGTGCCACGATGCGCTCCACCACCGCATCGTCCAGGCCCCCCAGCTTGGGCAGCGCCGCCACGCGCGCCGGCCAATTGGAGTAGCGGTCAGTGCCGACAAGCCTGTCGCAAGCACCGACCGCACAGACGGCCTCCGTCAGACTGGGCAGCAGGGTGACCACGCGTTGAGGCGGCGTGTCAAAGCGGTGTTCGACGGTGCGGTCGTCTCGAATGAGCCGGGGAGGCTCAGCAAGGGCCGCACCAGCATGCCAACCGATCCATGCCACCGTAAGGCAGCGCAGTGCCCGCGCGGTACTCACGGCATGCACCAGCCTGCCGCCAGCACGAGGGAATTCCGGGTGAACATCACCTGAGGGCCGGCGAGTGCTGGACACCCAGCCAGACCTGCCTGCCAAGGCCCTGGTAACCGTAGGCAGGCTGGATCTTCTCGTCAGTCGCATTGAGCAGTCGGGCCTGCAGCGTCCATTGCGGCTTCCATCGCCAGGACACGCCAAGATTCACCGTGGTCTCGGACGGGAGAACCTTGCCGGCGTCCGGACGCTGCCCCAGGAACTTGAGGTCGGCCGAATACACCAGTTTCTGCAGAGGGAAACTGACGCCCAAGACATGCTGTTGCGGTGCCCGGCGCGGTAACCGCATTCCAGTGCGTTCGTTCACGGCAGTCAGCAAGTCCGATTGCAGGTACAGGCGTGCTGCGAGAACAGGTGCGCTGGCTTGCAGGCTCCATCCTTCCAGGCGTGCTTCGCTGACGTTGTAAGGAATAAAGGTGAACTGGTCGGCCTCGATCAGGTCGGTCACACGGTTTCGCCATGCCCGGGCTGAGACCTCAACCGCTTGGGTCGGTTGCCATTTCAATCCCACCTCGTGACTGCGTCCGCGTTCCGACTTGAGCTGAGGGTTGGAATAGCCGGGATAGAAGAGGTCGTCGAAAGTTGGTGCTCTGAAACTTGTCCCGGTCACGGCAAAAACCGAGACGTTCCCGTGAACGGCCCAGCGCAACCCAAGCCGGCCGGTGACCGAGCTCCCATAGACGTTGGAATCCTCGCGGCGCGCGTCCACCTGCCAGGACAGACTTCCGGTCCGGCCGCCCTGAAGAGCAAAGGCAATGGCGTGGTTGTTCCGGGTCTGGACATAGCTGCCGTAAAAACCGTCCAAGCTGCCCCGTTCGGTCGCGCCTTCGAGGATCCACGAAGTGCTGACGTCATCACTGAGAGACCAGTTCAACTGAGCGGATACCAAGTCTCGGCCTGAGCGTACATCGTAGGTCTCCGACAGGCCGCTGAGCGACTTCAGGCTCGAGCGGCCAACGCGGATCTCGGTACTCAGGCCGTCCCGCCAACGGGAAGTCCAGGCCAGACTCCACTGGGCGGTGGCCTTGCGAATACGCAGGTCCTTGGACCGGTTGGAGCTGATCAGGTTGAAGTCGGCGTCGTACACGTAGTCTTCTGTGCCGTCGTACTGGCTGTTCAGCGTGCTTTCCAAGACCTGGAGCGTGAACTGGTCACGAGGGCTCACCCGAAGACCCATGTGCAGGTGACCGGATTTCAGGCGATACCCATCGGCATCAGAGTTGAAATCCAATCCCTGCGGCGTCTGGACCGACACGCCCCGGCTGGATTCCCGGGCAAGTCCGAACTGCCAGGTCAGCCGGTCGTCGAGCGAGCGGCCGCCGAGGCTTGCGGCAAGCTCGCTTGAACCGTAGCTGCCCATGCCCACACGACCCTGCGCGTGCAGGGCAGCCGATGGCTGACGCGTGATGACATGGATCACGCCACCCACAGCATCAGCGCCCCAGATGCTGCTGGCAGGCCCCTTGAGGATCTCGATTCTTTCGATGTGGTTCTTGGAGAGGGTTTCGAGCGACACCTGACCTGAGGTGCTGTCCACCATACGCACCCCATCGACCACCACGATCGACTGCTTCTGCCCTACGCCTCGAATGGAGGTGCCCGAGGTCTGGCCAGGGCCACCCGTGCGCAGCACCTGCACACCTCCCAGGCGGCTGATCACCTCCACCAGAGGTTCACCCTCGGCTTCGGCAATGTCCTGCGCGCTGATCACGGTGACATCGGAACCGAGCAGACGAAGAGGAACAGACGATCGTGTCGCCGTCACCACCATCCTTTGGGTCGAGGCCTCGGGCTCAGAAGCAGCCGGGGTCTGTGCGTGTGCCAGGGGTTGAAGGGAAACGAACAGCAGCCCGCAAAAGGCTCTGGCGCAGGCCTGAACGGCTCTGCTATGGATACGAACGGTCATGGCAATTCCATGCGAAGACGGCACGCCCCGTGCCGTCGATGTCGACATGGCTGTCGTCTGCATTTCACGCAATGCCGAAACCGTTGGCACGAGCGCCCTGCGGGGTGCTGGGCGCAAATCGCCATCGGCCCGGCCGCCCTCCGCGACGCCAGCCCCTCATGCATCAGGCCGGTATCCGGGCTCGCGAGTGCCGGGCTCCTTGCGGGAGAGTCCCGAAGCGCATGACGCCTTCCCAGGCCTGTGATGGCCCAGTGGCTGCGTTGTCACACGCTCCTCGCTGACCGTTGCGGGGGCAGCGCCGGAATCGCCAGAGTCGAGCACGTTCGCACATGTGCAGACCCTGACCCACCGGCTTCCCGTTTAACCCACCGCTGCGAGCGCAGCAGCAGGCACCTGGTGCAAGCCAGCGCATCCTAACGCCCTCACCTTTCACGATTGCTGACGGCCCCGTGACCGCAGCGATGATGTGCTGCCGCCGGTGTTCAGATGGGGTGGCGCCACCCCTCGGCCGGTATACTTTCGCTTTCCCACTGGGCAGTCTCCGGCGCGTTCTCCGCCTCCCGGCCTGCCACCCAGAATGACCAAGTTCGTCTTTGTCACCGGCGGCGTGGTGTCCTCCCTCGGTAAGGGCATCGCCGCTGCGTCCCTGGCCGCGATCCTGGAGTCCCGCGGCATCAAGGTCACCCTCGTCAAACTCGACCCCTACCTCAACGTGGACCCGGGGACGATGAGCCCTTTCCAGCACGGCGAGGTCTTCGTCACCGACGATGGCGCCGAGACCGACCTGGACCTCGGGCACTACGAGCGTTTCATCACCACGCGGATGAAGCGCACCAACAACTTCACCACCGGCCAGATCTACAAGAGCGTGCTGGAAAAAGAGCGGCGTGGTGACTATCTCGGCAAGACCGTGCAGGTGATTCCGCACGTCACCAACGAGATCCAGGAGTTCGTCAAGCGCGGTGCGACCGACGTGGACGTGGCCATCGTGGAAATCGGGGGCACGGTGGGCGACATCGAGTCCCTGCCTTTCCTGGAAGCCGTACGGCAGTTGAGCCTGAAGCTGGGGCCCACCAACACGGCTTTCGTGCACCTGACCTACGTGCCCTGGATCGCCGCGGCCGGTGAGCTCAAGACCAAGCCCACGCAGCATACGGTGCAGAAGCTGCGCGAGATCGGCATTCAGCCCGACGCGCTGCTGTGCCGCGCCGACCGCCGCATTCCCGACGACGAGCGCGAGAAGATCAGCCTGTTCACGAACGTGGCGCTGCACGGCGTGATCTCGATGTGGGACGTGGATACCATCTACAAGGTACCGCGCATGCTGCACGAGCAGGGCCTGGACGAGCTCATCTGCATGAAGCTGCAGTTGCTGACCAAGCCCGCGGACCTCAAGCGTTGGGACTCGCTGGTGCACGAGGTGGGACACCCGGCGACCAGCGTGAAGATCGCCATGTGCGGCAAGTACACCGATCTGTCCGACTCGTACAAATCGCTCAACGAGGCGTTGCGCCACGCCGGCATCCACAACCACGCCCGCGTGGACATCGAGTACGTGGACGCCGAGACCCTGAACCCTGGCAACGTGGCACAACTGGAGCGCTTTGACGCCATCCTCGTGCCCGGAGGCTTCGGCAAGCGCGGCATCGAGGGCAAGATCTGCGCGGTGCGGTTCGCACGTGAGCACAAGATTCCGTACCTCGGCATCTGCCTGGGCATGCAGGTCGCGACCATCGAGTACGCCCGGCACGTGGCCGGTCTGGCGGGCGCCAACTCCACCGAGTTCGAGCCCGACACGCCGCACCCGGTCATCGCCCTCATCGATGAGTGGCAGGACCGCGACGGCTCGATTCAAAAGCGCGATGCCAACTCCGACCTGGGCGGCACCATGCGCCTGGGCGCGCAAAGCTCTGACGTCAAGCCCGGCACCCTGGCCCACGCCATCTACGGGCCGGTCGTCACCGAACGGCACCGTCACCGCTACGAGGCCAATGTGCATTACCTGGACCGGTTGCAGCAGTCCGGCTTGGTGATTTCCGCCCTCACGCAACGCGAAAAACTCACCGAAATGGTGGAGCTGCCGCGCGAGGTGCACCCCTGGTTCGTCGGGGTGCAGTTCCACCCGGAGTTCAAGAGCACGCCCTGGGGTGGACACCCGCTGTTCAGCAGTTTCGTCAAGGCCGCACTGGACCACCAACGGTCAGCGCAGGGGGCCATGGCGGCACCTGCGGCAGCCGCCTGAGGGGAGGCTGCTGGCATGAAGTTGTGTGGTTTTGAGGTCGGTATCGACCGGCCCTTCTTCCTCATCGCCGGTACCTGCTCCATTGAGGGCCTCGAGATGTCGCTGGAGGTGGCAGGGCGGCTGCAGGAAGCCTGCACCCCGTTGGGCATCCCGCTGATCTACAAGGGCTCGTTTGACAAGGCCAACCGGTCTTCAGGCAACAGCAAGCGCGGCGTTGGCCTGGATGCCGGGCTGAAGATCCTGGACGAGGTTCGCAAGCAGACGGGCCTGCCCATCCTCACCGACGTGCACGACGAGGCCCAGGTGGCCGAGGTGGCCAGCGTGGTCGACGTGCTGCAGACTCCGGCCTTCCTGTGCCGGCAGACCGACTTCATCCGCGCCGTGGCGCAGTCCGGCAAGCCTGTGAACATCAAGAAGGGGCAGTTCCTGGCGCCCTGGGACATGAAGAACGTCATCGGCAAGGCGCGCTCGGCCGCGCGTGAAGTCGGCCTGTCAGAGGACCGCTTTCTGGCCTGCGAGCGCGGCGTGAGCTTTGGCTACAACAACCTGGTGGCCGACATGAGCAGCCTGGCCGAGATGCGCAAATCCGGCGCGCCGGTGGTGTTCGATGTCACGCACTCGGTGCAAAAGCCCGGCGGCCTCGGCGCCAGCAGCGGCGGCGCGCGCGAGATGGTGCCGGTGCTGGCCCGCGCGGGCGTGGGCGCCGGTGTGGCCGGCCTGTTCATGGAAACCCACCCGCGGCCCGCCGAAGCCTGGTCGGACGGTCCCAATGCTGTGCCGCTGAAACACATGCCGGCCCTGCTCACGCAACTCGTGGCCCTGGACCGTGTGGTCAAGTCCCAACCGCTGCTGGAAGACGACTTCACGGCCTGACCCTTCTATCGCCAGCGCCGCCCCACAAGATTTTTCAACTCCTCAGAGAACCCACCCCATGAGTGCCATCGTCGACATTGTCGGCCGCGAAATCCTCGACAGCCGAGGCAACCCCACCGTCGAGTGCGACGTGCTGCTGGAATCCGGCACGCTGGGCCGCGCTGCCGTGCCCTCGGGGGCGTCCACCGGCAGCCGCGAGGCCATCGAGCTGCGCGACGGTGACAAGGGCCGCTACCTGGGCAAGGGCGTGCTGCGCGCGGTCGAGCACATCAACACCGAGATCTCCGAGGCCGTGATGGGCCTGGACGCGAGCGAGCAGGCTTTCCTGGACAAGACCCTGATCGACCTGGACGGCACCGAGAACAAGAGCAAGCTGGGCGCCAATGCCATGCTGGCCGTGAGCATGGCCGTGGCCCGCGCTGCGGCCGAGGAGTCCGGCCTGCCCTTGTACCGCTACTTCGGCGGCATGGGCGGCATGCAGATGCCCGTGCCGATGATGAACGTCATCAACGGCGGGGCGCACGCCAACAACAGCCTCGACCTGCAGGAACTGATGATCATTCCCGTGGGCGCGCCGAGCTTCCGCGAGGCCGTGCGCTGGGGTGCCGAGACCTTCCACGCCCTGAAGAAGATCATCGACGGCCGCGGCATGCCCACGGCGGTGGGCGACGAGGGCGGCTTTGCCCCGAACGTGGAAAGCCACGAGGCCGCGATCCAGATGATCCTGGAGGCCATCGACAAGGCGGGCTACACGGCCGGCGAGCAGATCGCCATCGGTCTGGACTGCGCCGCCAGCGAGTTCTTCCACGACGGCCTGTACGTCCTGGAGGGCGAAGGCGGCCTGAAGCTCACGGCCGAAGCCTGGACCGACATGCTGGCCACCTGGGTGGACAAGTACCCCATCATCAGCATCGAGGACGGCATGCACGAGGGCGACTGGGCCGGGTGGAAACACCTGACCGAGCGCCTGGGCCGCAAGGTGCAGCTGGTGGGCGACGACCTGTTCGTCACCAACACCAAGATCCTCAAGCGCGGCATCGACGAGCGCATCGCCAACTCGATCCTCATCAAGATCAACCAGATCGGCACGTTGACGGAGACCTTTGCCGCCATCGAGATGGCCAAATGCGCGGGCTACACCGCCGTCATCAGCCACCGCTCGGGCGAGACCGAGGACGCCACCATCGCTGACATCGCCGTGGGCACCAACGCCGGGCAGATCAAGACCGGCTCCATGAGCCGCAGCGACCGCATCGCCAAGTACAACCAGTTGCTGCGCATCGAGGAAGACCTGGGCGACGTCGCCCGTTACCCCGGCCGCGCGGCCTTCTACAACCTGCGCTGAGGGTCATGGCAGCACGCTGCGGCCCTTGCCACCTGCCTGGCCCTTTCGGCCGGGAAGATCCCGGCGCACGCCCAGGGGTCTGAGAAAGCACCGTGCGCTGGGTCACCATCGCCCTGGCCGTCCTGCTGCTTCTGGTGCAGGCCGACCTGTGGCTGGGCCGGGGCAGCCTGCCGCAGGTCTGGAAACTGCAGGGCGACCTGGCGGCGCAGCAGCAGAAAAATGAACGGGCACGGGAACGCAATGCCCGCGTCACGGCCGAAGTCACGGACCTCAAGGAAGGCCTGGAGATGGTGGAAGACAAGGCCCGCAGCGAACTCGGCATGCTCAAGCCTGACGAGGTCCTGGTGCAGGTTTCCAAGCAACGGTGACCTGGGCACTCGCGCTGGTGGTCGACGGCCCCCTGCGCGACGGTCTGCTTATGAACAAAACCGTGGACACCACCCGTCCAGCGGGGGCGATCAATTCACGGCGTCAGACCCCGGAGGGTGATCCGCCGGCGCGGTGAAGAGTTCCCCCACGTCCACCGCATCGAAGCGGTACTGCTGGCCGCAGAACTCGCACCCCACCTCGACATCGCCGCGTTCGGCGACGATGGAGTCCACTTCCGGGCGGCCCAGAGACATCAACATACCGCCCACGCGCTGGCGCGAGCAGGTGCAGGCAAAACGCGGCACCTGGGGCTCGAAGCGCAGCACCTTCTCCTCCCAGAACAGTCGGCGCAGCACGGTGTCGGCGTCCAGGCCCAGCAGTTCCTCGCGGGTCAGCGTGGCCGCCAGGTGGGCGATGCGGTTGAAGCCCTCGCTCAGGCCGATGTCGTCCTCGTTCCGGCGCCCCGCCTGGCCCTCCAGATTGCCCTCGCCCTGCACAGGCAGGCGCTGGATCAGCAAGCCTGCGGCCATGTCGTCGTTGGCGGCCAGCACCAGCCGGGTGTCCAGTTGCTCGCTTTGCAGCATGTAGTGCTCCAGCACCTCGCTCAAGGCCTGCAGCGGTTCGCGTTGATCACCGTGCAGGGGCACCACCCCTTGGTAAGGCTGCTGGCCGGGCAGGCGGTCCTGCGGGTCCAGCGTGATGGCGCAGCGCCCCTGGCCGTGGACGTTCAGCAAGGCCTCCAGGCGGGCGCCGTCCGGCACCTCGCCCTTCACCGTGGCGGTCACCCGGAAGCCCAGGTCCGGCCGGGCCTCGGCCACCGCCAGCTTCACCGGTCCGTCGCCCTGCATCTGCAGGATCAGGGCGCCGTTGAATTTGATGTTGGCCTGCATCAGCACGCTGGCGGCCGCCATCTCGCCCAGCAGGCTGCGCACGGGCGCGGGATACGCGCCCTGGCCGCCCTGGGCCGGGTCACGCCGGGCCAGCAGTTCGCGCCAGCTGCCCGTCAAGCGCACCAGCATGCCGCGCACCGGCAGGCCGTCGAAGAGAAACTTGTGAAGTTCGCCCATGCCAGCCCTCATGCCCCCTCCACGCGGCGCAGGCCATCACGGTGCCGGGCCGCGTTGGCCACGTAGTTCACCGCGCTCTGCTTCAGGCGCTGGGCCTGTTCGGCCGTCAGCTCACGCACCACCTTGGCGGGCGAGCCCATGATCAGGGAGTTGTCTGGAAATTCCTTGCCCTCGGTGACCAGGGAGCCGGCACCCACCAGGCAGTTGCGGCCGATGCGCGCGCCGTTGAGCACCACGGCCTGGATGCCGATGAGCGAGCCGTCACCAATGGTGCAACCGTGCAGCGTGACCTGGTGTCCGACCGTGACGCCCTGGCCCAGCGTCAGTGGAAACCCGTGGTCCGTGTGCAGGACGCTGCCGTCCTGCACGTTGCTGCCCTGCCCGATGACGATGGGCTCGTTGTCACCACGGATCACCGCCCCGTACCAGACACTGGCATCGGCCTCAAGGCAGACGTTGCCGATGACCGTGGCGTTCTCAGCCACCCAGGCCGTTTCGTGGACCAGGGGAACAGTGTCGTGCAGCGCGTAGACGGCCATGGAAACCTTGCAGCTTGGGCAAAACGGATGGAAGATCAGGGTTTGCGAAACCGCTTGATTCTAGGGATGGACCTGCGCTGCCTGGCACTCGACGCCCTGACCGAACCCGACCCCTCCCGGAAGGCGGCCTCAGTGGAGGCCGGCTGGGCGTTGGCATTGGCAGGCTGTGACGCCGATGCGGGCCTGGAACTCACCGCCCGCCTGACGCTGCCAGGCAGGCCCGCGCGGCCACAACTGGTAGACCCAGCCTCTGTGCCCCGGCGCAGCCCCTTCACACCCGAAGGACGGGCAGCCCTGCTGCATGCCGTGGCACATATCGAGTTCAATGCCATCAACCTGGCACTGGATGCCGTCTGGCGGTATGCGGACATGCCGCAGGCGTTCTACCGCGACTGGTGGCTGGTGGCTGCCGACGAAGCCCGCCATTTCAACTTGCTGCGGTCCCATCTGCAGTCGCTGGGCCACGACTATGGCCACTTCGACGCCCACGACGGCCTGTGGAGCATGGCCGAGAAAACCGCCGACGACATCGTGGCGCGCATGGCCCTGGTGCCGCGCACCCTGGAGGCGCGCGGCCTGGACGCCACCCCGCCCATGCAGGCGCGCCTGGCCCGCGCGGGCGACCAGCGCGCGGTGGAGATCCTGGGCGTGATCCTGCACGACGAAGTCCAGCACGTGGCCATCGGCAACCGCTGGTATCGCTGGCTGTGCGAAGGCAGGGGTCTGGATCCGCAGGCGCACTACCCGGTCCTGGCGCAGCGTTACGGCGCGCCGCGCCTGAAAGGCCCGTTCAACCTGGAGGCCCGCAGCCGAGCTGGCTTCACAGATCAGGAACTCTCGGCGCTGCCGACGGATTGAGTCCGGGCAAATCGCCGCGCAGACCATCCCCCGGGGCGCTTCGCTCAACCGCGGGGATGGTGCGTGGCGTGCAACTGGCGTAACCGCTCACGCGCGACGTGGGTGTAGATCGTGGTGGTGGAAATGTCGGCATGGCCCAGCAACATCTGCACCGCGCGCAGATCTGCGCCATGGTTCAGCAGATGGGTGGCGAAGGCGTGGCGAAGGGTGTGCGGCGACAGGGGCACCTGGATGCCCGCCGCCAGCGCGTAGCGCTTGATCAGACGCCAGAACATCTGGCGCGTCATCGGTCCGCCCCGCACGGTGACGAACAGCGCGTCACTGGCCTGTCCGTTCAGGATGCCGGCGCGGGCCTCCTGCAGGTAGCGGCGGATCCAGTCATGCGCTTCCTGCCCGAAGGGCACCATGCGCTCCCGCGAGCCCTTGCCGGTGACGCGCAGCGCGCCTTCGCTCAAGCCCAGATGCACCGTCTTCAGCCCGACGAGTTCGCTCACCCGCAGGCCACTGGCGTACATCAGCTCGACCATGGTGCGGTCGCGCAGGCCAAGGGGCGTGCGAATGTCGGGCGCGGCCAGCAGCGCCTCCACCTGCGCTTCGCTCAGGGTCTTGGGCACCCGCAGGGCCTGACGGGCGGCCAGCAGCTTGAGCGTGGGGTCGGCCGTGCACAGATGCTCGCGCAAGGCCCAGCGGAAGAAGCGCCGGAACACCGTCAGGCGCCGGTTCGCCGTGGTGGCCCGCGTGGCCGCGTGGCGCTCGCTCATGTAACCCAGCAGGTCGGACTCGCGCGTGTGCTCCAGCGTACGGCCGGTGGTCGCTTCCAGCCATTGGGCGTAAAGGCACAAGTCGCGCCGGTAGGCCGCCAGGCTGAGCGGGGCCAGGCCGTCCTCCACCCACAGAGCATCGATGAAGCGGTCTATCAGGGCGGTGCTTTGCATCAGCGCAACGAGCCCAGGCCGCTCAGGCACCGGCATCGAAAAAGCCACCCGCAGGTGGCTTGTCCAGTGGCTTGCGCAAGAAGGTGATCACAGGCTGCGCAAGGTCTAGGCGGGCCTCAATCCAGCTTGAGCTTCTGGTCGGCCACGACCTTCTTGTAGACCTCGAACTCCGCACTGATCTGGGCGGCAAACTGCTCCGGGGTGTTCAGGACCATCAGCGAGCCGGTGTCCTCGATGCGCTTGCGAACATCAGGCAATTCGGCCGTTCTCTTCACAGCCGCGGCCACCTTGTCGACGACCTCCTTCGGCAGGCCCTTGGGACCCAGCACGCCGTAGTAGGCCATGCGGTTGACCGGCTCCAGGCCCACTTCCTTGAAGGTCGGCACGTTGGGCAGCTGCGTCAGACGCTGGGGGGCGGCCACCACGATGGGGATCAGCCGGCCATCGCGGATGAAGGGCAGCGCGGAAGGCATGTTGTCGAAGATGACCGGCACTTGGCCCGCCACGGTGTCGTTTAGCGCTGGGCCGGCACCGCGGTAGGGGATGTGGGTCATGAACACGCCCGCCAAGCTCTTGAACAACTCGGTCTGCAGATGGCCGATGCCGCCCGTGCCCGAACTGGCGTAGCTGTACTTGCCCGGGTTCTTCTTCAGCTCGGCGATGAAGCCCTTGTAGTCCCGCGCCGGGAAGCTGGGGTGCACCGCGATCACATTGGGCGTAGCCGCAATGTTGATGATGGGCGTGAAGTCCGACGTGGGGCTGTAGCCGATGCGCGTGTTGATGGCGGGATTGGCCGCCGTGGTGGACACAGTGGCCATGCCCAGGACGTAACCATCAGGAGTAGCCTTCACCACTTCCAGCGCGCCAATGGAGCCGCCTCCACCAGCCTTGTTCTCGACCACCATCTGCTGGCCGAAGGCGGCGCCCACCTTCTCGGCGACCACGCGCGCCACGATGTCGGTGGTACCGCCGGGAGCGAACGGCACCACCAGGCGCACCGGCTTGTTGGGATAGGTCTGGGCTTGGGCCAGGGGTGCAGCCAGCACCACGGCGCTGACCAGAGGCAGCAGGGACTTCAATTTCATGGTGAAACTCCAAGAAGTGGCGAATCGAGCACCAACCCGTGAGCGGATGCGAAACAACCCTGAAGTGTGCCCTGATCCGCGCCGCCCCGGCACGACTGCGGAAAGCAGACCGTGGACCTCGTGAGGGCGATCCGGGACCTTCTGCCGCCCACACTCCCTCACCTCACCCCGGGCCTTGCGCCAAAGCCCAATCAATGTGCTCGCGCACCAGATGGTCAGCGCCGGCGCGCGCAGCGGTCAAGGCGATCTTCAGGTCTTCTGCCACCGGGCTGCTGCTCGCCTGCGCCAGCGCATTGCCCAGTGCCACCGCCAGGTTGCGCCGCCACCGCAGCCAGCCAATGCGCCGGATGGCGCTGCCCTCGGTACGGCGCAGCCACGCGGGCTCGTCCCAGGCCCACAGCGCCAGCAAGGTGCTTCCGCCCAGGCCTTCGCGCTCGTCGAAGTCCGGCAGCACGGCACGCTGCGCGTACTTGTTCCAGGGGCACACCAGCTGGCAGTCGTCACAGCCGTAGATGCGGTTGCCCATCGCGCGGCGGAACTCCAGCGGTATCGGCCCGTCATGCTCGATGCTCAGGTAGGACAGGCAGCGCCGTGCATCCAGGCGGTAGGGCGCGACGATGGCCTGCGTGGGGCAGACGTCCAGGCAGGCGCTGCACTGGCCGCAGTGCGCACTGACCGAAGGTGTGGGGGGCAAGGCCAGATCGACAAACAGTTCGCCCAGGAAGAACATCGAGCCGGCCTCACGGTGCAGGGCCAGGGTGTGCTTGCCGCGCCAGCCCACGCCGCTGCGCGCGGCCAGTTCCACCTCCAGCACCGGGGCGGAATCGGTGAAGGCGCGGTGGCCGAACGGGCCCAGCCACACCGTAAGGGCCTGCGCCAGCTTCTGCAGGCGCTGACGCAGCACCTTGTGATAGTCCCGGCCGCGGGCATAGACCGAGATCACCGCCTGGTTCGGGTCCTCCAGGCGAACCTTTTCGCGGGCCACCCAGTCTTGCGGATCGGCACACTCATCGGCGTCTGGCGGCGGACGCGGCAGATAGTCCATGCGCGCGCTGATGACGCTGACGGTGCCGGGCACCAGCTCGGCCGGCCGGGCCCGCTTCAGGCCGTGGGCCGCCATGTACCCCATGGATCCGTGAAAACCTGCCGCCAGCCAGGCCCTCAACCCCGGCTCAGCCGTGGACAAGTCGATGCCGGAAACCCCGATTTGGGAGAATCCGAGCGTGCGCGCCTCCTGGCGGACACGTGCCAGCAGGTCTTGCCCCTGCAGCCCCTCACCTTCCGGCCGATGCACCACGCTCATCCGTTGATTCTAGAAACCAG
>Ga0315900_10006637_pt1 | contig 15443 bp, 12 predicted proteins | sample LakEriMetagenome_FD_203521 | JGI IMG/M metagenome (GOLD analysis project Ga0315900, IMG submission 203521) | Freshwater fungal communities from buoy surface, Lake Erie, Ohio, United States - Buoy 12 MA114 | ecosystem: Environmental > Aquatic > Freshwater > Lake > Lake biofilm | place: USA: Lake...
TGATCACCATTGCACAGACGCGTGAAGAGGCAATTCAAACCATGGAGCGCGCATTGAGCGAGTTCGTAATCGAAGGCGTAAAAACAACTATCCCCTTCCATCAACAACTGATGTTGAATGAGGATTTCAGAAAAGGAAATTACACAACCAAATTCCTGGAGACCTTTCAATTGAAATAACCCAACAGATTCTTTGTTATGCGTGGATTGACGTTCTTCCTGCTGTGCACTTTGTTTTTAGCTCTTTCCTCTTGCAAAGACAAAGAAGACATTCCGGTTCCCTATGTCGACCCCTGTGAACTGATCAACGGGAAACTGAACTGGAGCTTCAACGGCACGTCGGCTTGCGCCGACGCCAACATCATAGCCGATCTCGCGATTGTCCTCACGGTAAACGGACTGACACAGAGCGGCGAATCGCTCACCTTTGAACTCGAATCGGTACAGCCCGGAACCTACGGGGTCGACGATAACAACAATTCCTTTACCTATACCGATGCGCTGGGCATGGGCTGGATTACGCCCGTACAAAACGCCGGCAACATTGTGGTTACAAGCCATGATGCATCGCAAAACAAGGTGCAGGGCAACTTTAATGTGGCACTGGAAAATCCGCTGACAGGCACTATCAGGACTCTGAGCGGCAACTTCCGACTGACCTATACCAACTGATCCTTGCTCTGTGCAATACGAACATAGCACCAAAATTTATTTGCCTATTGACCGCGTATATGCGCTGCTCAACGATCACGCAGGCATGAAACACTGGATGCCTGGCCTGACTGCTGTTGAACCGATTGAAGGAGAAAACGGACACGTCGGATCGAAAGCAATCTTACGTTTTCAGATGGGCAAGCGCATCATGAGCATGGAAGAGCATGTATTGGAAGCGAACGGAAAAGACCATGTTGTTGCAGAGTATCGTTCACCAATGGCCGTAAACCGTGTGAAAAAAACGCTCAGTGCCAATCCGGATGGATCGACGGAGTACCGCATGGAAAACCACTTCACCTTTCGTGGTGTAATGCGACTGATGGCCCCCTTGATGAAAGGTACATTCAAAAAAACATCTCTCGGATACCTCGAACGCTTCAAGGCCTACGCGGAATCGCAGGCCTGATTTTCAGTTCTATGTAAGCGTTTACATCCGTTTTGCTGCCCAAAGCACATTGCATTGACTGTACCTTTGCATCATGCTGAATCAGATTGCTGCAACCAATATCCTCTGCCTCGATATCGAGACGGTACCACAGCATCCCAGCCTGGATCAGGTTCCGGATGAACTTCGGGCCATGTGGTTGCGCAAAGCCTCCAACCTGAAAAACGAAGAAGCACTCAGCGAAGAACTGTTTTACCGACGCGCCGGTATTTATGCCGAATTCGGCAAAATCATTTGCATCAGTACCGGTTTTCTGCACGTGAAAGATGGAACGCGTCAATTCAGATTGCGTTCTTTTTACGGCGATGATGAAGCCACTTTGTTGCGCGAATTTTCATCGTTGCTCGCACAAATCCACAGTTCACGCAAAGGCCAACCCATGATCCTGTGCGGACACAACGCCAAGGAATTCGATTTCCCGTACATCTGTCGGCGTATGGTCATCAACGGCATTCTCTTGCCACCACAACTCGACAATGCCGGTAAAAAGCCCTGGGATGTACCTCTGCTCGATACCATGGAGTTGTGGAAGTTCGGCGATTACAAAAGTTTTACTCCACTGAATCTACTTGCACACATCCTGGGTATTCCAAGTCCGAAAGATGATATCGACGGGTCTCAGGTGGGACAGGTGTATTGGGAAGAAAAAAACCTACAACGGATTGTCACCTATTGTCAAAAGGATGTGGCAACCGTGATGCAGATAGTGTTGAAGATGAAAGGTGAAATGATTTTAGAGCGAGAGGAAATTGAGGTGATTTGATGATGAATTGATTTATGATTTGGTGATGAAGTGATGAGATAATTATTGGAGTCATTTTGGCAACGTGAACCAGGGCCCGAAGATGTTCGATGGTTTAACCACAAAGAGCACAGAGTAGACACAGAGGTATCAGAGAAAGAAGGCGGATAGTCCGTGAACTATGTGAAAGACCTTTGTTCACTCTATGGAAAAAAAGAGATGCATTTTTAGGGATTGAACAGTTGAAGCATCAGCAAGAAGAAAGAAATGAAACCTACCTTTGATTCAAATAAACTAAAAGCATGTCGTTAAAGGATATCCTGTCGGTTACAATGATTTTGTTTGCCGTGATCGATATCATCGGTTCACTGCCGGTCATCATCGAAACACGCAAGCGGGTGGGGCATATCCATTCGGGAAAAGCAACGCTGGCTTCACTGTTGATCATGGTGTTGTTTTTATTTCTGGGCGAAAGCATCCTGAAGTTGATTGGAATTGATGTGTCGTCGTTTGCCATTGCCGGATCGCTGGTGATTTTCTTTCTCGCATTGGAAATGATTCTCGGCATCCGGTTGTATCAGGATGAAGTGCCGGAAACTGCTTCCATTGTACCCATCGCTTTTCCGTTGATTGCAGGAACTGGAACAATGACAACCCTATTGTCGCTCCGTGCAGAATTCGATACTGAGGTGATTTTGATTGGCATCGTGGCCAACACGCTTTTTATCTATTTCGTGTTGCGCATGATTGAACCGCTGGAGCGTATGCTGGGTAAGGCGGGAATTAGTGTGATCCGAAAGGTGTTCGGGATTGTGTTGCTGGCGATTGCGGTGAAGTTATTCCGTACCAACGCCGGTTTGTAAGTAATGCCGATTATAGATTATATGGGTGTTGAATTGAATGACACGTAATTCAATTTCCGTTAATTAACCACAGAGTTCGCGGAGGTGGCACAAAGGTCACAGTGAAAAAGGGGAAACATCTTTGTGAGCTCTGTGGGAACTCCGTGCTCTCCGTGGTAAAAAACGGGTATAATGTATCGGCCGAAATACTCTATAAAGGTCTGTTACTTGATCCCCTGACTACCTTTGCAATACCGGAACAGGTTATCCGTTCACTACCTAAAGTACGTTCATGCTGAAAGACATCCCCAATCACGCGGTTGAAGATATTGCCATTGCGATTTTACCGAAACTCGAACCCAGTGAGGAAAACGGAAATCTCTGGGAAGTGTACGTGATCAATCTGAAAGACGAGCCGCTCGAAAACGTGATTGTAGCCAGCAAGGGGTACGGCGAGCGGGAAGGAGAAGCTGTCAGGACATCGGTATTGCGGCATTTCATTGGCGATATGGAGCCGCTGAGTTATTCGCTGATCGAGCCCATTCAGGAGCAGGTCTTCGGGTTGAGCAACGAGTATTGGCTGAGTTATTACATCGGACGAGAAATTTTCGACCGCAAATATGTCTTTCTTCCCGAATCCATCAGCGCGGATTACTTCACACGCATTCCCCTCATCAACCGGAAAGGCGTAATGATTCTTTAAGCAGACTTCAGATCAGGGGTTGTTTTTTGAAGCCATCGCCATGGCAGCCCTCAAGTAGACGGGCAGGTCAAGCAAGGTTCCGTCATCTGCCTGTTCGCGTAGTTTTCCAAGTCGCACCACCACAAGTTCCAAATCTGGGATCAGGACAATGTACTGCCCAAGGATTCCACGGCAGTAATACACGGGATGTCCCTCTCCCGAACTGATCCACCACTGGAAGCCGTACTCGGTATTGGGTCTTCCCTGGAAGGTGAGTGGTGCAGGCTTCAGACTCTCGGCAATGTAAGCGGTATCGATGAGCTGAGTGCCGTACCAATTTCCCTTGTGCAAGTAGAGGGAACCGATGCGGGCAAAATCGCGGGCATTGGAATATATGCAGCAAGAGGCTTTCTCCGTCCCGTCTTCACGATCGAGGCTCCAGCCTGCTTCGTGTTCTGCACCCAGGGGGCTCCACAACTGCGTGGAAAGGAATGTGCTGAGGTTTTGTCCGGAGGCACGCATGATCACCATGGCCAAGAGCTGTGTTGCTCCACCCTGGTAAAGAAAATCGATACCGGGCTTGCCAACCACTTGCAACCCATCCATGAGTGAAGCAAGGTTACGACCATAGTACGCTTCGGTCGTTACACTGAACAAACTGGCGTAGGCTTCATCCCAGCTTAAAGCGGCCGACATGGTGAGCAGCTGGCGTATGGTAAGTGTACCCTTACTATCGCCCGTGTATTCGGGAATGAACTCTTGAACCCGCTGATCGATTGAGCGGATATACCCTTGTTTCAACGCGACTCCGGTGAGTGCACCCACCACACTCTTCGACATGGAAAAAGAATTGGTCCAGGAGCTGTCCGTGTATCCATCCCAGTAGGCCTCGTACAAAAGTGAGTCGCGGTGTATCACCAAAAAAGCGACCGACTGCAAGGACTGCAGTTTATCGCTGGCCGCTTCATCAATTGAAATTTTGTTGTATCGCTGTGAGACCGGCCACGGACGCGGTTTAGCCGCAGGAACCGAACGCTGGTTGAAAATGTCGTAATCGTCGATTCCGACATAATTGTACACAAGAGCCCTGTACACCCAGGTGCGACCGGAAACCACCAGCCACAGGTTTAGCAGGAAGAGTGTAGCGAGGAGGAACCAACCCGTTAATACGTACAGCCGTTTCATCAATACGAATGTAGGGATTCAGGTCTGCACGTAGGAGTCGAGCAGTTCGGGACTTATCAGCTGTGCCCTAAACGAAAACACCGCAGCCAGGTGTCCGAGAACACGTTGGGTTACTTCCGCGAGATCCAGCGTGTAGCCGAGTTCCTGCTGAAGTGAGGTAACGCCCTTATCGCTGATTCCGCAAGGCACGATGCGGTTGAAATAGCTCAGGTCGCTGTTCACGTTGAATGCGAAACCGTGCATCGTAACCCAGCGACTGCAGCGCACACCGAAGGCACAGATTTTACGCGCCCGTTCGGGATTCTGCACGTCGAGCCATACGCCGGTGAGTCCCTCAATGCGGCCAGCGACAATTCCATAATCGGCACAAGTACGTATGATGGCTTCCTCGAGCAAGCGCAGGTATTGGTGTATGTCGTTGAAGAAGTGATCGAGGTCGAAAATAGGATAGCCCACCAGTTGTCCGGGACCATGATACGTGATGTCGCCGCCGCGGTTGATCTTATGATACGTTGCCCCGATCTCACTGAGCTGTTTGCCATCGGCCAACAGGTGTTCTTCCTGTCCGCTTTTACCCAGGGTGTACACGTGCGGATGCTCACAAAACAGGAGCAGGTGCCGAGGCGGATGTTGGTCCTCCGGAGTACGGTCGCGGTTTTCGAGTTTCAGGCGAATCGTTTCTGCCAGGATCTTCTCCTGCAAATCCCAGGTTTCGGCATAGTCGGCAAGTCCGAGATCGAATACGTGCACCAGCTGCTGGGAGTCCATCTTGCGAAGTATCACTTCTCGACCCAGTCGCCGTGTTCCCGGATGAGGTCAATGAGCGCATCAACCGCCAGGTCCGTATTAATGCTTTTACGCACAACCTCCCGGCCTTTGTAGAGGGTGATTTTCCCGGGACCTGAACCCACATATCCGTAATCAGCATCGGCCATTTCACCGGGTCCGTTTACAATACAACCCATAATGCCGATCTTGAGGCCCTTGAGGTGATCGGTGCGGGAACGAATCTTTGCGGTGGTTTCCTGTAAGTCGAACAAGGTACGGCCGCAGCTCGGACAGGAGATGTACTCGGTTTTGGAGATCCGTGTGCGCGCCGCCTGTAAAATTCCGAAGGCGAGTGCATTGAGCGTCTGAGGGGAGTGCTCACCGCGCGAACTGATCATAACCCCATCTCCATATCCATCGAGTAATAAACCGCCGAGGTCGGTAGAAGCGAACAACTGCAGGTCGTTGATGGGAAGATCGGTGTAGCTACGCCAAACCATCACAGGCGTCTTTACACCCTGTTGCTGCAGGTGGATGAACGCCCTGCGCAAGGAAGGCATCGCGTGCGGGTTGGCTGTACTGAGCAGGATTATGCAGGTGTGATCAAGTGCTTTAAACGGAAAAGCGTTGTTCGCAAGGAGGGCATCCGCATCCAGTGCAATGAAATTCAACACCGGCGATACTGTATCGGCATTGAAAAATCCATCGCCACAAAACAAGGGGTAGGTTCGCTCGCGCTGCGGTTCTTCGGCCCAGGCTTCTGCATTCATAATAATACCCAGGGTTCCAGGCCACTCGAAACCGACGCGGGTGTTGCCCGTGTAAATGAAATCGCAGGCCATGTCGCTGATGTTCCATTTGTCGGTGGGAACAGAGTACGCATACCCGAGCGGAAAAAACGAGGCATGGGTGATGGCTTGCAAGTGACTCAGGTCGGCAATAACACGTGGCACCTGTTGCTGACCTGCATTGAGCACCTCGATGGTTTCGCGGCGGCGGTAGGTGAAAGGTTGGAACTCCGACGCTGCGCCATTCACACTGCATTCCGCAGCTCCTACGGCGAGTTGAAGTTCGGGAAGTGAAACGATTTCGGGTTCTGCTTTCCGGTTGTTGTATCGGTCAACCAGTGCACGCGCTACCGGAATTTCAAATTCGGGATCTTCGGTGAGGGATACACGCACGGTGTCGCCAATGCCATCTTCGAGTAGAGTGCCGATTCCAGCGGCCGATTTCACGCGACCATCTTCCCCCTCGCCCGCTTCGGTTACACCCAAATGCAAGGGATAGTTCATGCCTTCGAGTGCCATACGCTGAATGAGTGTGCGATACGCTTGCACCATCACCTGCGGATTGCTCGATTTCATGCTGAGTACGATGTTGTGATAGCCTTCGTCCTCGGCAATGCGTAAAAACTCGAGTGCCGATTCAACCATTCCCAATGCGGTATCACCGTAGCGACTCATGATGCGATCGCTGAGTGATCCGTGGTTGGTGCCGATCCGCATGGCTGTTCCGTACTCCTTGCAGATTTTCAGCAAGGGCACGAAGCGTTCGCGAATACGATCCAGTTCTTCCTGGTAATCGGCATCGGTGTATTCAATTTCTTCGAAGCGTTTCTTGTCGGCAAAATTGCCTGGATTAATGCGCACCTTTTCAACGATTCGCGCAGCCACTTCGGCGGCGTTGGGCGTGAAGTGGATATCGGCTACCAGCGGTGTGGTGTAGCCGTGTTCGCGCAGGGACTTGCGGATGGCCTCCAGGTTGCGGGCTTCGTTGATGCTCGGCGCCGTGATGCGCACCAACTCACAGCCGGCCTCAATCATGCGAATCGACTGCTCAACCGTCGCCTTGGTGTCGAGGGTATCGGTCGTGGTCATGCTCTGCACCCGGATGGGATTCGAGCCGCCGATACCGATGTCGCCCACACGGACTTCGCGGGTGTGCAAACGCTTGTAGTCTGTCAGGCTCTCGCAATACAATCCGGGAAGGTGCAGGGGGGTCATGGCTGCGCAAAGATAAGTGTACCACAGGGTAACAGCTGCCGGCAGGCATTGTTTCGCTTCATGTGGCTGCCGAATAGGGAATTGCCTCAGGAAGTTTACCTTTGAATAAAGCCTATTCCCTATGCGTTTCCCATCGCCCTTTCTCTTTCTGATGCTGTTCCCGGTCCTGCTGCAGGCACAACCCTGTATCACCAATACCAGCTCGCTGAGTTTCAATGCCGCCAGCGTAAACTTCAGCACCGATACCAATTTGGCACCCGACACGGCCATCACCGTGGAAGCCTGGATTCGGGCAAGCGCCTGGGCCCTGAACGTGTTTGATGGCAGTATTGTGTGCAAGCACAGCTGGAGCCAGGGCGAGCAAGGATATGTGCTTCGAGCAGGCGGCAACGGACAAGTCGAATTCAAGGTGGCCACCAACATCAGCTGGCAGGGACCGGTATCGGCACCCGGCTCCATGAACCTGAATACCTGGTACCACGTGGCCGGAACCTACGATGGGGATTCGATCTTGGTGTACATCAACGGGGTGAGGCAATCGTCACTCTATATGCCCACCGGCATGATTCCCGCTCTGGCACATCCGCTGCGCATCGGACGCCTGTCGGATCCCGTACAATCACAAACGCGTTATTGGAATGGACAAATCGATGAGGTTCGGGTTTGGAACCGCGCTCTCACCGCAACGGAGATCCTCGATCGTTATGATCATCACCTGGATGCAGCGCAGGAAACCGGCCTGGTCGGATACTGGCGACTCAACGAAGCGAGTGGTTCAAGCGTGAGTGATCAAACCACCAATGGAAATACCGGCACACTCGCCGGTGCGGTCTGGAGCACCACGTTGGTCCCCTTCAATCAGACCGCTGCAACGCCGATCATTTTTCCGAACGGTAACCTCCTCACCAGTAATATCAGCGCTTCAGCTTATCAATGGAACCTGAACGGAAATCCGATTCCAGGAGCTACCACACAAAGCTGGACCGCGCAGGCCAATGGCAATTACACGGTCACCATCACCGATTCACTGGGATGTACTGCCACCTCAGCACCGTATCTGATTGCAACAGCAAGTCTCGATGAGGCTTCAGTATTGGGTATAGATTTTCGCCAAGTGAACGACGATGTCTTCATCAGCGGTGATGGACGCCTGCTGCGTGTGACCGGTGTTTACAATGCGGCCGGACACCTGGTGGCGAATGGTATTCCTACGGCAGCACGCATTGAATTTTCGACCAGCGGCTGGAGCAAGGGCGTGTACATCGTACTGATTAGCGATGCCTCCGGAAATCTGGTCCAGAGAAAATTCAGCGTACGCTAAGTCGACTCAACCGGGCATTTGCCCGATGAAAAAATCGTTGAGCGGATCCAGGATCTGATCAATCCAACCGCCGTTGTGTTTATCGGCCTCTTCCTGGCTCGGAAAATCCGAATGGTCGATGACGATGTCGGTTCCAGCTGCATGTGGCATCAGGCGTAGCAACACGCGAGAAGGCTTGGTGCGCTTGTCCCATTCTTCGGGTTTCCATGTAAAGCCCAGTTCCTTGCCCGGCGCATAGTGCGTTACTTCTCCTCGGATCCAACCGTCGAAGTATTCGAAGTGTCCGCCCACGCGATCCTCAACGACCGAAAATCCGCCGCCCCATTGGGTAATGAGGCCTGAATCGGTGAGGGCATCGAATACCGAATCAGGTGCGGCGTAGACTACATAGGTGGTCTTAAAACCAAACTCAGCCATGGTGTTTTCTTAACGGGTAAAGATGACACGACGGGCAATGTGTTCATCGCCTACGTGAAGATGTAAAACATACAAACCGGCAGGAAGTCCTGCGCCGAATTCCTCTTCAAGCATTCCGCTCGACGGCACCGGAAGTTTCTGCGCGCAGATGCGACCGCTGGCATCACGCAACTCCCAACTGAGGGGCATGCTGTTGCTAAGATTCATGCGGAAGCGCATGGTACCGGAGGAGGGATTCGGCCACAGCTCCAGATCGTAGCGCGAAGCGTTGATATCCGACATACCCACCGCCGCGCTGATGTTGATGTCATCGAGGTAGATGTTGTTGCCGCGCTCGTTGGTGAATTCGAATTTCAGCATGATGCTTGGACGACCCGAGAACAAGGTCGAGGAGAGGTTAATGACTTCGCTCATCCATTGCGATGCGGAAGGGAAAAATGGTCCGGATGTCGGTGGTGCCGTATGCAAGGCTGTTCCGATTTTGGTGTAGCGGAGGAGCCACGAGTTTCCGCAGTTGTTGGACACATACACCTTGAGAAAGCTGCTGTCAGTGCTGTTTTTCGGAGCGAAGGCTACCTTGAACCCGAGTTGTGTTCCGAAGCTATTGCTCAGATCGAAAGTCGGGGTAATCAGGGCATCGACGCTACCGCTGGCGTTGCCGCTTTGGTTGACTAACCGGACAGAACGTGTGCCCGTTGCTCCGGTAATGGTACTTAGCGACCAGGCATTGTTCTGGTCAGGGTTCTCGATGAACCAGTCTGTGCCGGGGAAGGCGATGGTTTCAAAACTCTCAGCGTACGGAACGGCAATTTGTCCTGGAGTAGCAATGACGCGAACCAATTGGCTGCGCACCAGCGAATCGCTGCCGTTGGCGTTAGCCACCACCAGAATCACATCGTACAGCCCGGGCGTATTGTAAGTAACGATAGGCGCAGCACTGGTATCCGTTGAAGGCGTTCCGCCCGGGAAATACCATGTGCGTTGTGTGGCGACTCCACGCCAGGAAACATCCTTAAAGGCTAAAGATGATCCAGCGCAAACCTGACGCTTCTTTAAATCGAAATCGGCTTTCGGTGCACATTCCTGAACCACATGACCCGCTTCGGTACCCGTAAGCAGCAGGTTGGCCGGTTGCCACAGGTTGTTGCGTCCGCCAATGGGCGAGTTCAGAGCAGCATGCATGGCTCCCTTCTGTCCCTCGGTAAACATGTAGTGGCAACTTGCATAGTCCATGTAGTTCTGTACATTGTCGACCGTACTGCAGGTGACCTGCGATGTGTTGCAGCTGAAGTCGTCGACGCCGATGGTATTGGGCGTATCGGAAATACCATCGTCGGAATTGCAATTGTTGGGGTCGCCCGGGGTGTTGGTAGAACCCCATGTGTGGGGTAAATCGAGCCAGTGACCGGCTTCGTGCGTGAGCGAGCGTTCGGTGTAATTGGAACTGCTTGATGTACCAAAGCTTCCGGTGTAGTCGTGCCGCATAACAACCCCATCAATACTGGCGCTGATGCCCGGATAGTAAGCGTAGCCTGCCGCTCCGCTGGCAATGTTACGAACCACCCAAATATTGAAGTATTGATTGGATGGCCAATCGATAAGTGCTTTTACATTGTCGCTAGCTGATCCGGTGAGGGTCGAATACGTGCGCGTAATACCGTCGGTGCAGTTGCCTGCCGGATCGAGGTTCGGCAACACAAACTCGATTTGCGAATTGGCGAAAATGGGCTGGAACAAAGGAACCACAACACCTGTGTCCGGATTCAGTTTCTGAAAGCTCAGGTTGAGGGAGTTCACAGCGTCGAGCACCTGCGCGCGAGAGATGTTCTCGGGTCCGTACGTATGAATGATGTGGAATACTACGGGGATGCGGTACAAAACCGTAGCGCCCTGCTGTACACGGTACGCATCGTACTGCTGCAAAAACTGATTACGGAAAGCCCGCAGCTGCGCATTGCGATCAGCGGCACGGGAATCGTTCAGCACAGCCTGCTTCCACATGTTGTCGGTATCGCAGGTACGGTAGCCGTTGTGTTGCTGTGCCATGCTGGCCAGCGGCAAGATCAGCAGGGCAATTTGGGCGAGAAGGCGCATAATGACTGAGTGTATAAACACCGCCGGACTCCCAAGAAGAAGTCCGGCGGCAATTGATTCGGTTTGAAACGGATTAACGGATTATGGCGCGGCGGGTCACAGACTGATTGCCGAAGAGCAAGCGAACCATGTATACACCGGAAGCGAGCCCGTCGGGCATGGTGTACTGGTGATCACCTGCCGGAAGTTCGTCGGCGAAGGTGCTCACGCTACGTCCTTCTGCATCCAATACCTGAATTTCGATGCGGCCTCCGGAAGTCATGTTAAAATCGACATAGGTCCGGGAACGGCTCGGGTTCGGATAGACGTTTACGTTAGCGTTTGCTGCATTTACTTCGTCAATGCCTACTGTTCCGGTCAGGTTGATGTTGTCGATGAAGATGTTGTTACCGGTGTCGTGCGTAAACTCGAAGCGGAAACGTACGTTAGGCTTGGTGGAAATGGTGGTGGCGGCCAGGTTCACCGTTTCGGTGCGCCAGTCGGCAGGACCAGGCAGGAAATCGTTGGGATCAACACCGGTCGTTTGCAGCGTGGTGCCCTGCTTGGTGTAGCGTGGAGTCCAGGTTTGACCGCAGTTGGTGGAGAAAGACATCACCAGCTTATCGTCGTTGGTACCTGTGCTTGTTGGATAAGCAAATGCCAGGTCGAAGGACATAGACGTGGCCGTGATGTTGCTCAGGTTGAAGGCATCGGTGATGAATTCATCCGGTCCTTTGTCATTGCCTTGGAAGTTGTAGAGGTTGATGGAATAGGATCCGCTGGAGGCGGCCGAGTTGGTGACTTCCCATTCGTTACCTCCGTTGGGGTTGAGTACATACCAGTTGTTGGCTGGCAGCGCTCCGGCTTCAAAGCCTTCGCTCCAAGGCACAGAAGCTGTGGGATTGGGCGATGTCACAACAATCATCCCTTGAACGGTTTTGGTATCGGTACCGGCAGCATTGCTCACGGTCAGGATCACATCATACGTGCCGGGTGTATTGTAGGTAACGGTAGGCGTAGCCGACGTGTCGGTGGCGGGCGTTCCTCCCGGGAAGGACCAGGTGCGGGAAGCAACTTCGCCCCTCCAGGAAATATCACTGAAACCGAGGGCGCCGCCTGCACACACGAAGCGCTTGCGGGGAATGAAATCGGCGGCAGGAGCACACAGCGTTGCGGGTGTGCCGGTGGTGCCTGTAGCTGTGAGGTTGGACGATTGCCAGAGGTTGATACGACCGCCCGAACCGGAATTGAGCGCTGCTTCCATGCGCGTGCATTGTCCGTTGGAGAACATGTTCTGGCAGTCACCGTTGGTGTAATCCATGTAGTTGGTGAACATATCGCCATTCGGGGCATTGCCAATGCAGCTGCTCACGAAAGGCCAGTTGGGACAGAAGGATAAGTTCGCTTCGTACTGCGTGGGGGTATCGCCTACCTGATCGTTGCCGCAGGTAGCATCGCCCCAAATGTGGCGGAGGTTGAGCCAGTGTCCGACTTCGTGCGTGGCGGTGCGACCGTTGTTGCCGCTTCCGGCTGCTGTGCCGATGCTACCCATGTAGTCGTGTTTAATGACCACCCCATCGGTTGTGGCCGGTCCCGTCCCCGGAAACTGTGCAAAACCAATGACCTGTCCGGCAACGCCACTAGAATTGGCGATACTGCTTACCACCCAAATGTTGAGGTATTGGTTGCTGGGCCAGTAGCTGAGGGCTTTTACGTTGTTGCGGGCGTTGTAGGTAAGGGGTGAATACACGCGCACGATACCATCGGTGCAATTTCCACTTGGATCGAGCTGAGCCATGCGGAATTCTACATCGAGACTTCCGGCCAGGGGCTTGAACACCGAGGGGGTATTTACCGAGTCGGCATTGAGGTAATTGAAATCCTTGTTGAGGGAATCGATCTGATCGAGAATCTGCGCTTTGGAGATGTTCTCGGATCCGCCGTAGTGGATTACGTGCACCACCACCGGAATCACCTTGGTGACCGATGCCGAGCGGGACTGGGTCGATTTACCGGGATGGCCTGCAATGAAGGCTTCGGTGAAACGCTCCAGGTTTTCGCGCTCCTCCAGCAATTTGGGGTTGGCGGCTGCAGCCTCCTGGAAGAGGTGTTCCGATATGCACTTCTCCTGTGCGCGCATCTGCGTAGACAGGGTGAGGATGAAGAGTGTACTCAGTACACGAAGCGTAAGGGTTTTCATGGTGATGGGGTCTCGGGTAAAGACGGGCGGCTAAGGTACGAATTGTACGGAGGCGGATAGGCCTGCCGGGAGTCGAGCCGCAAGCCAGCGTTTCTCTCTGTAAATGAAACAAAAAGCCCCCCGGACCTGTGCGGTGCGGAGGGCTGATTTTACGTTGATTTGACGCTTCAGGAGGAGGCGCGGAGTTCCTTGAGGCGGTCGCGCAGCTTCTGGATTTCGTCCTTGGCGGTGTTGATCTTTTGCTCGTACTCCTGGCGCAGGGCCGCGGCGTTTTTGGAATTGGCAAAAAACCCGAGGTTGTTCTCCCAGAGCTGTACCTCGCCAGTCAGTTTGCTGACCTTGTTTTGCAGGTTGCGCTGCTCCTCACTGCCACCGGCTTCGGCAGCCTGCGGACTGTAGTGCTGAGGCCTGTCGCGGCGCTGCTCACGACGTGGAGGCATGGATTCGCCCGATTCCTCGCGCATCTGCCTGAGCGACTGCCGGTATTCGGGAGTCGATTTCAGGGCATCGAAATGCGCCTGAATGGCATTGCGGAAACGCTGCTGGATATCGTCTTTTTGCTTCATGGGCACCAGACCGATTTCGGTGAAGCGGCGCTGGAATGCCTTGAGTTGCTCAAGGGCCTCGCCCGGATCGCCCGGACGTTGGTACTGCTCCACTTCGGCAATCAGTTCGTTCTTCTTGGTGAGGTTATCGCCCTGTGAGGCGTCCTTGTCGGCGAAGTGCACGTTCTTGCGCTCGAAATAGGCATCGCAGGCTTTCTTAAATCGCTGCCACACCCGCTCGTTCTTATCGCCGGCCGGACCAATTTTTTTCCACTCCTGCTGCAAGCGCACAAACTCGTTGGTGGTTTGCTTCCAATCGCTGCTGCCCGAGAGGGATTCGGCCTGAACGCAGAGCTCCGTCTTGGCCTGGAAATTGGCCTGATGCTCCTGCTTTTTCTGCTTGTAGAAGGTGTCTTTACTGCGGAAAAACGCATCGGAAACTGCCTTGAATTTCTGCCACACACTCTCGTTGTGTTCTTTTCCGGCAGGACCGATCTTGCGCCATTCGGCCTGCAGCTCGAGCAATTGCTTCAGCCCTTCCTGCCAATCCTGGTGACGGGTGTAGGCCGATTGCACAATTGCTTCAGCCTTGGCAATCAGCGCCGATTTTGCAGCGTGGTTGTCGTCGAAAAACTTGCGCTGCCCTTCCAGGTACCCACGCTTGTTTTCGTACACCTTATCGACGGCGGCTTTAAAACGCAACCAGATCTCGGTGCGCTTTTCGCGCGGCACAGATCCGATTTCACGCCACTTCATCTGCAGGGCCTGCATGCCTTGCAGAGCCTTGTTGAGCGAAGGTTCGAGCAGCAACTCCTCGGCGCGCTCGCAGAGCTGCAGCTTCATCTCGAGGTTTTTCCGCATCTCGAGGTCCTGCAGCTCTCGGTTGAGCCGGATGAACTCATAGAAACGGTCACTGTATAATTTAAACGTGAGCCAGAGGTCGTTGGCCTGTTGAGGCGGAACGGGACCGATAGCCCGCCAGCGGGCTTGCAGCTCATGAAATTCGTTGAAGGCCTTCGACATATCCTCCTCTTTCTGGAGGATTTCGCGCATCTGGTGCAGGATGGCTGTTTTTTGCTTCAGGTTTTCGGCTTTGGCCTTTTCCTGGCTTTGCACATACTCGGCGCGGCGTTTTTGCCAACTCTTGTAGGCATTGAAAAAGCGCTCCTCCAGCGGATCGCGGTACTCGAATTCCTCGCGCACGCCTCCGTTTTCGAGGAAGGCGGCCAGGGCTGAATCGCGCTCAGGGTTAAACAGGGCTTGAAAGGCATCGCGGGCATTTTGCACCCGGTTTTTGTAGGCATTCACATCCTGTTCGCGGCTGAATGCTTCCATTTTGATGGCCAGGTCCTCCTTCGAAAGCTGACCGAACAGCTCTTCCGGCTCGGCTTCAATCTCCTCCTGCTCGGCGGGGAGTGCCTGCAAGTGGCTTTCTTCATCGGCCAGCGGGGCTTCGGCCTGAACCGGGGCGGCGGGCGCTTCGGGGGCCGGGGCTTCTGCCACGGGT
>Ga0315900_10006640_pt1 | contig 15436 bp, 16 predicted proteins | sample LakEriMetagenome_FD_203521 | JGI IMG/M metagenome (GOLD analysis project Ga0315900, IMG submission 203521) | Freshwater fungal communities from buoy surface, Lake Erie, Ohio, United States - Buoy 12 MA114 | ecosystem: Environmental > Aquatic > Freshwater > Lake > Lake biofilm | place: USA: Lake...
TGGCGTGGTGCACCGAGGACGGACATCTTTGGGAGAGGAGTATCTCGTAGTGGCTTATGAACGCGCCTCGTGGTCGGAGACTGGGTTGGGTCTTGTCTCGGTGTTGCTGTTGACGCCACACAGTCGGGGGCAGGTGTCAATGTCAGGCGATGTGCAGTTGAACATGTTGAGTGACGAGCGTGATGTGGTGGCAATGAGGGAAGCTGTGGGTGCGCTCGTTGACACCGTGCTGAATGAAAATTTTCGCAAGATCTCAAGTGGAGTCTTTGCTGATGATGCGGGGACCACTGTGGAGTCTTTGCGAGATTTTTCACCTGTGCAGATGGACGGCTGGATACGACAGAATTTGCGACCTGTTTCTCATGTGGCGTCGTCCTGTCATTTGGCAGTTGGCCATGATGGGTCAGTGCAGCAGCTGAAAGGCGCATTCATTGCAGACGCATCAGTGCTTCCGTGTGTTCCGACGGGGACTCCGGCTGGACCTGTCACAATAGAAGCACGAAGAATTGCACGCCTACTAGAGGGGGTTATGTAGTGAGTTATTCATTGGGTCTTCACGAAGTTGCAGATGGAATCCATGCCTATCTGCAGCCAGATGGTGGTTGGGGATGGTCAAATGCGGGGTTGATTGTCGGTGATGGAACTTCGTTGTTGGTCGACACCTTGTTCGACCTTCGCCTAACACAGAACATGCTCGATGCGATGGCGCCAGTTGTGACATCGGCCCCTATTGACACAGTGGTCAACACCCACGCCAACGGCGACCATTGTTATGGCAATCAACTTATGTCAGGTGCTGAGATTATTGCCTCAACAGCAACAGCCCATGAGATGTCGGAAGTTCCACCTTCAATGTTGGCTGCGTTAAACAAGGCTCCAGGTGAAGTGGGCGACTTGTTTCGTCACTTTTTCGGAGAGTTTGAGTTTGAAGGTATTGAATTGACTTTGCCTACACGGACCTTTGATGGTCGTTTTGAATGTGAAGTGGGTGGTCGACTTGTGGAACTAGTGGAGGTAGGTCCTGCACACACCCAAGGAGACACATTGGTGTTTGTTCCCGACGCGAAGACAGTTTTTACCGGAGACATTCTGTTTATTGGTGGGACACCAGTTGTATGGGTGGGGCCGTTAGATAACTGGATTGCTGCGTGTGACTTGATTTGTGCATCTGATGTAGATCACATCGTTCCTGGCCATGGTCCACTCACAGATAAAGCGGGGGTTGTGGCCATTCGTGACTATTTGCAGTTTGTGAGTAACGAAGCAACTGAACGTTTCCAAGGTGGTATGGATGCATGGGATGCAGCACGCGATATCGCTCTCAATGGTTTTTCATCGTGGGGTGAGTTCGGACGACTGGCCGTCAATGTAGATACGGTCTATCGATCTCTCGATCCCGCGCACAAAAGTCCAGATGTCGTCACCCAGTTCAAGCTGATGTTTGCTCTGGAGCAACCTCACCATTAGGGCGCGATTTCAACGCACGTCGTGACACCACAATCCATCCGGTGAGAGACACGAGGGAGAAAAACCACCATTGCATCGCATAGGAAAAATGTGAACCTTCAGTGAGTTCTGGTAACTGGGTTGGTGCAGGCCAATTGGTGTTGAGAGCAGGAGTCTGTTCCATAAGTTGCACGTACATAGGAAGAGTGGTTTGAGCCACTCGCTGTGACAACAAGTTCAGATCGATTCGATGAAACTCCGTTGTTGAGGGTTCGGTGGAATCCACAGCACCGAGAAGGGTTCGTTTTTGGGAAGTTCTCAAGTATCCCTTGATGGTGATGGCCCCAGGTGTGGGAGGAGGCGCAGTTTGGGCAAGAGGAACAAAACCTCTGTTGATGAACACCACTGCGCCATTCTCTAAACGAAAAGGAACCACGGGGCTAAAGCCAGCCGTGGCATCTTGAGAACGATTAATGATTGTGACTTCCTCGGATGCGAGATACTCACCTGTAGCTGTCACTACACGCCACTGTAAATCGCCATAGGACAATTCAGTTGAAGCGGATGTGTTTCCCAAGAGTTCTTGAATGTCCACTGGGGGTAGCACTGTGCGTGCGATGACATTTCGATTGGTCTCTTGTTTCTGGTCGAGGCGTTGCAGTTGCCAAAAACCCAAGAACACCATGGTTGCGGTCAGGGTCGCAAGCGCCATGTGGATGAGTATCCAGCGTGGTCGTAGGAGGGGGTTACTCACGGTTTCAACGCTATCGCTGTTGGATTGGGCGTGTACGGTAGGCGCGTGGGGCAAAATTCATATAACCAAGAGGCAATAACTAGTGACTTCTGGCGGATGGTTTTTGGCGCTGAGGTTGTGGCCTCTGCGCCCAAGCGCATAGGTGAGGGTCAAGTGGGGATGAACCTGCGATATCAACTATCCAGTGACGCATCGCATGTGCCATCGTCTGTGGTTCTCAAGATGGCATCTCCCGACGAGACGAGCCGCGCAACAGGTATCGCATTACGAAATTATGAGCGCGAGGTGAAGTTCTACAACGAACTGGTCACGACAATCGATGTGCGCTCACCAAAGTGTTGGTTCGCAGATTGGAATGAAGCCACGGGTGACATCGCAATTGTTCTCGAAGATATGGCTCCTGCTGAACAGGGAGACCAAATCGATGGATGCGGCATTGAACAAGCTCGGCTTGCAGTGGACCAACTGATCAAGATGCAAGGCCCGCGATGGGGAGATGAGACATTGGGCTCGGTGGACTGGTTGCAACGCCGCGAAGCGGGTGATATCGATCGCCTAAGTGGTTTGTTCAACATGTTCATGCCCGGTTTTCTCAATATCTATAACGACGCCATTCGCCATGAGGTGGGGCAAGAGGGAATTGAATGCGTCACAGTATTGGCGCAAAAGATTGGTGACTATGTGATGCATAAAGATGCACCCTTCACAGTTACCCATGGTGACTTTCGTTTGGACAATTTGCTCTTTGCGACTCCTGCTGGTGGGGTGGAGTGTTGTGTTGTGGACTGGCAAACCCCAGGTCACGGCAATGGAGTGGGAGACCTGGCTTATTTCATCGGTGCAGGACTGTTGCCTGACGACAGGCGTCAGCATGAATGGGAATTAGTAGATCGGTACATTTCAGGCATTGAGCAATATGGCCACAAGATTGATCATGATTGGGTGCGTAATCATTATCGTCGTGAGGCAATCTCTGGAATTGTGATGGCAGTAATTGCGTCACAAATAGTGGGCCGTACAACACGGGGCGACAAGATGTTTGAAGTAATGGCTACTCGTCACCTGCTCCAGGCTCTAGAAAACAATGCGTTAGGGCTTCTCTAGATCCCGACATTCAGCAAGATAAGTGAGTAGCTCATCGAGTGCGTGCATGTCTTGTGCAGCGATTGCTTCGCGGGGGAGATGTGCAGGTAGCACGCGCACTGCCGTGTCCCAATCCATCTGGCTGTCATTGAGAACAATGCGCAGTGCGGTCAAAAGGGCCGCCGTGGGGTCAGCGTCATAGCTGAGCATCATCTGTTGCACATCTCGCTTGGTGAGCCTTGCCATCACTGAGAGGTTATGTCGCTCGATGGTGTCAAAGTTGCTACGGTTCCTAGTGTTCGGGGGAACAAGTAGGGGGGCATATGTGGAACTACGGATTGTTGCTTAAAGGGATAGCGCAAGCTGATCCTGATCGGCCAGCACAGATATTTGGTGACATCACTTTTTCTTGGGGTGATTTCTATCAACGCTCTAATGCACTGTCGGCAGATCTTGTGTCGAGTGGGCTTGAACGTGGGGCAAAAGTTGCTCAGTATCTCTTCAACGGGCCTGAGTATTTAGAGACGATGTTTGCTGCGTTTCTCAGTAGCTATGTCCCAGTGAACACGAATTATCGATATGGACCAGATGAGATTCTCTATCTGTTCACGAACGCAGACGCCGAAGCAGTTGTCTTTCATGCAGCGTTTATTGATGTCATTGAAAAAGTTAGGGAACGACTTCCGCTTGTAAAGCGGTGGTACATGGTGGCCGATGAGACGGGGAATGAACTTCCTTCATGGGCAGTCTCCTACGAGGAAATTGTTCACGAGAAGGTTGCAGATGTAGACACTCAGCACGCAAGTGCAGACGACATGTTGTTTCTCTATACCGGTGGCACTACTGGTATGCCCAAGGGGGTCATGTGGCGCCAAGAGGATTTACTTATGGTGTTGGGTCGTGGTGGAAACGCAATTGCTCAAATTCCACCAGCAGAGTCATTAAGCGAGTTAATCGGACGTATTGCACCTGGAGGAGTGGGGCAACGAACACTTGTGGCATGTCCATTAATGCATGGGACAGGTCAGTTTTCGTCGTTTATCACCTTGGCCATGGGTGGATGCATTGTGACGATGCCGAACCGCAGTTTTGACCCTGCACTGCTGTGGTCAACAGTGGAAAAACTGTCGGTGAATTCTGTAGTCATTGTGGGACAAGCTTTTGCAGGTCCGCTGTTGGAGACGCTCGACAATAATCCGGGTAGATGGAATTTATCCAGCGTTGTACAGATGGGTTCATCTGGTGTGATGTGGAGCCAGGAAAACAAAGAAGGTCTCTTGAATCACATTCCACAGATGTTGATCTCTGACAGTTTTGGATCGTCTGAAGCAGTGGGTATGGGTGCATCGGTATCAGCCAAGGGTGCGCCTGCTAAAACTGCTCAATTCATGCTTGGCCCCAACTGTGTCGTCTTTACCGAAGATGGCCAAAGAGTGGTGCCAGGTAGTGGTGAGCGTGGACTTGTTGCAGTAGGCGGAGCAATACCTTTGGGCTACTACAAAGATGAAGAGAAGACACGTTCTACGTTTCGAATCTTTGAGGGTCGACGTTGGACTGTGCCTGGAGACTGGGCTGAAGTAAATGCAGATGGAACTTTGCACTTACTGGGGCGGGGTTCGGTCTGTATCAACACCGGTGGAGAAAAGGTGTTTCCCGAAGAAGTAGAGGAAGTTCTCAAGACTCATGTGTCTGTGCGTGATGCAGTTGCAGTAGGACTTGCGGATTCTCGATTTGGAGAAACGATTTGTGCAGTGGTTGAAGCGGAGCCTGGCCATGAACCCACTCTGAGTGCACTTAGTGAGCATGTCCGGGATCGTCTTGCCGCATATAAGGCCCCACGACACCTCGTAGTAATTCCCACGATTGGGCGCGCACCCAATGGCAAAGTGGATTACAAGAGGCTCAAGGAATATGCCGAAAAAGTGGTGGCTTCTTAGTCGCCTCCTGCGATAGTCTTGGCTTCAGCATTAGGAGAGACCATTTGGTCCGGCAACCGGGGTGAACGCCGCACGGTGCCTTCTCATCGCAAGATGGGAAATGTGGTTCCATAGTTGGAACAACAGGGCCTTCATTTCTCCTGACGTAGACAACACGCATTGCAGAGAGCAGGGGAAAAGAAATGGTAGATGTGTTCCGACATAACTCCGCGCCGTACCCCGCCAGTGGTGCATGGTTTCCTGGTGACCCCGTAGGAAATAGAAAATTTCACACCTTTGCCACCGACCGACCCTTTTCGCTCGAAGGGGGTGGATCTCTTCGGAATGTAACAGTGGCCTATGAGACCTGGGGTGAACTCAATAGTGATGCGTCAAATGCGATCTTGATCTGTCACGCATGGACTGGTGACAGTCACGTCGCGGGTGTCTCTGGTGTGGGTCACTCGACATCTGGATGGTGGGATGGCGTAGTGGGACCAGGACGGGCCATTGATACGAATAAGTATTTCGTGGTGTGCTCCAATGTGCTCGGAGGATGTCAAGGTTCAACAGGTCCTGCCAGTGCGCATCCCGATGATGGCAAGCCGTACGGTCTGCGTTTTCCTGTGGTGACAATTCGTGACATGGTGCGCGCACAAGCTCACCTCACTGACGCACTAGGCATTAGGCGTTGGCATGCAGTAATTGGTGGATCCATGGGGGGAATGCAAGCTCTGGAGTGGGCCATCATCATGCCTGATCGCGTAGGAGCCCTAGTAGCAATTGCAACATGTGCAGAGGCCAGCGCACAACAAATTGCCTGGACATCTATTGGGCGTCGAGCTCTTCTTCAAGATCCGGCATACAACAACGGGAACTATTACGACGCTGGTCCAGACGGGGGGCCTTGGGTGGGGCTGTCCACCGCGCGCATGGTGGCACAGGTGACATTCCGTACCGACTCGCGATTTAGTGAGAAATTTGCTCGACGATTCAAGACTTTGAATTTCAATTCCGATGGAATTGAACTGTTCTCAGAGTTTGAAGTAGAGGGATATCTCGATCACCATGGCGACAAACTTGTGCGCCGGTTTGATGCAAATAGCTATCTCTACATCGGCAAGGCCATGGACTTACATGACGTGGGCCGCAGTCGTGGTGGCGTGGCTGAAGCCATGGCGCGCATCAAGGCTCCTACGCTCACCATGAGTATCGACTCGGACATTCTCTATCCGGCCTACCAGCAAGAGACCATCCACAACAGTGTGAGGAACAAGGACCCTCGGAATGCTCATGTAACCATCCAGAGCATTGAAGGTCATGATGGATTTTTGATTGAGACCGTCGCGGTGGGTGCTGGCATTCGAGATTTTCTCGGCTCTATATAGAAATTCTGTGGGAGCCCCCAGGTGGGGTTGTCCTCGTGCGAGACTAGAAACATGTGGGCACCCCCAGTTGTTGCAGCAAATATGACACTCCACCTCATGGGCGCGGGGCTCGTTATCTTGGGTGTGGTGTTGATGGTGGTCACCGTCATGTTGTGGCGAGGTGCAGGTAGTGATCCTGAAGTTCTTGCACCTCTCGAAGTAATGGCTGATCGACGATTTGCACGTGCGGACGACACGCGACGTGTGGCGCTCTTGAACTCTGTGCGCCACGAAGGTTCTGAGTTGGTTGATGTATCCCATGATGCGGTTGCGCTGTTTCGTGAACCGATTTCTGAACCAGTGCGTCCTTGGCGTGATCCTTTTCCCCATGATGACGATGCTGTGGACATTGTGCCGATTGCTCCACCTGTGATTGATCCTCTATTGCAAAACAACCGAAAGGACCTCTAATGCCTGCATTTGATCCCAATGAGATGATTGCTCGATACAAAGACAGAGCTGCCGCGGTGCGAAAGCGCCCACTTCCTCCCGTTGCGGGCGAGGAACGTCAATTGTTTATCGCGCAAGCCGAAACAGACTTTATGGATTTTGCGATTATTGGCGATGCGGAGGCGACGTTGGATGATGGCATTCTCACGTTGCGAATTGATTTGAAGTCTTCGCGTTCGTGATTTCATCTCTGTCACGCACTGTGCGTGAACGGCAAGATGTACACATCATGGCCGCAGCCGTTGCTGTTTTTGCGTGGGGAACTGGACCCATCATGAACAAGGTAATGACGGTAGATACTCCAGCAATTGTTTTTTATAGAACACTTCTTGGAACGCCATTGATGGTTGCGGTTGCGTATGCAACTGGTGGTGGTTTGAGTCGTGATTTGATGCGACGCACCGCCATTCCTGGTGTGTTATTTGCATTGTCTTTCATTACGGGATTTGCCTCTGTAAAGATGACTTCTATTGCCAACGCAACGCTGATTACCACTGTTCAGCCAGTTTTGGTGCTCTTTGTTGCGCCACGTCTGTTCGGAGAAAGGCTTACTCCTCGTCAATTGGGTTATTCATTCCTGTCTTTGGCGGGAGTGTTGATGGTGGTGATGGCAGCTGCATCATCGAGTGGAGCGCATCTTTCGGGTGACATGATGGCGGTGGCAAACGTGGTTCTCTGGACGGCGTACTTTGTCATCGCAAAACAGAACCGTATGGACGGTGTGCATTCTTGGTCGTTTCTTGCGGCGATCTTTGTCTGGCTGGCGATTGTGGTGCTCCCATTTGGAGCAGTGGCGAGTAACAACTTGGGTCAAATGACCACTAAGGATTGGTTGTGTGCTGTAGGAATGACATTGGGACCCGGGTTGCTGGGTCATGGTTTGATGACATGGTCGCAAAGCCATGTTGATGTCACCATCGCCTCGCTTTTGGGACTTCTCAGTCCGGTTGTCTCCACGGCACTTGCAATGTTGTTCCTGGGGGAGTTGTTGACTCCATGGCAGGTGGTGGGAGCATTCATCGTGTTGGCTTCTTTGGCGCTACTGGTAGCCAATCAGCGAGGTTCCACCCCAAAAGTGAGCCTTGAGGTGCCTGAGTAGGCCGTTGTGCCGCCCGCTATGGTCGCTACAATAAGGACTCCACATGCGGATGTGGCTCAGTGGTAGAGCATCACCTTGCCAAGGTGAGGGTCGCGAGTTCGAATCTCGTCATCCGCTCCAAAGCCGCCCTTTTGGGGCGGCTTTTCTCATGTGGGGCTGAGTGTGATGAGTGAATCGTTGATCATTCGGTCTTCAACCTTGAGATAAGCAACTCCTATGCGCTCTTCGTGAATACCCACCACGTTGGCAATGTAGTTCCAACCATCTGGATCATCGACAAGTGCATGAGTCACTCGGACAATTCTGTATGAGGTGTAAATCTCGCCGTCTTTGGTGACGTCGGTGAAGATGTCGTAATCGACAAAGTCACTTGGCTCTAGAGACTCTGAGAGAACGATGATCTTGGGGGTGGACATGATGGTTGTGACTTCTTGAGTTCAGGTGAAGTCTGGAATCACAAGATTGGTGGCTTGCAGTACTGCAAGTTGGGTGCGGTTGACAAGGTCATTCATCACAATGAGGTCGGCGATCCTGTTGCGCACAATCTGCAAAGCAATTTTGCTCACCAATGATATTTCTTGATCGGTCATGCCTAACGACAACAGTTGAAGAATCATGATGTCATCTTCGCCATTGTGTTGGACTGTCTTATTGAATTGCCCGTTCTTGAAGTGAAGAGATTGAATAACGGGGTGATTCTCTATCTCGGATTTGCCTTCAACCGTCATCCTTAAGCGGTCCAGGAGCGATGCCGTGTCGGTCTCAAGAGGAATCACATCATTGACGCCATATTGGTGAGCCTTAATGACAAGGGGCACGGAAGGCGATGATGCGACCACAACCTTCTTTACTTGGGGTCGAAACCCGCGACTCTTCTCTACGACTAGATCAAGGTCGAGCACTTCGGGTGCAAGGACCGAGAGGTGTACGTCTTTGCTTTTTAGGGCCAGGGCCATATCGCGACCATTGCGCACGATGTCCACGATGTGAATCTCTGGTGTTGTGTCAAGTATCTGAGTAAGCGGGGATAATGATCCGGTTGTGCTGTCGCACATTAAAACATTCATAAAGACCTCATATGGGCACGCTAACTCTTGACCGTGTGCAAAAGTCGCATACTCTCTCATCAGGATTACTTCGGCATCAATTGAGTATGAACATTCATGATGATGCAGATGAATGAGACTGGGGAGGCTAGTTATGGCAACACAATTTGGGGTCCATCTAGGAATTCAGAACGCGACGGTGTCTGACTTGCGAAATCTATGGACTTGGCTCGACGGCAATGGTGTGGATTGGATTTCCTTGTGGGATCACCTCTATGAAGCACCACCTGCAGGAGGAACCCAACCGCATTTTGAGGCATTTTCCATGTTGGGTGCATTGGCTGTAGACACCCATGCTGCACGCATAGGTTGTCTGGTCTTCTGTTCGCAGTATCGCAACATCGGGCTGTTGACTAAGGGCGCAATCTCGGTTGATCATCTCAGTGGTGGTCGCTTCGAGATGGGTATGGGCAGCGGTTGGCATGAACAAGAGGCAAAGGCATTCGGTTTTGACTTTCCCTCCCAGGGACAGCGATTCGCCGTTCTGGAGGGTCAACTACAAGCCATCAACGCATGGCGTGATGGGGAGCGCGTAACGCAGTCAACACCTTCGGTGGAATTGACCGATGCTGCGATGTTGCCGGGTCCCATGGGCAAGATGCCGCTGTGGATTGGGGGCCTTGGGCCAAAACAAACTCTTCGCATGGCAGGAAAATATGCAGACGGGTGGAATGCTGCGTATGCGAGTCCTCAGCACTACCGGGAACTTAATGGCATCCTCGATGACTGGTGCGTGAAGGCGGGGCGAGAACCTCAAGAGGTTGAGCGAAGTATCAATCTGTCGTACGCATTAAGCACTGAGGATGTATCGGCGGTTCGTACCTCGCTAGAGAATCAGTGGGGTGTAGCTGCGGAAAGAATCATCTCTGGCTCACTATTGGGACGTCCGGCTGATGCGATGGAGCAAATCGCTCCTTTTGTGGAGGCCGGTGCGCAACTGATCAATATTGCAATACGTCCTCCATGGGATATGGAGCTTCTCGCTGAGTATGTGCAAGAGATCATTCCACAAATGAGGCAGGAGTTTGTTGGTGGTTGAACATGGAGTCAAAAGAAGCCGACACTGAATTCCAATCAATGACTTTTAGATAGGCGTCTAGGTAATCAGGTCTTTTGTTGACATATTGGGAGTAGTACGCATGTTCCCACACGTCTATTGCTAGAAAGGGCTGAATCGTTGGCGTAAGCCCTAAATGATGGTCGTGTACGTGGTTGATGATGATGTGATGTTGCACAGGATCCCAACTTGCCAGCGCCCAGCCCGAACCTTGTATCTGGGCTGCAGTGATGGTGAGCTCATGAGTAAATGTTGTGAATGAGCCAAAAGCTGACTCAATGTGTGTGCGGAGATGGCCTGTGGGACTTGTATCTCGAGAAGATCCAAGGTGCTTCCACATAAGTGAATGAAGCATGTGGCCTCCATGGTGAAATGCGTAGGCACGTTGTAAAGACACCAGGTGTGTGTAGTCACCTTTGACTCTGGCATCTTCAATACGCTCACGTGTTTCATTGGCCCCCCGGACGTATGCGTTGTGGTGACGCGAGTGATGAATCTCAATCACTCGCGGGTCGAGATAGGGGGCCACATCCGTGGGGTCAAAGGGAAGTGATGGCAGAACAAAGGGTGTAAACATTGCGTCGCTCCTGAATGGGTCAGACTCAATTGTCTCTGGGAGTTGATGGTGACACTCAGGAGATTCGTACCGTGTTCACCGCACCAATTGTGGGGACTAAGGTGCCCCCATGGAGACAGCACTCATCAACGGCACGACAATCGCATTTAAGGATTCAGGGGGGACTGGTCCGGTTGTCATCTTGAGTCATGGTTTCTTGATGGATCACTCCATGTTTGACGCACAAGTGGAGGCACTTCGCACCCAGTATCGAGTCATCACTTGGGACGAAAGGGGATTTGGAGGGACACAGGCCACCGGAGAATTTACCTATTGGGATTCTGCACGGGATGTTCTGGGACTCATGGATCACCTGTCTATTGACACCGCAGTGGTGGGAGGTATGTCCCAAGGTGGTTTCCTCAGTCTGCGAACTGCACTGCTTGCACCAGAGCGAGTCAGGGCTCTCATCTTGATTGATACTCAATCTGGCACTGAGGCTCCCGACACGATTGAGCCATACAACCAACTACATGCTGCATGGCTAGAACATGGCGCTGTTGCGGTGCAGGACGTGATTGCAAGCATCATTCTTGGACCTGGTTCGTGGGATGAGTGGTATGCGAAATGGGATGTGTTGAAGCCCGAGCAGTTCAGTCTTGCATTTCACTGTCTTATGCACCGGGACGACATCACAGAGCGCTTAGGGGAGATCACGTGTCCTGCCTTGATCATTCATGGCACCGACGACGTAGCAATTCCCATGGAGAAAGCTGTGGTGCTGCGTGATGGTCTAGGCGGTGTCACTTCGTTGGTGCCGATTGATGGAGGGCCACATGCTGCGAATATGACACATCCAGAGCCAGTGAATGAAGCGATTGTTCGGTTCTTGGGAACGCTTTCGTAACTGCAAGACTTGCCCCTAGTACACGGAGGGGGATGTATGCCGTTAGAACTAGACCTTGGTCCAGCTGCTCAAGAGTTTCGTGAGGAAGTACGTACTTGGTTGCATGCCAATGCGCCCAAAGAGTTGATCGGACTCTCGGCCGACATGGTGCAACGCGGCCAGTTCGCAGGCGCTCGCGAGTGGGCTGATGCACTCACCGAAGCCGGATACATGTGCGTGTCATGGCCAAAGGAGTATGGAGGCAGAGGTCTCACAGGAATCGAAGTAGCGGTGATGAATGAAGAATTCGCACGTGCCAATGTGCCACGCCTCACCCGGGGCATGGGTGAATGGCTTGTGGGTCCTTCCATCATTGTGTGGGGAACTGATGAGCAAAAGAAGCGCTTTCTTCCACGCATCATTGATGGATCTGATCGTTACTGCCAAGGTTTCTCTGAACCAGATGCAGGTTCTGACTTGGCATCGCTAAAGACTCGCGGCGAGATAGATGGCGATGAAGTCGTCATATCGGGCCAGAAGGTGTGGACTTCTGGCGCTACTGAGGCAAACATGATGTTTTGTTTGTGCCGCACAGACCAAGATGCATCGAAGCATGCGGGTATCTCTTATGTGTTGCTTCCCATGTTCAAAGATGACAAGTCGTCCAATGGAATTGAACTGCGTCCCATCATGCAGCCACATGGTGCATCACATTTCACAGAAACATTCCTTACAGAAAGTCGTGCACCGGTAGACAACATCATCGGTGGGATGAACAACGGTTGGCGTGTCACCATGACAACCCTGGGTAACGAACGTGGTGGACATGCAACAACTCAACACGTTGAGTACACCAAGCAATTCTGGGAAGCCGTTGAAATTCTCAAAGCCAACGGCAAGATTCATGATCCTGTAGTGCGTCAAGATTTAGCGTGGGCATTTAGTCATGTAGAGATAATGCGTTTTCAGGGTCTGAAGTTGTTATCGGAAGTGATGGCACGAAAAGAACCAGGACCAGCTGCGTCCATCAACAAAATGTTCTGGTCTGAATACGCTCAAAAGTTCTCTGAAAGAATGATGAACGCTCGTGGTGCAGAAGCAATGTTGATTATTGATGATTCGGATGGCAAGTACGTGGCGGATCGATGGACGTCAATGTTTTTCCAACATCGGTCATCCACCATTTGGGGCGGCACTGCACAGGTGCAACGCAATATCGTTGGAGAACGCGTGCTGGGGCTTCCCAAAGAGCCTGATCCGACTAAATCTCGTTGAGAGCCACCATCGCTGAGGTTTGAAAAACTAGTGTCAAAGGGTGATCTTTCGCCTGCTCGTTAAAGCGGACAACCGCCTGCATTCGCGAGGGTCTTTTGTGGTGTCGCGTCTGCAATCTGTGTTGGGGGCAAGCGGTGCGCTCGTAGTGGGTCTGTTTATGGCCTCAGTTGCTCTCAGGCTGTATGGCCCCACGGTGCATCCTGATGAGTTTGGTTTTCTCATTAATGGCCAGGTGTTGTTGGGCAGAGATGAAGCTCCCATCCCCACGGGAAGTTTTTATCCGGCTGCATACGGATTTGTAACAGGACTTGGCCATGTGGTGACGGGTTCTATGTCGGGTGCCTATTCGTTCTCACTTCTCGTGAATTTGGCGCTGGCGTGTGTCACGGCGTGGTTTGCCGCACGTCTGGCCGTGAAGGGATTTGGGGCATCGCGTAACTTGGGAATTCTTGCTGGTGCCATTGTTTTTGTTGTGCCAGGCACGATTGTGTCCGCAATGTTTTCGTGGGCAGAGACAGTTGCTCGCTTGGCTTTCTTAGCTTTTGTCGCAGTGGTGTTACGTGCCGCTCACACGTTGTCGCAACGAGATGTGCTGGCCCTCGGTGTGTTTGTGGGGCTGATGCCCGCATTGCATGGTCGCTTTACTCTGTTAATTCCCGTCGTGGCGCTCACGGTTCTGTGGTGGCTGTATGACAGAAAAGTCTCGATGTGGGTGGTTGTTTCTTCATTTGTTGCCATGGGTGTTGCATACGCGATGTCTTACGGTCTTAATACCTTCATTAAGTCTTCGGTGTATACGACGTCGTATGACCAGGAGAATCGATTGTTGGCCCGTTTGTTTGACCCGTCTGTGTGGCCAGCATTGATACGTACCATGATTGGTCAGACGTGGTACCTGATTGCCACAACACTTGGCTTATTTGGTGTGGCCGTGTTCTTTATTGTGGCGCGAGTGGTGTCCGTGGTGAAACATCAGCGTGACCGTCACGATGCGGAGGCAACTGCCCTTATGGTGATGCTGCTGGGAACTTTTGCAGTCATCTTCACTGGTGGTCTACAGCTGCTGTATGGAGATCGCGGCGACCATCTCATCTACGGACGTTATGTCGAGATGATGGTGCCGGCGTTCTTGGTAGTGGCATGTGTGGCATTCGAACGTACAGCTCGGTTTGCGCATCGCGCTTTGTTGATCGCGGGTGTACTCACACTTCTGATTGCTGTGGTGTATGTGTCGGTCGATGGCCGAGATGGACTCCGGGATGCTTTTGACCGGAATCGAATTGTCTTTCCGAACATTATTGGAACAGATCTTGCACAGTACGTTGTCACACCGGGTTTGATCTCATTCGCATTGTTGTTCTTTGCGGGCACGTTGTTGATGTGGTTGATGTTGCGTCAGGGCGGTGCGCTTGCGCTGTTGTTCTTTGTCGTGTTGCTCGGAGCAGGTTCTATGTATTCAGGTCACACGAGCATTTTGCCGCGCACAGATATTCTTGAGCGAAGTGGTACCAGTGTTGAAGTTGCCGCTTCGGGTGATGTCACCGAGATTGGCTTTGATAGGGGAGTACGCAATGATCGCGCCTACTACTACATGCGGTATTTACTGCACCCCGTGAAAGTGCGGATGCTTGATGTCGCAGTAACTGATGGGGATGTTCCCGAAGAGTTGAATTGTGTATATGGATGGGCTGATCGTGCGCCCATAAGCGGGAATTGGAATATCGTTGCTGAAGAATCTGCGCTGAGCAGAGTACTGTGGCAAAGGGTCGGTACGGCCTCTTGTTGAGGAGAAGCGCAAACATGAAGATGACGGAATACGCCCCAGATACATGTGATGTCAGTGTGGTCTTGCCGATCTATAACGAAAAAGGTCACCTGAGGGCAGAGATCGACCGTATTCAAGCATCTTTGCGGGCTTCCAAGTACAGCTTTGAAATCATTGTTGTTGACGACGGTTCAAACGACGGTTCCCAAACAGAGCTTGCTTCCATTGAAGGAATCACTCTCATTACCCACCGTGTCAATCAGGGAAGTGGGGCCGCTCGAAGAACGGGAACCACTGCCTCTCGCGGACGAGTGGTCATCTGGACCGATGTGGACATGACATATCCCAATGATTTGATACCCGAATTAGTGGATGCCATGGAAGGTTATGACCATGTGGTGGGTTGGCGTCAAACCGAGGAAGGAACCCACAAACTCTTGCGCACTCCAGCTAAGTGGATCATTCGCAAATTGGCAAGTTATCTCTCAGAGACCGATATCAAGGACTTGAATTCTGGGTTACGTGCTTTTCGTAGAGACGTGGCAATGCAATATGTGCACGAACTTCCTAAAGGATTTTCATGTGTGACGACATTGACTATGTCGTTCCTAGGGAA